>Ga0154362_108_pt1 | contig 35447 bp, 26 predicted proteins | sample RifGroA2_FD_115890 | JGI IMG/M metagenome (GOLD analysis project Ga0154362, IMG submission 115890) | Deltaproteobacteria bacterium GWA2_45_12
TTTGCTCGTAACAACTCAAGAAATCCTCGCCTTTTTTACTCCAATTCCCTGAAAATACCTATATTTTCTACCCCCAATTTGTTTATGCATCGTTGCTCAATTTAGGCAGAAACTTTTTTTAATAAGTTACGATAAGTGAATCAAATATCCTTATGGCATACCCTTTCATTTTCAGAACTCCTGCGCTTGATGCAGTTGTGCCTGTTTCTGACAATCCCGAACCGATCACTTGTTCGGACGAACGAGCCCAATTAGTGACAAAATTGGAAACCGTTTTAAAAATGGATTTCCCCGATTGCTCCACATTTGAACTTGTGGGTAATAAGGACGATCCTCTGGAAAAAAAGGGCATACAGGCTACTTCCCGCCATCTGGGAAAAACACACATCGTTTTTATCAATACCCAGGGCAAAGCGTTTAAAACCATCCAATGTACACAGGAGGCCATGAACTTAACAGTTTACGATAAACCTGAACTAAAAAATAAAGATGGGGGCGTCAACATCACCCAATCCTATCAACCTTACTGCAATGAACTCGCAGAAGGCGCCCCATTAGAGACAAGCTTTACCCAAGACCAACTCTATTGGGCAAAATTGATTATTTTACTTTCCAATGAAACACCATCCTCTGAACAAAAATCAAAATAATCACGGAAACATCCATGTCTTCTCCACACATAACAAATAAACCCCCGGACCCCTCGGTATCACCTGTAAAAGAGGGTGCAGTACCGGAACCTGCTCCAGCAGATAGAGCCACAGCCGGTGAAGCAACTCCAACAGGTTTAGATGATGGAGGTGCACCCCCGCTTGATCTTGGAAATGGCCCAGGAACCGTTGATGCCGAGCTCTTCGGCGCACCACAAGCACAACGGAACGGAGCTTCTGTTTCTATAAAAGCTGTTTTTCCACCGGACTCTCCCATTGAAGAAAGATACCGAAGGGTTCGTAATGAAGGCATCACCAATAATGAAGAACTGGCATTGGCATTGGATTATTTGGCTAAATTAAATCCAGTCCTTCAAAATATCATAAATATTGTAAAGCATAGAATGGATGCCCACCAACTGACTATCGAAGTTAGAAACGACCAAAAAACCCATTCTTATGCCAACCCCAGCTTTCAGGGAAAAGTCGATCGCACCACCTCCCATTTTGGTCAGGCCATTGTCTTGCACAAAAACGCCTTGCCCGATGTTCTTCTGCATGAAATTCTGCATTGCCTTCCCTTGGAAATTGTACAGACTCTTTTTTCCATTCCCTTTGATTTTCCACCCATCCATCCTGATTTAAGTTATCAGGACTTAGTCGAAAATATTGCCGAGCATATTCGACTTAATGAAACTTTAAGTTTTGGAGTGATGCAACTGCTCTACGATATTGAAGAAGATCAGGGAATAACGCCCGATTTCACGGACAATGTAATTTTTAAGGAAATCAACAAAGCCTGGCACCATGATGGATTAAAGGGAATCAGGAAAATTTTTGAAACTTATTTTCAAAATTACGAAAAAAATATTGCCAAAACATCCCTCATCATGGCGCTTATTGTTAAAGGGGAAAGACGTACCGATCTAACACCCGAAGAAGAAGCGCTTATCCACGACTCCTCACAAAATGATTACCCAGGGGAACAGTACGTCAAATTTTTTCAGAAAGCCTATTTCAAAAGAGTCCGGCAACTGGCCGCCAAGGGCATCTCCTTTCCGGCAGGCCAGTATGATATTAGCGCCATGCTAGCCCGCGGCATCTATAACCCCACCGAAGCGCTCTCCAGTCTCTTTGATAAATTGGATCAATTGGAAAAAATTGGAGAGACCGAAATCGATCCGCCATCGACCGCCCAAGCTCCTCAGGAGGCTTCGCATTCTCCGCTACAGGGACACAAACAAACCCTTCTTGCATCGTATCAGGCTACTATTGCCAGGGTTTTGACCGAACAACCACGCAGCCTTTCCCACGGTGAAATCACAGCCCTTATCTCGTGGATCAGACTGGCTAAAACTGGTGAAATAAAAAAACTCATCCCCCACCTTTACTTCTACATTGACGAAAAACAGGCCGACTTATTTTTAAGACTAGCCTTTGAAATTTATCGAAGAGGGTTTGTAACCCAGGCCCATGAAATAATCGATCAAATCATGGCCCGCCATTTCAGGCCTGATTTTATTGAACCCATTTTTGAAATCATGGATGAAAAAGCCGCCTTAAAGGCCATTGAAACTTGTTTATCACATGTAAACAATCACCATCGTCAAACAAATATAGGGGCCCATATGAGCACCTTGGCTAATACTCAATCATGGAATGACGATCAAAGGAGCAATCTTTGGAGCAATATTAATTATTATTCTTTCATCTTTTCTGCATGCGGCTTGAAAAATATTTACAATAGTCTCAAGCCTTCTCTCTCCATGCCTGACAATCGAAGAGAATGGCGATGGCTTGTGCAAGGCACCGATCAATCTAGTTACAAACATGAATTTAAGGAGGCCCCATGGAAACTTTATTTAAAAGAAATTGACGTTCTCAGGCGCAGGAAAAATCTGCCTCCACACATTGTTTCCCGACTTGATCAAATCTGGGAAGCTCATCGCGATTGGTTGCGTTCTGCTTATACAACATTAAACGAGATCATGTCTTTTACTGACAATGAAGATCTTATTTATCTTGTTGCCGATAACAGTGAGATTTTAGGATTGTTTAGTGACTCTGACTTGGAAATTATTTTTCAATCCTTTTCTGAAGAGAAACGAAAAATAGCCATGGGGCTAGCCCAAAAGGACCGGTTTGATATCAAGGATGACAAAGAAACCACCAAAAAAATAATTGCGGAGATTGTTTCTGATACAAGCCTTGATACGCATGAAAATCTAAGGAGCTCCACATCGATGAGCGCTGTCAAACTGGCCGTACTCAATGAAATTTTGCAGAGTAGCTACGAAAAAAATGGCGGGGATCTGACCTACCTCGGTTTAAGCGATGAAGAAATTTCAAAAATTGAACAGTTTGCCAAAACTCAACATGCATTCCAATTACCAGATAGTTATCTGGCCTTGATGCAATTCCATCCTTTCAGACAAGACTCCCTGGATAGAACACGTACCGCCAATAGCTGGACAGAATTCGGGAATGATATGTTCAGTCCTTTTGGCACACAAGAGGAGGGACCAAGAATTGAATCAGGATTGCTTCTTTTAACCCACTTAAAAAGCGGACAACCCCAAACACGTTACCAATATGCCCTGGAAACATTAAGAAATCTTTTATACGACAACAGTGGATTGTGGGGTCTGACTGATCTTTCCAATGATAGAAGAGATGGCAACATGCCTTTAAGTGAACGTGTCGATCAAACTCTGGCCCCTCTGGCCATTTATTTCCATCGAAGGGCCCTTAAAGAAGGAGAAATGGGCATTGCCCAAGGGTTCTATGATTTTCTTTTTCGAGAGATTCCCCGCACGCTTCAAGATAAAGTTGAGTTTCCCGTCATCATCGGGCGTGGTCAAAGGCGTTCGGCTATCAGCCGCTCGTTTTTCATGGCCGAGCTCTCGAGCTATGAATGGCGGCTTCAAATGGACCGCGAAAGACACATCCTTTTCACGCAAAATCCAAAAAACGAAGAGGATATCAATGTGTGGTTTGCCCGAATAAACAAGGAAATCGAACGCGGCAGCCCAAACATTACCTGGCAAACTCTTTATTATTTCACGGAGGAATTTCAGGAAGATAAAGTTGAAGGGCCTTACCTTGTACGACTTTATGAAAGCCTAAACCTTAAAATCATCACCGATCCATCCATGGCCGCCGTACACAAGCTGGTTGAAAGCGTGCACAAGTCCCCCCTTTCTGCCGAAGCAAAAGACGGACTTTTCCATGATCTTTTTGGCGATCTTCTGGAACTGGCCAAATCAGCCTCTTCCACCAAACTCGATTATCTTTCTTTGGTACGCTGGGTAGCCGGATGGAAAACACCGTTTGATATCGACGCCATCATGAAGGATTATCCACGAACGGAAGCTCTTTTGGCCGTTGAACTGGCAGGGTTTGACCCGCTCACCAACCAAGGCAAGGCCTATGACGAGCACCTTCGCCTGGAAGCATTCGCTTTGGCCGGAATTGTTTTGCATCGCAACGAAACCAAATCAAATGTGGATAATGAAGCCTCCGTTGTCCCTGAATTTGTTTGTGGTTACAACGAAGTCGAAGTTTTACAATCCATGGGGTTGGTTAGCCCCCATGATCCTGTACTGACACCTTTTTCAAGAGATCATTTGTACGGACCAAAGCCCTATCTTAAAGAGCACTGCTTGAGAGTTCTTACCTATCTTAGACAGAATCAAACTTATTCCCAGGCTCAAAGAGAATCGATTCTGAAACTGATAGACAGATTAATGGCCTTCGATGATGAAGGAGTGAACAGCGCTTTTGCTGAATGGCTGACCAGCAAGGATGCTATCTCGCATATTCTGTATCTGGATATTCTTAAACTCTTTTTCAAAAAAAATGATACGTTCGGAGAAACTAAAAGACAAACCAGTATCACACTTTTAAACAAACCCAATTTTTTGCCCCGCACCTTAAAACGCCGCCTCTTTGAATGGATTACACGAAAAGTATGGTGGTCACCCTGGGTTCAGGACAAATTGGAGAATTTAAAAAAAGACCCCAAAGGAACAAATGAAACAGATTTCATGGTGTTTCTTTTAAAGGTTTACGATTGTGTTGTTGCAGAAATTCCCGATGATTTCATGCTAGACCGTCTCAACAAGGACAACACCCTTTTGAGCCAATGGCTCAGGACCGGCGACACCAGCATGCTGCCAAAAGGCTCACTTTTACATATTGAAAAAATAACTGACGATGCTCTTGACACACTCAAGAAGGAAAAATGTTCCGAGGCAACAATGCCGGTTAGAACCCGCCATGATCTGGTCATGCGGGTTCTTTTTATGGCAAAAGCCATCTGCGAAGTAGCACCCACCACCCCATCTTTAAATTTAGCTGAAACATTGAAGCCAGACCTTGTGAAGAAAAATCCTGCACTCTTTGGGCGTGCCCTTCTTTTCCCCGGCGAAACTTACCAAACCATGAATCCATCCATTTTGGAAGAACGCTTGCGCCTTTTTTCAATCATGCTGAGCAGGGCTGGTTGGGTTGAAGTTTTTGATTGGCTCCAAAATAAGCAAGGTCCAAATTACCTTGGATTAAAATACACCTTAACCGATATTGCCCACAGGGTTATTCCCAGTGATTTGGGATTGACTGCCGACAATTCCTGGAGCTGGCAAGATTTTTCCAGGGCCATTGACTCCATTGAAAATAAATTTGCAACCATTGAGGGAGAACGCCTCATTTTTGAGGCAGCCAATCTCAAGGATGAAGATCTGCCCGATTTTATCAGGCAAGAAACAGGCTTGAAAAAAGATCTGCTGGTATGGCTTTTCCAGATTTTGGACCCTGTGGCCAAAACCATTTTTCTGCGCAAACTCAAAGACGCAAATACCGATGAAGAAAAAATCAAACTTTTGGGAGAAGCCTCGCACCTTGAAAAATTGCTTCAATTAGCCAGTGTGCACCCTGCAGTACCCAAGGCCCAACAGGAGATCCTGAAAATTTTTCAAAAACATGTTCCGCCGCGCGATCCCTTGGATGTGAAGGCCACCATAGAATTGAGTCTGGAGCCCTGGCAGTTGGCCAAACTGACCGTTGATCTGGCAAACCCCCTTTCAGAAGGAACCATCGGCGGCGTCTATCGCGCCATATATGATGGCAACGAAATCGTACTCAAAGTCATTCCGCAAGGGAAACGCCGCGACCTGACAAATTCACTGGCATCGCTTCAACGGCTAAGGCTCATCCTGATGGCCTCTGAATATAAAAATTACGGCTCGCATACCCTCGAACATCTTCTTTCTTTTTACGAACGGGTGATTGTGGAAGAAATTGATTTAAGAATTGAACACGAAAGAGCCCAAAGAATGCGCGCCCTGGTACAGGGGCTACCGGGTTTTCATGTACCAGCCTATCGGGAAGATCTTTCCACAGTATCTGTAGCCGCCATGGAAAACCTTCCCCCCTATGACCTCATGCATGCCGATCTTGCCACACGCAAGCAAATCGCAGAAAAAATCGAAAGTGAGCTTTTGCCCGCCATGATCTGGAAAGGTCTTTTCCATTACGACCTGCACCCGGGAAATATGGGCGTGCGCTATAATAGCGAAAATCAACCAGAGGTGGTTATTTACGATATGGGACGCGTTTGTGAATTAGACACTACCCAGCAAGCAACCCTCATGAGCCTTTATGGCGTTTTGTCAGAGACTACGGAGGGGGCATTCAATATGGAAGCCATTATTCCGTTGCTGCGCCAAATGGGAAAGGTGACCGATGAGGAAAAATTCAGGAATATGGCCCAAGTTTTTTCAAAGACCTCAAGTTCGGATCCCGTCACCATTTTGGAAGCCATTTGTCCCGAATTAGCCGAATATGGCCTTGAACTTGATGACACCTATGTAAAACTTCTTTTAATGTTTGTGACCTGGAATGGGACCAAACGGGAATTGTTGAATGAAACATCCCTTCTCGCCGCGCAAACTTTGCCTTCCAGAACACCTCCGGTACATATCGACACACCACGTTCCGGCTCATCGGACACACTGCGCACAACCCAGTTCCACACCTCAACCCTCATTGGCATGCCGGCTATAGCGCCAAATTCAGGAGAAACCAATTTATTGGAAGGCCCGTGGCCCCAAGATCCTCTTGCACAAAACATTCCTGTAAATTTGGTGACAGAGGGGGCGACGGCACTCAAACCAAAACCCGAAACCACAAAACACCGGGGACCAACCGTCGTACGATCCCCACGGCAAACGGCCACTAGAAACATCCGCCCGGCCATGACGGGTCTATCCAAATTTTCAACATTTAATCGCACATCCATTCCACGCTTCTTTTCTCGATAAATTCCATAATTCTTACACCTTAATTTTTGCTACAACGTTCTCATATTCCTAAAATCTTTCATTCTCTTTAATTTTGCATGTACTTGAATTTTAACGCTTGACTTACACACCTTGCGCTTATACTTTTTCAAAGTTTTAGAGATCCACGGAGGTCTGTTCATTTTCTAAAAAAACAATAATCTTAAAGAAGGAGTTTTTAAAATGACCAAAGATTTATATAATTTAGGTGAAATTCCTCCCATGGGAGAAGTTCCCCAAAAAATGCACGCCCAAGTCATTCGTGCAAGTCGTTTTGGAGAACCTAAAAACGCTTTCCAATCCGAAGTGATCGATGTCCCCTCCATTGGGGATGATGAAGTTCTTGTGTATGTGATGGCAGCGGGAGTCAATTACAACAACGTATGGGCCGCCATGGGCATTCCTGTCAACGTCATTGCCGCCCGTAATAAAGCCGGTGAAAAAGAAGATTTTCATGTCGGTGGCTCCGATGGCAGTGGCATTGTCTATAAAGCAGGTAAAAATGTGAAAAATGTACGGGTGGGGGATGAGGTCGTTATCCACTGCGGCATGTGGGATATTCATGATCCGGCCATTAAAGCGGGAAAAGACCCCATGTACATCCCCTCCTTCAAAATTTGGGGATATGAAAGTAATTTTGGCGGCTTTGCCCAGTTTACACGCGTTCAGGCCCATCAATGCATGCCCAAACCCAAACATATGAGTTGGGAAGAAGCGGCTGCCTATATGCTTGTGGGCGCCACCGCCTATCGCATGCTCACCCGCTGGAAAGAACACGAAGTGCGTAACGATGATGTCGTGCTTATCTGGGGGGGTGCAGGTGGTTTGGGAAGTATGGCCATCCAGATTTGTAAAGCATTTGGAGCCAAGCCCATTGCCGTAATTTCGGGCGAAGATAAAATTGAATACTGCAAAAAATTGGGCGCCATCGGTTGCATCAACCGCAAAAATTTCAATCACTGGGGCCTACTTCCCCACTGGAAGGATACCGAAAAATACAATGCCTGGTTGGCTGGCGCCAGATCGTTTGGCAAAGCCATTTGGGATATTGCCGGCAAAGGAGTTTCTCCCCGCATCATCTTTGAACATCCCGGCGAAGACACCGTTCCCACCAGTATTTTCGTGTGCGACACCGGTGGTATGGTCGTTATTTGTGCAGGGACGACCGGCTACAACGCCACGCTCGATCTGCGTTATCACTGGATGCGCCAAAAACGTTTCCAAGGCTCGCATTTTGCCAATGACGATGAAGCCTATGGGTTTAACAACCTGGTGCTTCAAGGCAAGATTTCGGCCTGCCTCTCCAAAGTTCTGGAATATTCTGAAACGGGCCACGCCCATCAACTGATGCGCGAAAACAAACATCCCCATGGCACGATGTCCATCTTGATCAACGCCAGAAAACAGGGATTGAAAAATTTGGCTGAATCAAAATGAAGCCCCCCAGACTTGCCATGTACCGCTACTTCACAACCATTCTTGCCGGCATGCTTAGTTATTCGTGGTGAGTGTTTTGCGGACAATTTTCCCGTTATGCGTTTTGGGAAGCTCAGAGACAAAAACAATATCCCGTGGCACCTTATATTTGGCAAGGTTTTGCGCGGCATAATCCAGTATGGATTGGACGCATTTTTCTGTAGGAGTACAGTTTCCCTGCCCCATACATTTTAAAACAAGATACGCTTTTACAATTGTCTTTCCTTCTTTTAGGGTGGCCCCCACCACTGCCGATTCCAAAACATCTGGGCACGTATTCAAAACGGCTTCCACCTCCAAAGGCGAAATGCGATATCCCCCGGCCGTAATCAGATCATCGCGCCTTCCTAAAAAATAAAAATTTCCTTCTTCATCATAGCGCGCCACATCCCCGCTTAAAAACCAGTCACCCATAAAACCTGGGCGGGAAACCCCAGCCCCTACGGCATCATGATATCCCAACATCAGCCCCATGCAGGACTTGTGACTGGCCAAAATGCCCTCACAGTCGGGCCCCAGTTCATTTAACTGTTCATCCAAAATGGCAATGCGCGTTCCAAAAAGAGGGCGTCCACATGAACCGTCACGAATACGTTCCCCGTAAGGCTGCACCAAATAAACACTGTGCTCTGTCATTCCCAAGCCTTCATAAATATCCGTTCCCGTAACCTTAATGAATTTCTCCCTGACCTCTCCCGGAAGTTTTTCACCGGCACACAGACACACGCGCACAGGCTCGAAACCAGAATCATCTTTTTCCAGATAGTCGGCCAGCCGGCGATAAATACCGGGCACACTCATGAAAATGCTCACGCCAAATTCATCCACAATCTTTTTTAATAAATCGGGGCGGCAAGATCCATTGTAGACAAGGCTGGTCCCCCCAAAACGCCAGATATCAAGTAATCCCCCTGTCAGTGCATAACTCCAGTTAAGGGCACTCGTATTAAAAACAACATCGTTTTCCTGAAAACTCTGCCACCGAAGCACACGTTCATCATGGGCCAGAATGCTTCGATGGGCATGAATAACACCCTTGGGCTGACCTTCGGTTCCACTGGTATAAAGCCAATAAGCCGGATCCTCCATCAAGGTGGGCAAAACAAGGAAAGGGGCAAAAGATGAAAAACGTATCTCATCCATGAAAACAACGGGCCCCACATCATGGGACCAGACATCTTTTGTGGTAATCAACCCGCTGGCCTGACTGTCTTTAAAAATGAAATCAAGCTCGGCCGGCTTAAGCATGATGGAAGTAGGAATGGGGATGGCTCCCATCTTGATGGCTCCCAAAAAAGCCACAATAAAATCGGGAGAATTATCCAGGCGCAGCACAACACGTTCTTTGGGCTTTAACCCCTTGGACAATAAATAAGAGGCCATGGCATTGGTGGCCTTGTAAAAATCATCAAAGGTCCATTTTTTGGCAGAAATTGTCCCTTCCTGTTCCAGCACATGAATCATGGCTGTTTTATTGCGACTAATATTTGTTCGTTGATGTTTGTCGATGCAGTCGGTGGCGATATTATATGTGTTTGAAAAAGGCATTAGGCAGCACTTTGGATGGAAGTTTCTTCGTTTAAATCAACTAACTTGGCGGCCATGGACTGATTTCACTAGCAAATGTCTTTGGGCAATTCAACTGGGAATTCATTGATTGGGAATTCATTGATGGGAATACATGGCCCCGTAAGGGCGATTCTTGTAATCGCCCTTGGACTGGGCGAACACCCTATAAGGCGGGCAGACAAGGTTCACCTACGAAATGGATCAGGCCCCTGTGGATAATTTTTTTGATTATTCTTTTATTTAACATGTAATTAAAAATGCTTATTCACACAAACACTCACAACTGAAGTTCTTTCTGAGTTAAGGGCCTAAAACAGGGCTTCCGCCTGCGGCTTCTACGTGAACAAACTTATCCACACCTGTGGATAACAATTTTTATTTGAAAATTTTTCTTATTTTTCAGTAAGATAAAAAAATCAAATTTTTAGTGTATTGTCGTCTTAAAAACTTTGTGGTTTAAATAGCTTTGTCAGCAGGAAACTTTGAAATTAAATGTTCTTTTAAAATCTCATTATCGTTTAGCAAGCCCTCTAAAGTTTACTTTTGTGGACGCAAGTTAAAGGGAAGTTACAATCTTTAAATTTGCCCCAGGGTTTTTTGTAAAAAAAACTCTTGGCAAAGGGACCGGACCCAAGATTGGCCCTCTCTTGAACGCAAGAGCAACCCATGAGAAAAAAGGCCCGAATGGAGGAAGAATTCGAAAGAAAACTTCTTATTCTCCCACCCGAAAAACTCTAAAGTTCCGCTTCATCAAGATTCGTCAAGAAGCTTGATTAGCAAGAACAAAAGAGAGGAAAGCCTGGAAGCAGGTTGTAAGGGTGAGAGGAGAAAACCATAGAGACCCAATGGAAATCTCACAAGAGGACGGGCAACAAAAAGACTTAGCACTCCATTAAGTCAAAAGCTGCCGATTCTTGCTTAAGGCACAACTCCTTGAAACTGGGGCGGTCGGGCTCATCTTAAAGGCGACTTTAAGTGACCCGAAGAAACCAACAGCACGAAGGAATGGGGGTTTGAAAAAATCACCGCCCTAAGCAAAAGTTTTAAAACTCTAAAGAGACATTCATGCTTACTAAGCGATAACAGGACACAAAAGCCCGATTGCAAATGCAAATTTGTAACTCGGGCTTTTGTGCTTTTAAGGACAATCCCAGAATTGTCCTACCAAACAAATGAAGTATCGCGTGGATACAATCCCCTATTGGCTCAAACCTTTTTTCTGGATTTATGGGTATGGGTTGGGATTTTTATGCTTCATCGGATTTTGTCTTCTGCACGGGACTTGCCGCTTTCAATTTAAAAACGTTCCTCCAAACAATAACAATTACATCTACTGCATTTGGCATGATGCTCTCATTCCCTATTGCATCACTTTTTTAAGGCATCAACGGCATGTATGGATCAATCATCCTGCTTGGTACATGAAACCCATCCATGTATTACTTAAACTTCAGAGAATTCATAAATTATGCCTGGGATCTACTGGAAATGATGGAAAAGAAGCCGCCGACGAGATCGTGGACTATTTAAAAAAGGGGTATTCCACGGTTATGGCAACCGATGGCCCCTATGGCCCGCCCAAAGTTTTAAAAAAAGGAGCCCTCCATATGGCCATCCAATCAGGGGTGCCCATTGTTCCCGTGCAATTTGTCACTTCCAAAACTTATTTCTTCAAAAAAAGCTGGGATGGCAAACGCATCCCCCTGCCCTTTTCAACCATTCGAGTGATTTATGGACATCCCATTAATGTGACCAAAAAGAATTTTGATGAATCGTATCAAAAAATTCAGAATGCATTATCTTAAAAATAGATCAAAAGAAAAAATAATATGGGATCGGAAACGGGCCCAAATCCCCCTTCCCCCCCTTTTTTAAAGGGGACTATACGGAGAAAAAAATGATCCTTAGCCTTATTTCCCCCTTTAAAAAAGGGGGATTAAGGGGGATTTGGGCCCGTTTTTCTCCCCGCTTCCGTATTCTTATTGATTTGAATATTTCTTAAAAGCCCCTCCCACTTGGTTCTTTTGATGGGGCTGTTTTTAAAACGATGGGAAAATTCTTCTTGGCTCAAATTTTTAAGCGATGAAAGGGAGGGATGAAAATTTTCTGGACGAGGTTTAAAAGATTCCTCACGGGAAACGGGAATTTGTCTATTCCACGGACAAACATCCTGGCAGATATCACACCCGTAAATATGATGCCCCATTTTACTTTGCAATTTTGGGTCAATCTCTCCGCGATGTTCAATGGTCAGATAAGAAATGCATTTGTTCGCGTCTAACTCATAGGCTTTCAAGGCATTCGTGGGGCAGGCATCCAGGCAACGCGTGCATTTGCCGCAATGATCGGCAGCAGGCTCATCATATTCCAGCTCAAGATCAGTGAGCATTTCTCCAAGAAAAAAGAAGGAACCGTTTTTTTGATTGATCAAAAGGGTGTTTTTACCCACCCAACCAAGCCCGGCGCTTTCGGCATAACTTCGCTCCAAAATGGGCCCCGTATCCACATATGATTTTAATTTTGCTTCAGGATGATGATTCAAAATGAAAGCTTCCAGATTTTTTAATTTTGCCAACATCACGTCGTGATAATCATCCCCCCAGGCATAATTAGAGACCCACCCCTTGCCCGCTTCCACGTTCTCAATTGAAAGAGGCCAACCGTGATAATAATTCAAGCCAACACAAATAAACGACTTGGCGCCAGGAAGTATTTTTTGGGGATCACTTCTTCTTTCAGCACCGCGCACAAGCCAATCCATTGTTCCATAAAGCTTGTGGTCCATCCAATTTTTGAAAAATGAAAAATGGGGATGCGTTTCGGCTTGTGTAATCCCCACCAAATCAAATCCAATCTCATGGGCTTTTTGTTTGATAAGTTCAGACTTCATGGCGAAATCAGAAGTGCAAGTTTCCCATACCCATGTCCGGATTCTTGGATTTGGTGAGCCATTGCCACTTCCCGAAGAGGAAAAACATGGGACACAGTGATTTTCAGATTTCCTTTTTCAACCCATTTCCCAAGAAGGGCTAATTGTTCTGCATCGGGCCGGACAAAAACATAACCAATTTGAATGGGTTTTCCTTTAAAAAAAGTTTCATCCAAGGCAAGAATGGAGGTGAGTCGGCCCCCTTTTTTAAGCACATCCACACTCCGTTTTTGCACATCACCCCCTACCGTATCAAAAACGGCATCCAGCCCTTCTGCATTTTTTTCTAAAATCTGCTTCACAAAATCGTTGGCGCGATAATCAATCACTTCATCAGCTCCCAGCCCCTTCACATAATCAAAATTGGAAGCACTCGATGTCGTCAGCACATACGCCCCAAAAAGTTTGGCCATCTGGATTGCATACCCTCCAACGCCCCCAGCACCTGCATGAATGAGAATTTTTTCGCCACTTTTAATTTTTAGACTTTCAAACAACACTTGGTAGGCCGTAAGTCCTGCCAAAGGCAGCACAGCCGCTTCCTGAAAACTTGATTTCTTGGGTTTGAAGGCAAGATGCTCTGATGTGACCACAATATATTCAGCATAGGTTCCATCATGAATAACTTCCTTGCGCGTATAGGCCATCACTTCATCACCCGGCTTAAAACCCTTCACTTCGGATCCTACAGCCTCAACAACTCCTGAAGCATCCCAACCAAGGGTGATGGGGAACACATTGGGCAAACGGTCTTTTAAAAAACCTTTTCTAATTTTTAGATCAACGGGATTCACACCGGCCGCTTTGACTTGAAGAAGAATTTCATTTTTTTTGAAGGAAGGAATAGGGATTTCTTCTAATTTTAAAACCTCAGTTCCACCATATTGATGAATCAGAATGGATTTCATGCCTCTTCCCGTAGGGGTAGGGGCGCAATTCATTGCGCCCAAACTGCGGGCGTGATAAATCACGCCCCTACATATTTTTTCAACCGCATCAATGCCTTCCCCCGATGGGAAATCCTGTTCTTTTCATCCAAAGGCAATTGGGCCATCGTCATCCCATAATCAGGAAGAAAAAAATAAGGATCATAACCAAAACCGCCTTCTCCCTTGGCCACAAAACTAATAAGACCCTCGCAGGTTTCTTCGACTAAAGTCTCTTTTCCTTGGGGGTCGATCAATGCCAAGACGCACACATAACGGGCCAGTCGCGAAGGGTCATGGACTTGCTTCATTTCTTGAATCAATTTCTGATTATTTTCGTCATCGGTGGCATGGGGACCTGCAAAATAAGCCGAGCCAACCCCTGGCGACCCGTTTAAATCATTGCATTCCAATCCGCTATCATCGGCAAGCACATATCCTCCAACAATTTTATGAACGGTGCGGGCTTTAATCAGAGCATTTTCTTGAAAAGTGGAACCTGTCTCGGAAATGGAACCTATTTGCTTAAAGTCGATCGTACTTTTAATTTCAAAAGGCAGATCCTTAAGAAGTTCTTTAATCTCTCTTATTTTCCCGGCATTGCGGGTGGCGAGGGTGAGGATCATGGTTTTTTCAATATTTTTTTCTGTTCAATAATGATCTGCCTGATTCCCTTCATGGCCAAATTCTTCATGATTTGCAAATTGGTAAATGAAAAGGGGTTGTGTTCGGCAGTTCCCTGCACTTCGACAAACAAGCCGGCATCGGTGACCACAAAATTCATATCCACTTCAGCCGCGGAATCTTCTTCATAATTCAAATCAAGGCACGAAACCCCGCTCACAATACCCGTACTTACCGCTGCCACCATTCCCGTAAGAGGTGAGGATGGGATCGCGCCCTGTTTTACCAATTTGGTACAGGCCATGGCCAGAGCCACATAGCCTCCGGTAATCGAAGCGCAACGCGTGCCACCGTCTGCCTGCAACACATCACAATCGACTGTAATTTGTCTTTCCCCCAAAAGGCTCATGTCGCATACGGAACGCAAAGCCCTTCCCACCAGCCGTGATATTTCCTGTGTACGTCCCTGCACTTTGCCCTTTACCGACTCGCGTGAAGAACGTGTATGGGTGGCCCGTGGCAACATGGCATATTCGGCTGTGACCCATCCTTTTCCACTTCCCTTCACATGGCGAGGCACATCTTCTTCCACACTGGCATTGCACAAAACAACCGTATGGCCCTGTTTGATCAAAACAGATCCTTCGGCATACCGCGTATAATGGGGAACCATTTTAATAGGGCGTAGTTGGTTGGGGTTGCGTTTATCGGAACGAATGTATTTCATAAAAAAAACACTTCTTGTACTTTCCTAAACTCTGGTCCCCGAGCGGAATCGAGGGGTCGAAGGGAGGCCACCTCGACTCCGCTCGGTGACCAGCCAATCAAAATGCGGCCTCATCGGCAGGAGGGACATAGGACCCTTGGGGTTCAAAGGCCAGGTTTTCAAATTTGGTATAGCTATTGAGGAAAGCGGCACGACATACCCCCGTAGGGCCGTTACGCTGTTTGCCAATAATGATTTCAGCAATCCCCTTGTCGGCCGTATTGGGATCATAAACCTCATCACGATAAATAAAGGCGATGACATCGGCATCTTGCTCAATAGCTCCTGATTCACGGAGATCAGAAAGCTGCGGGCGACGGTTGGTGCGTGACTCAACGGCGCGGTTTAATTGTGAAAGGGCAATGACAGGCACTCTTAACTCTTTGGCCAGCGCTTTCAGTCCGCGTGAAATTTCGGATATTTCCTGTTCGCGACTTCCCGAAAAGTAACTTCCGCGAACCAGCTGAAGATAATCAACAATAACCAGATTGAGTCCTCTTTCTTTTTTAAGACGGCGAGCCTTGGCACGCATTTCAAGCACTGTAGGGGAAGCCTGGTCATCAATATACAAATTGGCTTCCGACAAATGCCCGGCCGCCTTGGTCAGCATGGGCCAGTCGCGTTCTTCCAACTGGCCGCAACGCAGACGCGATGAATCAATTCGAGCCTGGGAACACAGCATGCGCGTCACCAATTGTTCCTTACCCATTTCCAAAGAAAAAAGAGCCACAACCCCTTTTTCGTGGATAGCCACGTTTTCAGCCATATTCAAGGCAAGCGAAGTTTTCCCCATCGAGGGCCGGGCGGCAATAATGATAAGGTCTCCCGGTTGCAAACCGCTGGTCATATTGTCAAATTCATTCAACCCCGTGGCCAAGCCGGTAATGGATTTCTGATTTTCAAACAAGAATTCGATGCGTTTGAAACTGTCTTTAACAATGTCTTTGACATGCGAAAAAGCATTACGCATGTGGTTTTGGGAAATTTCAAAAATCAGTTTTTCAGCATTATCCAAAACCTTGTCAGGCTCGTCAGAATTTTCGTAACCGGATGTGGCAATTTGTGAGGCGGCTTCAATGAGTTTTCTTAAAAGGGCTTTTTCACGAACAATGCGGGCATACGAAACAATATTGGCTGAAGAAGGAATATTATCGGCCATTGAGGCAAGGTAGGAAGCCCCCCCTGCCAGTTCCAAAGCTCCTTCGGCCTGTAAAAGATTGCTTACGGTAAGAATGTCCGTGGGTTCGTTTTTTTCAGACAAGGCCATCATCGCTTCATAGATACGGCGATGGGCTTCACGATAAAAATCGGTGGGAGTCACAACATCCATCACACGATTGATGGAATCGTTGTCGATTAAAATGGCCCCCAGCAAGGCTGACTCAGCCTCGAGATTTTGAGGCGGAAGTTTGGGGGCTTTTTCGTTCAATGTTTCTCCTTTGTTTCTTCCTCTTTTTTGACCACTTCTACTTTTACATTGGCAACAACCTCAGGATGCAATTTCACATTCACGATATGAACTCCCAAAGTTTTAATGGGGGCCTCCAAGGCCATCAACCGGCGATCAACCACAAAACCCTTTTCTTTGAGATGAGCCACTATTTCCTGAGTATTGATGGATCCAAAAAGTTTATCACCACTACCTGCATTGTGGACAATAGAAATTTGATCTGCCTCTAACTTTTCCTTGAACTTTAAAGCCAATTCCTTTTCCTTGCCCTTTTTTACCTCGATGACGCGTTTTTGATGTTCAAGCTCACGAATACTTCCCGGGTTGGCCAAGAAAGCAATGGAACGAGGGGCCAGATAATTTCGATAATATCCGGGTTTCACATTAATAATGTCACCAACAAAACCCAGACCATTGATGGTTTCTCTTAAAACGACTTGCATAATAACTCCTTTTTAAAATCAAGCACTTAAACAAAAGTTGAGAGGGGGCCTTTTGTCCCCGCAAAAGGGTGTTCTTTTACCAAAAATAACCAACAATGCAACCATTAAAAAGTACCCATCATTTTGAATTAATTTTAAGACTTTGGAGAAAAAGGCACGATACGTTTCCGGATATTGAGCCAGGCATCCGCAAAACCAAAGAGAATAAGGCCAGGACCCAGCACTTCAAAAAATATAAAAAACAAAACATATCCCATAAGGCGCATAAAGGATCCCAACGCTTTAGTCTGGAAAAAATAGGATACAATGGCTATCCCCTGCCAAAAATAAACAACTGCGGTAATGAGAAGCCCATTTAAACTGATGGCTTTAAGAATCGGATTTGAAAGATAAAAAATATGGATCAAAAAGAGGGCAAGAAAAAAAATAACACCCCATACCCACAAAAATGGAGCTTGCCAGGTGTTGCCCCTGGCCAAAAGAACTTCCGGCTTTATTGAAAAAAGAAAGCGTTTGGCAAAAGTAAAATTAAGAATATACAAAAATAATATTGATGAGAATAAGAAGGAGGGAGTTAGCAAAACAAACAGGTTAATTAAATCTCCTTCATATTGTTTCAGCCATGTTTTTTGTTCCAGAGAAAGTGGCCCCGCCTCTTGCGTGGCAACAAAGTCGCGTATAACTGTCTGAAAAAAGCTTTGTAAAAAATGGATCGGGTCAACCTTGTTTACATAACCCAAAGCACAAAAAATAAGAATGGCCGCCAGTGCTGAACCCAAAATTCCCTTATAAAAAATACGGAACCATCCATCTTTTAAAAGATAGGCCCGGCTTAAAACAACAGCGCACGCCACCCAAAAAAGATAATAAAACAGTCCATAAACAGCGATACTATTTTGGCTGACAAATCCTGACAATTCAATTCCCGGGACAATCACAAGCCATCCCATCCATGGGTTGGCGGCATAGATGGTTTGAAGCCATGGGACACCAAAAAAATAGAGAATCATCAATCCCAACAAAATAAGACCCTGGGATACCCAGAATATTTTTTTTTGATTTTTTAAAAGAAGAAAAACAAGGGGAATGGGTGTAAAAAAAACCAAAACCCCGCTAAAGTAGAGAGCCAACGAGAAAAGTACGGGAACAATGTTTTTGGGCTGGATCATCTTGTCACCCTCTTCCCCCCTCCTCTAAAAAGGAGGGAGGCAAGAAAGAGGGAGAAAAATTACAAGTTCGCATGCGTTACAGTGTAAGGAAGCAATGCCAAAACACGGGCCCGGCTAATGGCCTCAACAATGCGAAGCTGATGAAACACACAATTACCCGTTGTGCGGCGCGGAACAATTTTGCCACGTTCTGCAAGAAAATATCCCAATTGTCTGGCCAATTTGTAGTCGATGATAAGTTCTTTATCGGTACAGAAACGGCATGTTTTTTTGCGTGTACTTATTTTTCTTTTTTCTTTTTTTTCAGGTTTTTTGTTGAATTTTCTAGGCATTGTTCCCTCCTCTTGCATCATCGTTATCACGATTGTCGTCTCTATAATGTCTTACGGGCCTGGCATCATCGACAACAATTTTAAAATCTTCAGCCTGAGTCACTTTTTTAAGTTTGCTCTCGGTTTTAAGATGAATATTTTCATCCAACTTTACAGTTAAAAACCGCATGACATCTTCTTCAAACTTAAGCATACGCTCAAGATCGGTTACAATGCTGCCTGGAGCTTGATAGTTAAAATAGAAATATTGGCCAAAATTGTGTTTGCCAAGACGATAGGCTAGTTTTCTTTTTCCCCAGTCTTTTTCAACAAGCAGGCTGGCCTTGTGTTCCCCAAAGATACGGGTCATTTTGTCTTTGACCTTGGTCAAACCATCAGGGGAAAGATCGGGTTTGACGATATAAATGGTTTCATATTCGTTCATTTTTGACTCCTTATGGATATTCCTTTTCTAAAAAGAGAAAGGATTAACCCTTAAGACTTATTTCTTAAGAGTAAGGTTTTAATTTTCTGTTTTCGCCTCAGATTTTTGAGACGAAACCGAATTATAATGGTTCATGACCCAGTTAAAGTCACGAACCACACTTGCCTCTAGCCCATGACAGGCTAATGAAACAATCTCATAGACAGTGGGTTGTTCTTCTTTTTGAAAAGTCGTTAAAACAAAATCGACGACTTCTTTACTTCCCTTGGGTCTTCCAATGCCCACTCTTAAACGCTTAAAATTTTCTGTCCCCGCATGGTCAATAATGGAACTAAGACCATTATGCCCTCCTGAGGAACCTCCTTTTTGGAATTTGATTCTCCCCAAAGAAAAATCAAGTTCGTCATGCACAACCAGAACATCTTCAAAATCAATTTTAAAATAACGAACTAGGGGCCCCAGGGCCTGGCCACTTAAATTCATAAAGGTGAGTGGCTTTACTAGCAAGACATCCTGGCCCTCGTACTTTGATTTGGCAATCAAGGCTTGAAACCGCGATTTTTTAAAAGACACTTTCCACTTTGCAGCCAAAGCTTCAACAATATTAAAACCAATATTGTGCCGGGTATCTTCGTACTGGGGTCCAGGGTTTCCAAGACCAACAATTAGCTTCAACTAATAACCCATGGTTCGATTTAGGCTTCAGCCAAAGGCTGATCCGCCTCTGGCGGACACCATGTCCCATTTTTTGTTGAGCATAAAACAAGAGCGACCTAAAGCCATGTAACTATTTTTTCTCAGAAGCCTTTTTTTCTTCCTTCTTGGTTTCACCACCGGCCTTTTTAGCTTCCCCACCGGCCTTGGCGCCTTCTTTACCAGCGGCTCCTTCCTTGCCGGCTTCGCCTTCAGCACCTTCCACTTTTTTGGCTGTAAGCACTTCAGGTTCAGCCATAACTTGGGGACCCGCGGGAATCTCTTCTTCCTTGGGCATAATCACAGCCGCAATGGTGACATCGGTTTTTTCATCGGACTCGACACCTGCCGGAAGTTTGATATCACTTAAGTGTAAATTTTGATTCACCTTAAGATCGCTGATATCAACACTGATTTCCTTGGGAATGCTTGTGGGCAAGCATGAAACATGAAGTTCGCGGGTGACTTGTTCCAAAATACCACCTTCTTTAACCCCCGCAGCGCGACCTGTCAGGTGAATACGAACAGACAAATGGATTTTCTTGGAAAGATCTAAATATTGAAAGTCTGCATGGGTAAAATGGCGTTTGATTAAATGAGCCTGATAATCACGCAACAACACAGGATATTCCCCCTTTTCGGCAACCTTTAACTTGATAATGGTGTTCATCCCCATCTCAGAAGAAATGGCGCGTTCAAGTTCACGAGGGTTAACTGACAAATCCAGGTTTTCCTGTCCTTTGCCATAAAAAACAGCGGGAATTTTCCCTTCACGTCTTAAGGCATGAGAGCCTCCCTTGCCGGCTTTCCTAACTTGGGCTTGTAATTCAAATTGTTGCATATAATTTCTCCTACAATAAGTTTCTGTCATCACACAAAAAGATTCGAAACAGAATCGCCATTGGCTATTCTTGAAATGGCCTCCCCCAAAAGAGGAGCCACTGAAATCTGTAAAATCTTGCTGTTTTGCTTTCCTTGGTCGCTTAAAGGAATGGTATTGGTGGTCACCAATTTTTCCAGGCTTGAATTTGCAATACGTTCAAGAGCAGGCCCCGACAAAACAGGATGGGTACAAAAAGCATAAACCTTCTTGGCCCCTTTTTCTTTTAAAGCTTTGGCTGCCTGACACAAAGTTCCGGCCGTGTCAACAATATCATCCACAATCACGGCATTTTTACCTTCAACATCCCCAATGATATGCATCACTTCCGACACATTGGGCGCTGGTCGTCGTTTGTCAATTAAAGCCAACGAACCGCCCAGTCTTTTGGCATAGGCCCTGGCACGCTCGGCCCCACCCACATCGGGGGAAACCACCACCAGATTATCCAATGGGTTCTTCTTAAAATAATCAAGACAAACAGTAAGGGCATAAAGATGATCAAAAGGAATATCAAAAAATCCTTGAATCTGCCCTGCATGCAAATCAACGGATACCACACGGCTAGCTCCAGCGGCAGTCAGAAGATCAGCCACCAGCTTGGAGCTAATGGGCGTACGCGGCTGAACTTTACGATCTTGCCGGGCATATCCGTAATAAGGAAGAACGGCTGTAATCGTGGATGCGGAAGCCCTTTTTAAGGCGTCGATCATGATCAGCAATTCCATCAAATGCTCATTAGCTGGGTTACATGTGGGTTGGATGATATAAGCATCCATCATGCGAACATTTTCGTGCACTTCAACCCAGACCTCGCCATCGCTAAAACGTTTGACAGTCGCCTTGCTTAAAGGAAACCCCAGATAGGCCGCAATTTCCTCAGCCAAAGGTTTATTGGCGTTCCCTGAAAATATTCGAATGTTTTTGTATGAGGACATAATTTCTTTATCTGTAACCTCTATTTTCCATTTTCCACTTTCTATTTTCTAATTTTGCGCATGAGAAAATAGACAATAGAAAATAGAGGAAATTTTGCATGCGCAAAATTTGTTGGGGCGCCAGGATTCGAACCTGGGAATGCCGGAATCAAAATCCGGTGACTTACCGCTTGTCTACGCCCCAATTTGTAGGGGCGCAATTCATTGCGCCCATTATTTGTCCAATTTGCAGGCGCAATAAATTGCGCCCCTACGTTATACATTCTCCGCAACAAATACACGCCACTTGGTATCCCCATGGGTCTGTACTTTTTTCGCCGCTTTTTCGGCCTTTTCTTTGTCAGGGAAAATACCAAAGACGGTGGGGCCACTGCCTGTCATCTGCGAAGCAAGTGCTCCATATTTCATCAGCATCTCCTTAATTTCCTGAACAACGGGCACCTGTTTTGTTGTCACACGTTCCAAATCGTTGTTTAACACACGAACCACTGCTTTTTTAGTGGTAAATTCATTAGGTAATTCAACAGGGGTCAGGGAATTGGTTCGTTGATATTTTTCATAAACACTTTTAGTGGGAACAGACACGCCGGGATTGACTAAAACCATGGGCATGGTGGGCATTTTTTTAACCTTGGTCAGAGTTTCACCGATACCCGTAGCCACGGCAGGCGCACCAAACATGAAAAAGGGAATATCCGACCCAAAACGAAATCCTATTTTCATAAGCTTTTCAATACTCAAATTGATTTTAAGCATTTGATTTAAGCCCATAATCACACTGGCCGCATTGCTAGACCCCCCACCCATTCCTGAAGCAACAGGGATATTCTTTTTAATAACGATACGAACCCCTACATTTTTATTGGAGTAGGCCATAATTTCCTTGCAGGCCTTGAAAGCAATATTGTCTTCTCCCAGAGGAACCAAAGGGTCATTATCACAGACAATTTCAACCCCTCTTTCGACAAGTTGAATTTCGATATCGTCATAAACATTCACGGCGCTGTTAAGCATGCGGATGTTATGGTAGCCGTCGGGCCGCTTATCAAAAACATCAAGACGTAAATTAATTTTACCTGGAGACTTTAGTTTGAGTATCTTCATAAATGCCCCCTCATAATCATGTTTAAGTGGGTAAAAACCCTAAGCAATCTGCAAGTGAGAAAGGGGCGTCTTATATACCAGCCATTTAAAAAGTCAATATGGCTCATTGAAAAGCCAAAAAAAGCGTAGGGACTAAATAAATCAACGATTTAATATTGCTTTTCGTCGAAAAGGCATGCTAATCGCGCAAAAAGCAATGAAATCGAACTTATTAACCGTACAAGATTCCCATGGCTCAAAACAGCTTTCCCAAAGCCATCGCGGTAAATTAGTTCAACTTCACCGCACAAAAGAAGGATATGCCACCAGCTTTGATGGCACAAAAATTTGGTATCATTCAGTGGGGAAAGGTGTTCCCATCATCTGTTGCAATGGTCTTGGATGCTCCACTTTTTATTTTTCTTATATCGAAGCCTATTTTAAGAAATCCTTTCAGGTTGTCACTTTTGACTATCGCGGCCATGGCCGGTCCGGTCCTCCCCAATTAAAAACCAACTTCACCATTTCATCCCTGGTCAAAGATTTAAAATCCGTCCTTGATGCCTTAAAAATAAAACAGGCCATTTTTGTAGGCCACAGCATGGGAACACAAATCGTCTACGAATTCTACAAAAGCTACCCTCGCCGTTGTGCCGCGCTCATCCCCTGCTTTGGCACTTTTGGCAAACCCATGGACACTTTTTTTGATTCACCCTTATCAAAGTATGTTTTTGAAGGTATCTATATTTTCAATCATCTTTTTCCAAAACTTTCAAAAACGATGGGGCTGCTGATGGCCCGTTCACCATTCAGTTTCCAGGTGGGCGGATGGCTTAAAATAATCAAACCCTACATGGTCGATAAAAAAATTGTGGATCAATACATGGATCACTTCACCAAGGTGGATCCTGTTTTTTTATCCAAGCTTTTACGAGACTGGCAGCAATATAATTCCGAAGAAAACCTGAAAAACATCCGTATCCCCACCCTCATTTTTGGAGCCGATGAAGACAAATTCACCCCTCTCTGGGTTGCCAAAAAAATGCACCACCTCATTCCACAATCGGAGTTGCTCATTGTGAAAAAAGGGAGTCACGTGGCCATTGTGGAACAACCTGAGCTGATCAATTTGCGGATGGAAAAATTTTTGAAAGAACGAGTGATCACAAAGACAAATCGATTGAAACTGTCGTTGGCTTAAACAGGGCGTGGAAACCACGCCCCTACACATTTTGCCGTCTCCATTCATCAAAACGGCTGTTTTTACGAACACACCCAACAGTGCAATGAGGGCTGCATGTTTTAGGCAGGTAAAACTGTTTTTTAAGATCGGCAAACGTATAGTCTTCCAATTTTTTCCCAAAAACCTCGCGCGTTTGAGAACACCAGCGCACAAAACCAAATTCATCGACATACAAATAACGACTCCCAGCACGACATTTAAAGGGAGCTTCCCCTTTTTGGATAAGCCCCATCCGATAATCGCCCCCTTCCATGAACCTTCTTCCAAGACGTTTGCGTACTTCATCGACAAGTTTTAATTGTTCCGGCGACAATGAAATTTGTCCATGCTCGTCATGCATGAACTGAACACGCGGGACAAAACCATGATCCTTGGCAAAATCAATCACCTCAAGCACTTCAGCAGAAGAGGTACTTCCTATCACTGAATTAAGCAACACCCTGAATTTAGCATAGCGCGAAACCGTTTTAAGCCTTTGGCGCAGAGGGTCTAGTACTTTAATGGTGGTTTGGTTTGGCTTGACCCCATCGATGCTAATTTGAAGGTCTTGCAATCCGGCTTCATTCAAGGCTTCCACCTTTTCCTGGGTAAAGTAATAGGCATTACTAATAAGCATGGTCCGCCAAAAACCCAGTTTGCGGGATTCTTTGACAAGATCCATGATACGGGGATGCATCATGGGTTCCCCTCCTGTAAATTCCATGAACAAGGTCCCCATATCCTTTAAAAGGCGCATTCGTTCTTTAAGAATATCAAAAGAAACAGGGTCGGAGGTTTTGTCATATTCCGAGCAATAACCGCACGAAAGATTGCATCGGCGGGTAACCACCAACTGCACAAGAAAAGGGGAATAAAGAATGCGATCAATCAACTTCATAAGGGACCTTAAGTTTTTTTCTTTCTAAAGTGGCTGATGATATCGTGATAATCAACCACAAAAACACCCACACCGATCCAGAACATAATCCTGAGCCGGCGAATAAGCTGAACGGTAATTCCCATTTCAGGAGAAAGACCGTTTGCCATAAAAAACTGAGCATACACGGTTTCTAAAACCCCCAAAGCTCCAGGGATAAAACCAAACAGAACCGCCACCAAAGAAGTCACAGCCGCCAACATAAAAGCAAAATCCCACTTGGGGTCCCCCTGAATGAAATAAAGAATGAGCGCAATTTCAACTCCGCCCAAAAGACGGCCTGCAAAATGAAGAAAAAAAGAAAGGACAAAAGGCCCTTTGGGTTTATCGGCATAAAATGAAAGATCACTACGCAGCTCATTGACAAATTCAATCACTTTTGGAAATTTTTTAAGTGGAGTCAGCCAGGAAATCACATATTCAACAAAACTTAAGCCCTTTCCCTGAAGCAGTTCCACCACCAAAAAACCGATCGAACCAAACAGGAAACCATACAATGCAAGCATCGTAAGGGTAAGCCACCGAGGAAAAATAACAGGCTGAAAAAAAAGCAATAAGGATCCTGTCAAACAAAAAAGATAAGCCGCCAACAAGTGCATGATGCGATCAATAACCACCGAACGAAGATGACTTGAGTGCCCCAGATATTTCCTTAAAAGAAGAAGACGAACGGGGTCCCCCGCCGCAAAACCAAGCGGAGTCATGAAATTAACCGCCTCACCACAAATACGGAGCTTTAAAAGGGCCGGATAGGACAAGAGATGATGATGGTCTTCAAGGTAGAGATACCACGCCCTGGCAAAAAGCATCACGCCAATAAATGAATTGAAGATAACGGCCAAATAGCCCCACCCGACCAGTCTGAAATAAGAGGCGACAGCACGAAATCCACCGAATTGTGAAATGGAAAAATAAAACAGGGCAAGTCCAACAACAAAACCCACCACACGAAAAAGTGTGCCCATTCCTTTTTTGCTATTAAAACTCATGAAAGAAAAGTAAGTAACATTCTCTTAGGACCATGTACAGCAAGACCATGAAAAATTTGATCCGGTTCCTGACCCGCTTTCCGCGCTTCATGCTGACCCTACTTGTTTTTATGAGTCTTATCGGGGGGTATTACACCCTCCAATTGGGAATCCGCAGCGATTTTAAGGCCCTTTTGCCGGACAGTTTTGAAAGTGTCGTCAACTTAACCAAGGTGGATGAGTACTATGGGGGCATTAGCCATTTATATGTTGTACTTGGGGGCCCCAACGCCCTTCAAACAGAGCATTTCATAGACGAAGTCTCTCCCAAACTGGAAAAGATCCCCACCATTAACTACGTTATTTCCAAACTGCCCAGCGACTATTTCCAAAAACGTCTCGGGCTCTACATCAGTCCGGATGATTTAAAAGAAATTGACCGACGCATCCAAGTTTCAAATGCCAATGCAAAAAAAGGCGGGTCCGTATTCTTTTCAAACATGCTCGACCTGGTTGACCCTGAAGATTCAGCCAAACTTGATTTTTCAGACATTGAAAAAAAATATGAAAACACGTTTTCCAATTTATGGGGAACACGCACGCTCACTTCAAACGCATCCGGCGAGTCGACCCCCCGTGATCGCGGCTATTTTTATGGCGCAGAAAACAATATGTACGTGGTGTGGATTAAATCAACGACCTCTTTCCTTGATCTGGATGCCACGCAAAAACTAATCGGTGAAGTCAAACAAATCCTGGATGCGGTCAACCAAAACCAGTTTGGGCATAGCATCACCTACGATTTCACAGGCACCTATAAAACCCTCCTCGATCAAAACCAGCACCTAAAAAAACAAATTCTGTGGGTCCTCATTATATTATTCTTCCTTTTGGGTATTGTCACGGCACTCTACTACCAGAACATCATTGTCTCTCTTATCATTGCCATACCACTGGCCATGGCTCTTTTATGGTCGGGAGCGATAACCTATTTTGGAATAGGCCACTTGAATCTCATTTCCGGATTCACCGGTTTTATTATTTTGGGGCTTGGAAGCGATTACGGCATTTATCTTTTGGATCGATATTTGATCGAACGAAAACATCATCCCATCACCGAAGCCATGATTTTGGCTTTTTCAAAAACTGGGAGAGCCACACTGGGATCCTTTTTGACAACACTTATGTCCTTCCTGGCCCTTGTAGGTTGCCAGTTCAAGGGCTTTTCAGAATTTGGCCTGATTGGTGCCGTGGGAATTACAGCAACCTATCTGGCCGTTATCCTGGGCTTGCCGTGCCTATTTATGCTGATGGAAGATTACCATCTTTTCAAGCACGGAAAGATTCCATTCAGATTTCCTGAAAGCATCACCCACTTCCGTTTTTTACTCCCTTTTCTGAAAAAACCACGCCCCATACTTCTTGTATCCCTGGGGTTTCTTGCTTTTTCTCTTTTGGTTCTACCTTACAAACTTAAGGTTGAATATCAAAGCAACGGCATTGAAAATCATGAAATCACAAGTTACAAGCTTGAAAAAATTGTCAAAAAAATTGTGGGGCAATCACTCAAACCCCCTGTGATCCTTGTAAATTCCATTGGGCAAGAAATGGAGACAACTGCAGTATTAGACACTCTCATAGAAAAATCCCCCAGAAAAAATATCCTTAAAAATACTTTAAGCCTGGGAACATTCATTCCAAAAAATCAGGAAGAAAAAAGAAAAGTCATCTATTCCATTCTGGAGCATCTCAAAGACTCCAAGGCTCCCTTATCGGGTTCCGTTCAAAATATTATTGATGATTTTAAAAAAATCGGCCTGATTCAAAACATCACAAGGGACGACTTGCCACCCACGATCAAAAAAATATTCCTCCCCCTCAAAAAAGAGGGGGATGTCTACTCAGCCATTTATCTGCTCCCTGACAAAATAAACATGGGGAACAAATCCGATGTTGAACTATTCACCCGTCTGTTTAAAAACATTAAACTTCCCCAAGGGAAGACAGTTTCAGCCTCCAGTGAAAGTTTTATTTTAGCTGATATTCTTCGCCTGATTGAAAAAGAGGGTCCCGGGATCATGCTCCGAATGCTCCTGTTCTTTTTGGCTATTCTTTATTTTGATTTTCGTTCCATGCACAAAGTGGCTGTTATTTTCATTCCCATAGTAGCCACCATTCCCATGCTTACCGGCGTCATGGCCCTTGTGGGCATAAATTTAAACATCATCAATGTGTGCACCATCCCCATCATCTTTGGAGTGGGCATTGATGCCTTCATTCACTACTACCACCGCTTTCTCGAGCAAAAAACCTCTCTTAAAAAAGTATCCGAGGATATTTATCCTTCCATCTTTTTTGCCACATTTACTTCCCTGATCGGCTTTGGGGGGTTTGCCATTGCAAGCACGCCTTACATTCGTTCCCTGGGAACCTTGGCTATTGTCGGTATTATCATGCTCTTTGCGGTGGTGATGATTGCTTTTCCTGCATGGATTCAACTGTGGCACTATAAACTGCAAAAAAACTCCGAATAAAATATGCCTATGTTCAATCAGCATATGTATATAACGTAACTAAATAGAAATTGAATGGCTAAACTATTGAATTTATTTTGTTTTATTTTTAAGGATTTGGCGTGCCCCTTGCTTCAAGAATGGACATGCGGCTTTACAAAATAAATTTAACTCTCTTCTTTCTTTTGGTAGTTTCATTACCCGCAAAGGCCCATGAATTTGATACCTATGCCATTGATAGCGATACTTATGTCGGAAGCTATGGCATCGATATCGCCTTAAACTCTTCCGGACAGCCGGGCATTTGTTATTTTGCTCAAACGGCTGGCGATCTTAAATTCACCACATTTAATGGAACTAGTTGGACAACAGAAACAGTGGATAATTCCTCAACCATGATCGGTTCCAATTGCGCCATCATTTATGATAATTCGGACAACCCAAACATCGTTTATCTAGATGTCACCAACCAGGATTTGCTTCATATTGTAAAACAAGGGGAAAGCTGGTCAAAAAAAACAATCGATTCCAACATAAGAATCGACATTCCCGTGATCGTCCCGGCAGCCTACCATAAATTATCCATTGCCAAAAATTCATCAGGAACCCTGGGTGTGGCCTACTATGATGCAAACAGCCGCGATTTAAAATATGCCACATTTAACGGCAGTTCATGGTCGGCCGAAACCATCGATTCAAGCGGAGATGTGGGGCGTTACCCCTCGCTTGCCTATAATGATTCCGATGCTCCCGGTATTAGTTATCAAAAATATACGGATGGTTCGACAGCTTCACTCAAAATTGCCGAGAAAATCGGTGTTGGCTGGGGAGTACTCACTCTTGATGATGATGATTATGCGGGTGTTGCCACCTCGCTTAGGTACGGTGCCGATGATAACGCTTTTGTAAGTTATCAGCAGACAAGTGGTGGAGTTCAAGCGGTTAAATTGATCAAACGCCTTGGAGACTGGGAAAATCCAGAAACAATTGAAAACGATGGAACTGAAACCGGCAACTTCATTGAATTAGGCTTAGACGGTGATGAAAACGCTTATTTGTTTTACGATCAGTTTCTCGCATCCGCCCTTTTTGCCGATTACGCCCAGGCCCGCTTCACCTCTTACTATCTTTCATTTGAAAACGAAATTCCCATTACATTTAATGTAGGGCTTTACCTTGTTGGAACCAACACGGTTGCAAGCACAACACTGGCCCTTGAAGGAACCTCGATGGCCGTGGCATGGACAGAATTTGGTGAACTCAACGCCGGAATTCTGACAAATTGGACTCCTTCCATTTCACCTATCACCCCCAATAGCGAAGATTACGAGGCTTCCGATAGTTTTACAATTACTTGGGATGATTTTGACCCCGATTCCAATGCGGCCATTCGCATCCATTCAATCGACGAAGATTTTACCTCGACCCAGATTAGCCCCACCCTGAATGAAAACGATGCCAATTCTTTTGTGTGGGACACAACAGAAGTCGTAAAAGGGGATTACACCATTGCAATTGAAATTAGTGACGATGACTTTGACACTTACGACGGCGTGAGTATTGGACAACAAGTAAGCATTGCCAATCACACCCCTTCACAACCAAGTTTAACTAGCCCGACAAACAACTCAACAACTTCAGATTTAACACCCACCCTTTCTTATACGGCAGCCACAGATGTTGATGGAGACACTCTTAGTTATACCTATCAAATAGCAACGGATGCCTCGTTTACAAACATTGTGGCCACAAACACCTCAGCCACAACAAGTGCAACAGTGGCGTCAAACTTGTCAGAAGGCACAACCTACTACTGGCGGGTGAAGGCCGTTGATTCTGAGAATGCTTCAGGCTCATGGGCCTCTTCCCTTTCTTTTTCAACAAACGTAAGTGAAAGTGTCCAAGGAGATGACGACGAAGAACTTGACGATGACAATGACGATCAGGGAGATGATGATGATTCAGGCTCTGATTCTGATGATAACTCAGACTCGGATAATGACTCGGATTCTGATAACGACTCTGGCTCTGATAATGATTCTGGGGATAACGGCTCGGAGGAAGGATCCCAAGCAGGCGCCGGAGGGCAGTCGCCGGCTTCAGAATCATCCGGAGGCAGTGGTGGTGGGGGATGTCAGCTTAACACCCAAAACCCGAAAAATATTTTCATGCCGGGACTTTTGGCCCTGCTTTTTCTGACCGGAATGCTTGTCAGAAACAGATGTATCAAAAAGATCTAGAACTCCCACTTTTTGAAATCGGGATTTTCCAGTGCCTTTTTAAATGCATTCAGGAAAAGCCCCACATCACGGCCATCAAGCACGCGATGGTCAAAGGCCAATACAAAATCAGCAAGATGGCGAACTTCTATTTTATCCCCTATCACCCAGGGACGTTTTTCTATCTTTCCCATGCCCAATATGGAGGAATGGCCCGGGGGAACAATCTGCACCCCCGTCGTAGAACCAAAAAAACCGTAATTATTAAAAGTGAAAGTCATGCCGGTCAAATCTTTGGGGGTTAATTTGTAATTCATGGCGTGTTCCATAAGGGTTTTTAGTTTTTTGGCAAAATCAACCATCGACAGGGAACCAACATCATGAAGGACCGGTGTAAAAAGCCCCTTCTCCGTTCCCGTGGCAATTCCCAAATTTATTTTCTTGAAATACCCGATGTATTTTCCTGATGCGTTTTCATGAAAAAAGGAATTGACCAAGGGAACTTCCTTGATGGCACTAATCAAGGCCGGCATCATCAAGGGAAGAACACTTAAAGTAACAGCATGTTTTTTTTCAAACCGGGTCTTGTTCTTGTTTCTGTAATCAACCAACAAGGTCATATCCACAGTCAATCCCGTATGGGCATGGGGAATGGATTGTTTGGAAGCCACCATGTTTTCGGCAATACGCATACGAATGGGGGAAGCCGGCTGCAGATCAACTTCTTCGGGTACCCATGTAGGGGCGGGTTTAAAACCCGCCCCTACTGAAATATATTTTAATATATCCTCTTTGGTCAGGCGACCCCCAGGACCACTTGCAGGAATATTTTGTGCCACATCTTCTGAAAGATTGTGCTCCCGCAAAAGGGCCCGCACCATGGGAGATAAGGGCATGGATTTTGAGGGCGCAGCAAGCGACGCCCCTACCCTCCCCAACGTACGGGCGCCGCTTGCTGCGCCCCCCGATTTTTTCGATGAATTTTTCTGCCCCAACCCCAAAAGCGCATAAGCCTTGGCCTTTTCATCGCTGACTTCAAAAACAGCAATGGTTTCCCCCACCGGGACTTTTTGATTGGGCTTTCCTGAAATTTCGATCAATTTTCCCTCATAGGGGGATTCATATTCAAAAACGGCCTTTTCAGTTTCAAGCTCCACAATGTTTTGGCCTTCTTTGATTGAATCACCCTGTTTGACAATCCATTTCACAATGGTGCCTTCGGTAATGGTCTCTCCCGGCTGGGGCATGGTCAGTGATATTTTTTGAGGCATAGGTTTGATGATGGTAAGTTTTTATTCTGAAACGATCAAGATTTTATCAAAAAAAAATTTCAAAATTTTTGTAAGCCCCAACTTTCAAGATCCATTAAGATCCTGCGATCAAAAGAAAGTACAAAAAATTACCGTTAATCTTTCAATCCCATAAAAAGTGAAGAAAGAGAAAAAATAGGGGAGCCCACACATCAAAAACAAAAGAAGAATTTTCAACTCGAAAAACTTCTATAAAAAAACAATAATATCATAAGCTTAATAACAAAATCTTTTGCCTCACTTGGCATTGGGTTTGCTTTCTTTAGAACCCGGGTTGGAATTTTATCTTATGACAATGGTTCGACAAAGAGGGTACACGCCTCCAGAGGAACAACCAAGCTCGGATGTAGGGGAAGGGATTTTGCCAGGGAGTGCAGAAAAAACCCAACCCAACTTTTCGATCAACCCTGTAAATGGTGACCTAAAAATTTGTGGAGATCCAGATCCATTCCTATCTCTCCAACGACAAGCACGGCTCTTTTCGGAGTCCCCAACAGAAAGTATCCAGGATCAACTCGATTTGATCGACATTCTCTATCAACGTTATCTGGGTTCTTCCCCCCAAGAAACACTTCAAATCGCATGGAAACATTTTCAGGATTGCATGGAATTGTGGCGGGAATACCAAAAAGAACGGGTTTCCGAAGGACTCCCCATTGAAGAATTAGACTTGGTCAGCATTCTATACCAATCCTATCTTAAGGAAGCAGACAAAAGAATCTCTGAACTTTCTTATCCCCAAGAAACACGTAATGATACGTTCAAACATGTTCAGAATTTCATGGAGTCGTGGCAGGAAGATCAAAGAGAACGGGTTCTAAAGGGGTTTTCCATTGAAGAGCCAGAAATATTCAAATATCAATTTTTAAACCCTCAGGACTCCCAACCAGAAAATAAACCAATCGCCTTCAACCCTATTAATCAGACCGACACGGTAACCTTCATTGGAGGCGTCATTGCATCCGCGGACGGGAAAAACCAACCTGTTTGGAAACTGACGGGTTACAATGCAAGCTATTCCAGACTCGGCAGTTTTGATGAGATCGATCTTGAGCGAAACAAGGGCCAAGTGCCTTTGGGAACCCTGGGAAAAGCCGATTTCATGCCTTCCAATCCCCCGGTCGGCACACTCACGCTTTTAGTTGAAGACAAGAGAAATTTAATCCCGCTCCCCACAGATGCCAATCACATCATGGTTCCCCAAAACAAAGCCTACAGCTTGTATTGGGATGCCACCTATGGACAGTTCTACGTCAAGCTGGATCACGATGGAGTCAAACCCGGGGAACTTGTCTTTGACGTGTATGAGAATGATGACGGCCAATTTGAAAAACCCTTAACCGCCCTGCATTTTCAAAATAACTCTCCCTCCTTGGCGACCAAGGAACAGTTGGCCACACTCACGCGATCTGTATTTGAAGAAATCAAACAGCTCCAAAACAAAGACCTCTTTGGGGCCCAGGCCCTTTCTGAATCTGAGGCCCTAAGGTATGCCGCCGCCAAACTTCAATCTTCGTGGCTCTATGATCTTAACCCCAAAAATATTGAGCTCTACGTCAATAACGGCGTGGATGGTCTCAAATACCTCCACGATCCAAACTACATCAACACCGCCCTTTGCAGTGTGGCCGCAAGTGAATTTTTTCTGGCGGCAAGAGCCTACGGTTACAATGTGCGTTATGTGCGGGGCTATCTTGCTAGCGAGCCGGCTGGGGATGCTTCAACCTTTGTCATGGGCCATGCTTGGGTCGAATATCAAGATCCTTTAAGCCATCACACCACCGTTCTTGAATCCACGCCTTGTGCTGATGTGGCTTGCAACGCTCTGTCAGAAGAGGTGGCCAAAAAAGTCCGGACGCTTAAAGAAAATCCCAACTATCTGTTAACTCAAATCACTCCAGAAACTCAAGGCACTCCCCAAACTCATGACAAATCTCTCGGAGTAGATAATCTTTACGATCGGAATGGCCGCTTGTATAGCTTAAGGGAAATCAAAGATCCTCTTTCCGAACACAAAATTCCTCAAGACATCATAGAAAAATTTGAAGCGATTTCATTTAATGGTGAGGTGCCGCCTCATCTTTATGATGAAATCAGTTTTGAAGCCGAAGGTAAAATGATTCCTCTACCGACAGAAATCTTTAATGGACACGCTATGTCCCTCTATATATCTAAGGATCCGCAAAATCATGTTTTTTGGTCCCCTCAATTGGGGCAGTTTTTCCTCGTTCGGTCTACTGCAGCAAGAGAAAAAGTGACGCTTCATTTTTATAGGAAATGGAGTGGGGATAGAACAGAGTGGCCGATCCTTCAAATCTTCGATCGTTGTAAGCTCAATGCTTCAGGCCTGCCCCCACCTTCAGAGGTGACACCCTCATCCTCTCTCCCTGAAGACATTCAAAAATTATTCGAAAGAATCAAAAAATACCAGGACCCCATGTATGGATCGACAGCCTTCAGTGATGGGGCAGCCTTGGACTACGCAAAAAAACAGATCGAAGAGATGAGTCACTCATCTTGGGCCTCTTTTTCCCTTTTTCCGTTGGCCATGGAGAAATTGAAGACCCTCTTCCCCGATAACAAAATGGAACTTCCTGATGACAAGGCCCGGATGATGCTCCTTTTTCTGGCGGCGCAAAGCTACGGCTATGATGTTCAGCTCATTGTCGGATCATCGCAAGAAACAAAGGGCAACAGACTTTGGCTACAACTAAACTCTAAACAGGGCACGAAAGAAATGTGGACGCCGTGGACACCTTACAACCCTACTGATGAAAATAAAAATTTTGAGGGTTATAAAGCTCGAGCCGGCATGATGGATCGTTGGGATTCATTTAAAGCCGCTCAAGATGCCGACCAAGAAATAGAAAACCTGACCAAGTTGAGTAGCTCAGGGAAAGAAAGAAAATCGAGAATAGATCAACTCACGAAGGTATACGAAGAACTCGTCCGTTTGCCGGAAACCGCTCTTTTGAGACAAGATGAGGAAACTGTTGGGGTGTATGGCACGGGGCAATCCTACTTCCCCCTCTATAAAACAATTCTGAATGACCCGACCCCCAGCCAAGTGGACCCTCATTTTAAATTGCAACTTCCAGCCCTTCAATCAACACCACAAGCCTATCTTGGTCACTATAATCTAAATAACAACTCCCTCAAAATCGATGGCATTGACGGTGAAATTCAAATTTATGATCCTGTTCATTCTGATTACGGTCAACCGATTGTAAATGCAGCTGGGCAAGAAATTTCGATACGCGACCTTAAAAGCGCCAGCTTTGTTCTTGTAAAAACATCGAACACCTATTGGAAGAACAAATATTATTTCAGCCGAGAATTAGGTCTTGTGGTGAGTGTCCATTTTTTTGGATCAACTATTTTTCGTGATGACGATGGATCCCCTGTAAAGCTTTCTTGGAAATATGAAGCAACCAAATATCAAGAAACCGAATATGTAGAAGATTGGCCTGTTGAAAACAAAGTTATATCTGTGCGGCAGGATTACATCATGCCCACGGGTGGGGGTCAATCCCATTCTTAGTTGAAATTGTTTGATAACCATCACGCTGCTATTTTTTGTTGTTTAAT
>Ga0154362_113_pt2 | contig 33514 bp, 26 predicted proteins | sample RifGroA2_FD_115890 | JGI IMG/M metagenome (GOLD analysis project Ga0154362, IMG submission 115890) | Deltaproteobacteria bacterium GWA2_45_12
GGCTCCATGATTAAGAGCCGCCAAGGCCCGATCAAAACCACTGGGAGCAAAGGGGTCGCGAGCCACAGGGCGTTGCTGATCGAGTTGAATAGGCTGGTTGTCGATTCCGGGCATATTTGGGTTTGTCATAAATCCATCCTTTTTTAAGAGCCGGGGCATCCGACTTCTTTAATCTTCTCAGAATTATTATCGTCACCCATCCCCCCCATAGTTGTGTTTTTTGATGTGTTTTTTTATCTTTTAATTTCAGATGGTTGTGAGCTTTTTGCGGCCTCAACCATCCGTTTTTTGACCTCGAGCAGGTATTTGATAAGGTCGGTGGTTAATTCGTAGGCTTGGAGAGCTTGGCGGATTTGTTTTTGTTTCCCCAGCCCTCCGCCGGCTTTACTTTTAAACATGCGTTCTAAAGTCTCATAGCATGATTTAAAAGATTGGTTCAGTTGGGTAAAATCCTCGGTTTCAAGAAGTTTTTCCATGGTGGGGTACCCCATGGATTGTTTGGGAGAAGGATTGGATTTAGGTTGTTGGGCGGCCATAAACGGTTACCTTTGTAAAGGGTGATACCCGTTAAGGTAACGGAAATGAGGATTTGAGTCAACGAAGCTTCAAAAAACAAATTGAACAAGAAAATTAAAAAGCATCTTTTTTCAGTGTGACAAACACCGGAATAAAATCTCCCATTTGAACTGATTTTTTCACAATGGCCGGCCCAAAACCCTCTTTGTCAATTTCAATGCGATAGGTTCCAAATTCAACATCCGAAAGAATCACCGGTGTTTTTTGATCGACCTCTTGATGATTGACAACCACCCTGGCCCCACTGGGTTCGGATGAAATATAAATCACCGCTCCTGTTTTAATAATGCGCTGGAAGACCCGTTTGGCTTCACCAGCCAGCGGGGTATGTGCCTTTGAATTGAGCATCACTTCGATAATGCGTGAAAGGGCGGCATTTTTATTTCCCTCGTCTATCTGTAGCTTTGCCAATCCAAGCTGCGATTCATAATAAAAGTCTTTGCTCTTGATTGACTCTTCCCAATACGTTTTGGCTTTGGGTTTATCGGCCAACAAATAATAAACATGCCCCAGAAAATAATAAATTTCGGCCTTTTCCTTAAGAGTGACATCCCCTTTAAGGGCTTCCACAAGTTCATTAAGCGCATGTGTGGCGTCACTTGTTTCCAAAAATTCCTTGGCCCGATGAATATGCCGACCAGCCAAAGACGTGTCTAAAACAAAAGTTTCTTCATAGGGGACATTCACACGCACATCATAGGTTTCTTGTTTGTCAAAAAAGCCTTCCAATACAAATTTCATCGAATGGTTTCCCAGGGGCAAATCACCTTCAAACGGAGTGACTCCCATTTTCTGGCCATCTACAAACAAGGTGGCTCCCGGGGGCTGGGTCTTTATTTGGGCTGGGAAAAACTGGAGTGCCTTGTCATCCACTGAAATCTCAAGCGAACGGTTTTCGGCGTTCAAATCATATTCACGATGATAGCGCACTTCATAAACGGGCTTGGATGATGCCCCAAGGCGTACCGGCAATTTAAGTTCAACCTGATAATGCCCAAAGGGGATATAAAGGGGTTTTCCATAAACAATGTCATCAAGTCTTACAGGGTTTGCATGGGCCTTGTCATAGGCATAATAACCTTCCAGATAAAACTGCACATCACGGGGAAGTTTTAAAATACGCAGCATACCGATTTCGGCATCAAAATTGATCGAAAAAACCTCCCTGCGCGCATCGGCCTTAAAAACGGTTTTTTGCTGATATTTGTCGCGAATGTCTTTTAAGTCGTATTCCGCCACCACTTCATATTCACGCCCTTGTTCAACATCCACGGGCACTTTAAGTGGCGCATAACCCAAGGCGCGCCCATCCATACGGATAAAGGCCGGCATGGGTTTTGTCTGAATATCCAAAAAAGCATGAAAGATTTCGGAAGTGGGAGTGGGTATCGATGTTTTCGGCTGGATGGTTTCCACAGGAACAGGAGTTCCAGGTTTTTCCTCTACAGTAGGAACAGGCTCCTGTTTTTCTTCCTGGTCTTGGTCAAGAAGGGCTTCATCAATAACTTCATCTATGGATTCTTCGCTATCTTCGATTGTGACTTCTTGAGATTTTTGTAAAGAATGACTTTTGTTGAAATAATAAAAAACAAGCCCGGCCACTCCGCTTAACAAGCACACTGCAATGAAAATAAAACCCAGTCGTTTGCCAACCCTTCCCTCTTCTGCAGCAATTTCGCCCACAGGGACGGGCAATTGTTTATTTTCAGCATCTGTTTCAGGCCCTTCTTTTACAGGTTCGTCAAAAACCCCCTTCGATTCTTCGGCCGGCTCTGTCTCTTTGGGATTCTCCTGTTTTTCTATTTCAGGGCTTTGGGGGGAAGAAGCCGCCACAAAAGTTTCAACCGAGCTTTTTTTATTTTTTTGTGAAACCAAATCCTGGGGCGTTATGGCCTTCAAGGCCAGGCGAAGACTGTAAATACCCAACCCGATTTCATCACAATGGGCCAGCTTGTGATCGGTGTCTTTTTTTATTTTTTTACCATTAAGTAAAGTGCCGTTACGGCTACCCAAATCTTGGATGGTGATACCTGCTTCATCCACAACAATTTTCGCATGCATGCGTGAAAGCGAGGTGTCATCCAGATGAATTTGTACCCTCCCCTTGGCCCGACCCAGAACCTGCTCCCCTTTTTTCAGGGCCAGAACCATACCCTCCTGAGGGCCGGCAACAACTTCCAGGCGCGGGTAGGCTACGTCACTTGGTTTTTGAAATAAGTTCAATTTTTCTGGCGAAATCAGTTCCTCTTCTCCCACAGGAACATCGCCGGTTTTTTCTGGATTATCGGGCATACTTTAATGGCTCGTCGCTCGAGGACTCGTGAACCCGTATAACGAGCGACGAGCTTACGAGTCCTCGATCTTGGCCCCCCACAAACAACTAGATTAAATAGTAGTATTTATTTCTGCAACATTTATAATTAGTTACGATGAAATTGTTCCTTTTTTGCATGATTTGTATTTTTTTGCTTACAGGCCATGGGAAGATGGTTTTTGCTTCTTGTTTGACCCCACCCCCGTCTTTGGTCATGGACGAACAAATGATCGGGTGGCTTAAAACCCAAACCAAAAAATCGAAAACACGCATCGCTCTTTTCCCTTTTGAAGACCGAAGCCAAATAGAACCCGACCTGGCTCTTGGTTCGGGCTTTGCCATTGTTCTTTACGATTTTCTTAAAAAGACCAATGAGACAGGGATCTATCATCCTTTTGTCATGTTACACTCCACCCGCTCGAATAATCTTACAAATGCCGACTTGTTTGATGATGAAAAAATCCTGCAAGCGGCCAGCTCTATCGAAGCCAGCCATGCCGTTTTGGGCCTCTTCCAACGCCAGCCCGACGGGACACTGCGCTATTTTATTAAAATAATGGAGGTCGCCTCAAAAAAACAATTAGGCACAACCATTGAAGAATTCACCGATCAGGGAGACCGATTTTTTGCAAGCATCGGCGAGGCCAGCTCTCAAATTCTTAAAACAATTTCTGGCAGCAAAATCAGTACCGATTTTTTAAGAAATAGTGTGGCCAAAAGCCCAAGTTATGAAGCTTATCGTTATTATTTAAAAGGTATGCTTGAAAGCAGTTCTTACAATGCGACACGTCTGGAAGTGGCCAAGGCCTGGTTTGAAAAAGCCACGAGCCTTTCTTATGGCTTTAAAAGTGCCTTCCATGAAAAAGCACGAACCCTTTTTATGCTGGCCATTATCCAAAAAATAATGGGACAAGATTCATCGGCCAGTATTGGAGAAGCGGCTTTTTTGTTGAAGGAATATCCCCTTGAATCAGAAAAAAAGACAAAAAACGGGGAGGTTTTATCATCCTCTATTGGCACAGAGCGCTGGCTTAAATCCCATTTGGCCTTTGTTTCAGGAATGAACCTTGTAAAGGCAAACCAGCAAGGTCAGGCCCAAAAAGAACTGGGAATCGCAATATCCCTTGTTCCTGAAGATGGGTTGGCCCAGCTGGCCCTCTCACGCCTTGGGAAAACAGGTGATGCAAACCTCGTTTCACAACTGAACCCTTGTAATTTATAAATTATGAAAAAAACTTTTTTTCCAAAATTAATCCTGGTTCTTCTGACTGTTCTTGCAATGGTCCCCTCTTCGGCCGAGGCCAAAAAGAAAAAATTCGATAAACCCTCCAGCCGTGCGGTCTACCACAACAATCAGGGGGTTACTGCCATGTATGAAGGTAATTTCGATCGTGCCGTCTTTGAATTAAAAACAGCCGTCGAGCTTGAGCCAAAATATTTGGAAGGCTGGAACAACCTGGGCTTGGCCTACAAATACAAGGGGCGTTACGAGGATGCAATCAATGCCCTCCAAAAAGCCATTGAAATGGATAAAAAATATGCCTCACCTTACAATCATTTGGGGGCCATCTATTACGACCAAAAACGGTATGATGAAGCGCTCAAACAATTTGAGATGGCCATCAAATACAATAAAAAGTTTGCCGATGCTTATTATAACCGTGCGCTCACTTATGTGGCCATGTCTTACACTAAAAATACAGAAGCCCTTAATTCTGCCACCAGCGACTTGAAACAGGCCACCGACCTCAACCCCGATCATCCTTACGCCCATAACGAACTGGCAAAAATTTATCAGCGTAAAGGTGAATTCGAATTGGCCATTATCCGCTACAAGCTGGCGCTGGAAATCAATCCAAACTTGACTGAAAGCTGGAACAACTTGGCGACTCTCTATAACCAGACAGGACAACCCTTAAAGGCCCAGGAAGCCCTCAATCATGCCCTAAGAAAAGAACCGAATTCTGCCCACACACACATGAATCTGGGAATTTCCTATCTTAAGGAAAAAAATTATCCGCTGGCTCTTCGGGAGTTTGACACGGTCATTAGAAGCACACCCACCAATGAAATGGCCTATTTTAATGTAGGGTTTGTTCATTATCAAATGGGGTTGGATGCCAAAAATAATGGAATGGTTGATAAAGCCAAAACCGAACTGGAAGAAGCCATCAAAGCCTTTATTTCCGCCTTTAAGCTCAAACCAAATTTTGGTGATGCCGCCTACAATGCCGCCTATGCCTACCAAACCTTAAATGACATCCCCAATGCCATTGTCTGGTTTGAAAAAGCACTCCAGGCCCAGCCCGATAATATACGCGCCAGTTATGGTCTTGGGAGTGTTTACGAAGCTCAAGGCGACATGCCCAAGGCAAAAAAATATTATTGCGATTTTTTGAAAGTCGGTAAAACCACCGAACTGCAAGTGGATGTAAAACGTATTGAGCAGGTGGTTTCCCAGGCAGGGGGATGCAAGTAGGGGCCAACCTTGTGTTGGCCCGATATTAATCCAAAAATCAATGCTCCAATTTAAAATCACAAACAGGAAAACAGGCGACGAAAAAAGTTTTAAGACACAAAAGGATTCCGTCATTGTGGGCCGTACAAAAGAATGCGATATCGTTCTTGATTCAAAATCGGTTTCGCGCAAGCACACCGAGATTCTCCGCATTGAGAATGATTTTTTTCTGGTTGATCTTGAAAGTGGCAATGGCACTTTTCTAAACGGCAAATTGCTCAAACCTCTTGAAAAAACACCTCTTCAAAACAAGGATTCCATTCGTATTGAGGAATTTGAAATCATTCCCGTTCTGCCCCGGACAGAAAAAGTATTTTCAGAAGAAAATACGGACTCCGGCATCATCGAAATCAAGATGATTAAAAAAGTTCTCAATGCCATTGACACGGGCCAAAACCCAAGCCTGGAAATAATCAAGGGGCCCCACGAAGGAAGAAAAGCTTTTTTGGATGATCCTATTGACGAACTGTTCATTGGTCGCGACCCTGCGTGTCATCTTTCGATCGAATCAGATGTCATCAGCCGCAGACACGCCGTCATTCGAAAAAAATGGGGAGGGGTCACCATTACCGATCTTCAAAGCAAAAACGGGATGATCATTCACGACAAAAAAGTCAAAGAATACACCCTTAAGGACGGCGACATTATTACTTTGGGGAACATCCAGATTTTATACCGCAACCCCCAGGAAATTGATGTGGAAGGCCTAAGTAAACAGGTTGAAGAAAAATTAAAAACAGCCGCCCAGGAAGAAACACCTTCTTTATCCCCTAACCCAGAATCTGGGCCCGAGCCAAAATCCATTTCCGAACCCGCTTCCGAACAAGCCAAAGCATCCCTTGCCAAAAACGAACCTGAAAGCAAATCTGAACCGGCTGCCGAGGCTTCCAAAACAGATACGGTGGACCAGATTCTCCGGGAAGTTGAAACATCACAGCCGCTTCCTCCAAAAACAATAAAAAGAAAAAGTTTAAACCTTTCTGCTTTCGAGATTTTTTTAATTGGCGTAGGAATTCTCACTTTAGTAGGTGCCATCCTTGCCATCTATGGTTTGTTGTTTTAGGATTTATTAAAATATCCTATGCCCATTAATATCCACAAGCGACATCATAAAATGGTTGGTGACAACAAACGGACCCCGCTCATTGTCAAAGCCATTCAACAAAAAATAAAAAAAGGGGACGTGATCTTTGAAATCGGCTGTGGAACAGGAATTTTGACCTTGGAAGCCCTTAAAGCAGGTGCAGGCCTTGTGTATGCCTGCGATATTGATCCGGAAGCTGTCCGGGCAGCCAAAGCCCTGATCAAAAAAGAAGGGTTTGAAAAAAAGGTCGTTTTTTTTACAGGTCTTTCCTCCGACATGGAGCTTCCCCGGAAAATAGATGGCATTATCGCTGAAACCATCGGCAGCATAGGCTTAAATGAAAACATCCTCCCCTATGTATGCGACGCACGAAAAAAGTGGCTCAAAAAAAATGGCTTCATCATCCCCCAAAATCTGAAAATTTTTCTGGCCCCTGTTAGTTTCTCAAAAAAAATCCCATCGAACAAAAATAACGAATACGATTTCATGACCGGCTTGGTGGAACCCTCACAAATCTTAGCCAAGGAAAAACTCTATGGTGACATTTCTTTTTTAAAAAACGAGTACTATGGTTATGATGCGGAAATGGATTTTACAATCACACGCCCAGGAAATTTGGACGGTTTTTGTGGATGGATCGAAGTCGCATGGGACGCCAACAACATCACGCATACCTCTCCTTTTCATCCATTCACCCACTGGAAGCAAACCCTTTTACCGCTGGCAAAAAGCGCCCCCGTAAAAGTGGGGCAAAAAGTGGCTTTTCGTTTGATTATTGGCCCCAAGGATGAAATTTTTTCAACCGAAACTCTTGTGGAATGGGGATACAAAATTTGTATATGAGATTTGTTTCTTCTCCCAAACAAATATCTTTGCTTCTTTTTTTGATTCTTTCCCTATCACAAACCGCTTCAGCCCATCATTGGCAAAATGTGGACAAGGGCCTTGGCTACACCGTCATCCAGCCGGCTTCGAACGACGAAGGAAAATTAAGTCTTCATGCATTCAAGATCGATCTGAAATATTTTGATCTTAAGCCCCTCTTTTCCTCATCGTTATCCACTCGATTACCCATCAAGCAGATGGTTTTACAAACCCGGGCCAAAGTGGGCGCCAATGCCAATTTTTTTGATGGTACTAACCAGCCTTTGGGTTTGATTATTGACAACAGGAAAATCGTCAACCCTTTCAAAAAAATTTCATGGTGGGGTATTTTTTTGATTGAAAACAAAATTCCTGCCATTGTTCATGCCCATGCCTTCAGACAAAATCCCGCTATCACAACAGCCATACAAGCAGGCCCCCGCCTGGTGATTAACGGGGCTATTCCCCGCCTTAAACCCGATTTAAGCAGGCACACGGCCTTTGGCATACAAAAAAACAATCATGTCATTTTGGTTGTAAGCCAGGAACCCATTGAGATTACCGAGCTGGCGCGCATCATGGCGAAACCCGAAAAAGAAGGAGGGCTTGGATGTGTGAACGCCCTTAATTTGGATGGCGGAAGCTCAAGTCAAATTTACTCCAAGATTGGTTCGTTTGAGTTGGATATCCCCAGTTATGTGGGAGTGCCGGTGGGGTTGGGGGTGTTTCGACGGTAGGGGCCCTGCTTGCTGGGCCCTTAATTGGGCGCACCAAGGAGCGCCCCTACAACTACTTATTCATGCTCTCCAGAAAATCACGATTGGTTTCCGTACCATTCATTTTATCAAGCAAGAATTCCATCGTATCCACCACGTTAAGAGGATGAAGCAATTTACGCAACACCCACACACGGCTCAAAACGTCTTCCGGTTGCAACAATTCTTCCTTACGTGTACCTGATTTGTTCACATCCATGCATGGAAAAATACGTTTTTCCATGAGTTTGCGATCCAAATGAATTTCGGAATTACCCGTTCCTTTAAATTCTTCAAAAATAACTTCATCCATGCGCGAACCAGTGTCGATAAGGGCCGTGGCAATAATGGTGAGCGAACCGCCTTCTTCAATATTGCGGGCCGCTCCAAAAAAACGCTTGGGCTTATGAAGGGCGTTTGAATCGACACCTCCTGAAAGAATTTTTCCTGAAGGAGGAACCACGGTATTGTAGGCACGAGCCAGACGCGTGATACTATCAAGCAAAATAACAACATCTCGTTTGTGCTCTACCAAGCGTTTGGCTTTTTCAATGACCATTTCAGCCACCTGCACGTGACGTGTGGCCGGTTCATCAAAGGTGGAGCTAATGACTTCTCCTTTTACAGAACGTTCCATGTCGGTCACTTCTTCAGGACGTTCATCAATAAGTAAAACAATCAAGACAATTTCAGGATGATTAATGGTGAGCGCATTGGCCAGGTTTTGGAGCATGACCGTTTTACCCGTACGTGGCGGGGCCACAATAAGGCAGCGCTGTCCTTTGCCAATAGGGGCCAAAAGATCAATGATGCGCGTAGTGTAATTGTCTTTTTTACATTCAAGATTAAACCGTGCGTCCGGATAAAGAGGAGTCAAGTTATCAAAAAGAATCTTTTCACGCGCTATTTCAGGATCTTCAAAATTGACTTCTTCCACTTTAAGCAACGCAAAATAACGTTCAGAGTCTTTGGGGGGGCGTATTTGTCCCGCAATATTATCCCCGGTTCTTAAATTGAATTTGCGGATTTGTGAGGGCGAAACATAAATATCATCCGGCCCGGGCAAATAGCTAAAATCCCCCGACCGTAAAAAACCAAAACCATCGGGCAAAATTTCCAAGACACCATCCCCATAAATAACCCCTTGCTGGTCTGTTTGAGCCTTAAGAATGGCAAAAATAATTTCCTGTCTTTTAAGGCCTGCAGCTCCTTCAATATTTAATTTTCTGGTTAAGTTGATGAGCTCTCCAATTTTGACTTCCTTTAAATCACGCAGATAAAGAGTGCCGCCTTTTAAAAAGTCGGCAAAGGCCTCCTCAGCTTGTTTGGGAGTGACCGGTGTCGGGCTGGAAAGAATTTCATCATTGACTTCCCTACCCGAAGACGGGTTCAACCCGGCCTTGGGGCTTCCATTTCCTGCTTCATCGACCTGACGCACAGGAAAATCAGAAGGAACGCGGCTACGCCCTCCGGAACGCGGGCCACCACTGCGGCCTCTTTTAGGGGGTTCATATTCACGCACATTACTATTGGCTAGATTATTTGATTTTCCTTCAGGACTCATATGTTAAACTATTGATTTGACTCGAGATTTTCCAAACTATCCTTTAAGTTCTAAATTGAATGATTTTTTGAAAGGATCTCTGGTCGTTGATTATGAAGTGACTTTAGTGAAACTATAAAAGAATATAAAAATTATCTATGACCCAGGCGCATTCGTCAAGGAAGAATTTTCAATCTTAGCAAATTTCTTTGGATTCAAAAAAATACCCTACCTCAAATTGGGCGGTTTCGGGGGCATCGGAACCATGGACCGTGTTTCGTTCAATATTTTCGGCAAAATCTTTTCGAATGGTGCCCGGGGCTGCTTTTTCAGGGTTTGTAGCGCCCATCAACTCACGCCACTTGGCAATGGCCCCTTCCCCTTCCATGACAAAAGGAACAACCGGGCCACTGGTCATGTATTTCACCAAATCCTTGAAAAAAGGTCTTTCTTTGTGAACAGCATAAAAACCTTCCGCCTTGGCCGTATTTAATTGCAATTTTTTGATGGCAACAATTTTCAACCCAGCCTTTTCAACACGGGACAAAATTTGCCCGATTAGATTACGCGCTACACCATCGGGTTTGATAATACCTAAAGTTTTTTCTGTCATTTTATTTCCCTGTAGGGGCGCGGTTTCCGTCCGCCTAAGGCGGAGGGGTACCCCGCCCCTACGAAATTAACGATAATATTGTTTCAACGTTGTTCCCAAATCTGCCGGGCTGCGCGAAATTTTAACACCGGCTGCTTCCAGGGCGGCAAATTTTTCGGCCGCTGTACCTTTACCACCTGAAATGATGGCGCCCGCATGTCCCATGCGTTTACCAGCCGGGGCTGAAGCCCCGGCAATAAAACCAACCACAAGTTTTTTGACGTTCTTTTTGATGAAGTCGGCCGCCTCTTCCTCAGCACTGCCTCCAATTTCACCGATCATGATGATGGCCTGTGTCTCCGGATCTTTTTCAAACAATTCCAAACAATCGATAAAATTGGTTCCATTGACCGGATCGCCCCCGATACCAATACAGGTAGACTGGCCCAAACCAATGCGGCTTACCTGATCAACAGCTTCATAGGTGAGTGTGCCACTACGCGAAACAATACCGATATGCCCCTTTCGATGAATAGGTCCGGGCATGATCCCGATTTTGCATTCTCCCGGTGTAATGATTCCCGGACAATTGGGCCCGATCAGACGGCTTTTCCTACCTTGCATGAAGCGTTTGACACGCACCATGTCCAAAACAGGAATTCCTTCGGTAATGCACACAACCAATCCTATCCCCGCATCCACGGCTTCCATGATGGCATCGGCCGCAAAAGGAGGTGGAACATAAATCACCGAAGTATCAGCCCCTGTATTTTTTTTGGCTTCACCCACTGTATTAAAAATGGGAATCCCCTCAAAAGCTTGTCCCCCTTTACCTGGGGTAACACCGGCCACCATTTGAGTCCCATATTCCTTGCAAGCCTTGGTATGAAACTGCCCCGTGGAACCGGTAATTCCTTGAGTGATGACTTTGGTGTTTTTATTAACGAGAACAGACATAAAAAAACGGGCCATCACAAGGATGGTCCCTACATTATTTAATGGCTCCGACTACTTTTTGCGCGGCATCGGTCATGGTGTCGGCGGGAATAATGGCCAAGCCTGATTCAGACAAAATTTTTCTTCCCAATTCAACATTGGTGCCATGCAAACGGGCCACAAGGGGAATTTTTAAACCCACTTCTTTCACCGCAGCCACAACCCCTTGGGCAATCACATCGCACTTCATGATGCCCCCAAAAATATTCACCAAAATGGCCTTCACTTTGGGGTCGGACAAAATAATTTTAAAGGCAGCGGTCACTTTTTCAGCGGTGGCACCACCGCCCACATCCAAAAAGTTTGCCGGTGATCCGCCATGCAATTTGATGACATCCATGGTGGCCATGGCCAGCCCCGCCCCATTGACCATGCAACCGATATTGCCATCTAAGCTAATGTAGGAAAGATCGTATTTTTTGGCTTCAATTTCAGCGGCATCTTCTTCCGACACATCGTGCAATCCTTCGTAGTCCGGGTGACGGAAAAGAGCATTATCATCAAAATTAAGTTTGGCATCGGCTGCAATCAAATGGCCCTGGGCTGTAACCACCAAGGGATTCACTTCAACCAGCGAGCAGTCCGCTTCCACAAAACACTTGGCAAGCGCGGCGCAAAACTTGACAAACTTGCCCACCAATTCAGGTACCAATCCCAAGCCAAAAGCCAGGTTGCGGCCCTGATAGGCCTGAAAACCAACGGCTGGATCAATGGCTTCCTTAAGAATTTTTTCAGGAGTTTGGGCCGCTACTTTTTCAATTTCCATGCCGCCTTCGGTGGAAGCCATAAGAGTAACACGCGATGTGGCGCGATCGAGCACCGCCCCCAAATAATATTCCTTGGCAATTTGGATGCCCTCTTCAATGAGAACTTTGTTGACTTGTTTGCCAGCGGGCCCTGTTTGATGGGTGACTAAAATATTGCCTAAAATTTTGGAAGCGACTTCACCGGCTTGGTCGGGGGACTTAACAACCTTTACTCCACCATCGAGAATGGGCGCGGCAAGCAGCGCCCCTACCTTGTATATTTTACCTTTTCCTCTACCACCGGCATGAATTTGTGATTTCACCACAATAACGGGCGACCCCAGTTCTTTGGCGGCCGCTACGGCTTCAGAAGGACTATAGGCAATTTTGCTTTTGGGAACGGGGATACTGTATTTACGGAAAATTTCTTTACCCTGATATTCGTGGATGTTCATGAGAAGTGGCGTAATTATAAGGAAACAGTAGGGCTGTCAAGAAAATGAAATCTTGTTTTTTGAATGGAAAACGGGTTACCCCACCGTGCGTTCTTGGGAACCGGTGATGCTGGGGGGGCGGGATTGTTGAGCTTCGTGTTGGGCGATTTGTTGTTTTTGTTGGTCACTTTCGGCCTGTTCACGTTGGGCTCGTTGGCGGGGATCTTCACCCCGTTCGTTTTTATCATTTTTGGACACAAACATTCCCTTAGTTGCATCAAGGGCGCCCTTGTCAAAGTCTTTACGACGAGCACGACGATCTTCCCGGCTAGCAGAAACAAGCTGATCGCCCATTTGCATCAAATGTTGCATGCCTTGCTGAAGTGCTTGGAAAGCACGATTGGCCCCTTGCTCAATTGATTGAGCCACCTGTTGTTGAAGTGTCGCATTAAATTGAATGGCCGCTTTGGCAGCATCGTCACTATAATCTTTAAATCCAAGCAATTCTCTGACACTTTTAAATAATTGCGTACCTGAAGTCCCCGTTCCAAGAATAGTACTAAGACTACTTGCCCCTTCCGCAGCAGCAGCTAAAGCCGATTTCTTTTCTTCGTCTGTTCTATTGGCTTCAGCAGTTTTTTTAATCCCATTATGTTCTGCTTGGGTTAATTGGATCCCTGTCAATTTTTCAAATTTTTTGCGGTTGTCCGCATCATCACTGGTCATGCCTTCACGAACGGCTAGGAGATAATCTGCCTTGTCTTTTTTGGCTCTTTCCAACAATTCACGATCGGCTTGAACTCGAATCGCCTTTGCGTGACTTTCACCGGGAGATCCATCCTCTATAGTTTGGCTCCGTTTTAAGGCTGCCTCGGCCCTGCCGATAGCTTCGTCTCTTGAAGCGATTCCATGGTTAATGGCCCCTTTTACCTCATCCTTACGTGTTTTAAGCGCCTCTGGGATTTGTTCCGAAGCGAAATACTGTGAAATATCTCCCAAAGGTTTCTCTCTTTTTACCAATTGGAACTTGGCTTCTTCATCCATCCCTTTGGTGCGTAATTCCCAGGCTGTTTCAAAACGATCTGAATCAGCCTCACTGGGTTTGGCATCCCCAAAAGTTTGATGTCGGGCATATGCTTTATTATCAGAATATTTCTCTAAACCTTTTCTATCTTTACGAGGGTCAAAATCATTTAATTCTTGTAGGGCCGTATCTGGGTTATCTTTAGTCTTTGCACTCATGTCACGTACATACAGAGGTACGTTTAGGCCCGCTTCAGTTGCTTTTTGGGCCGCAAGGGATTCAACCGCTTTTTGTTTATCACCAGATGCCTTAAATTCTCTTTCAGGTTTCAGCGTAGGGCCATCTATGTATTTTGGACTCCCATCTGTCTCTACCATTTGGGTTCCATCTGGATTTCTGGCCACTATCCGTTCATGTTTTTGATTTTCAAAATTTGAATCACCGGCGGATTTGGGAGGTACAATCGCAGCAAAATCAGTTGCCTTACGTGTATCACCAGCGCTTCCCTCTTCAGCTGGAGCGGCCTCTTTGGCTGCTTTATCTGCTTTATATCGGGCAATATCTTCGGGTGTGGCGGCAACCAAGGTGCCTTCATAGATAATATTCTGACTACCATCAGGATTTTTTACATCTTTTATTTTTATCCCACGCAAAACAGCATCTGGAGTTTGATCACCATCTACGTCTTTATAGATGGGTTTATTATCAACAATGGCCCTGTCCAACATGAAGGTATCGATGCAAGATGTAGGATCGGTAACCTTACATTCTCCTCCTGCTAAATCAACCGGGGTAAATTCGACTTGATCCTTCACTGATTTTTTGGGGTCCTGTGAACTGGCAATATCTCCCTCTACCGTATATTCAAGGGATGTCATGCTACTAAATGTGATTGGTTCTGCCATAATCTGTTACCCCACAAACCTTTCCATATAGATACTTTTCATACTTCTCCCCTTACCCATCTATTAGCAGGAACCATGCCAGCCCATGGTGCCAGACACATATATAAGGCTATGTTTTACTGAATAAATTTTTATTTTCTGGATGGGGAAAACATCTAGAAGCCATGGAGCCCCCAGTTTAGAGAAGAAAGCGGGGAGGAAAATCCCCGACTTGTCCCGACTCGTCCCCCTTTAAAAAAGGGGGAATAAGGGGGATTTGTTTCCGTTCCCGACTTTTTATATTTGTTCTTATGCAGAAAACAATACGGAGAAAATCCCCCTGTGTCCCCCTTTTATAAAGGGGGATAATACGGGAATCAGTAGATTACGCGTGCATTTCCGGGCGGGTTTGTTGAAGGTGGCCCATGAAGAAGGTGTTTTCTTTTTCGCGTTCTCTTTGACTTAAATAAGCCCCATTTCGTGAATAACCGCGGGCGCCACCGTAAATTTCGGTGTTGCCGGGCGCATAGTCATAGGAAGCTTGGGCGACGTAACGTTCTAAACCTCGAACATAGCGCAAGGAATCATCGGCTTTAACTTCCTTGGGTTCATAAACGGGAAGGGCAGCATCCAAACGACTGCCATTTTGGGCGACAAATTTATCCAAAGTGACTACTTCACGTTCACCAATATTTTCCACATTTTCATCCGCATCTTCGCAAAGAGTAAACCCACCGCAAATCATGTCATTAAACAAGTTTTGCTGTGACCTGCGGAAAGCAGAGGCCACACCTGAGGCACCTTCTTGCATTGTATCAGCCGCTGATTCCGCGGTGCCTTTATTCATGGCTTTTCTTAATTCTTTGGAAGTACGGGCCAAACCTTCTCGGGCCCCAAATTTTTTCTTGTTTTCCAATCGCTTCTCAGTGGCCACATAGCGCGCTACAGCTTGTTCCACCACTTTGACATTGGGTTTAACAGCCTCACTGGCCACTCGTTGTTTCCCTTGGGCTACTTGTTCTTCAGCTGTGCGGTGAGAATTAAGTGCTTGTTTAACGGGGCTTTCAGGCTTTTTTCCCTCCGCTTTAGGGCTGGTTTTGGCATAACCATTGGCTCGGGCGTCATCGTGCTTGGCCAAATCGCCTGCTTTTACAGTGGGGACTTTGGGAGCTTGCACAACAACCTCAGATTTAGCTCCTTTAAACCATAAATCTTTTAATCCTTTATTGTCTTTTCGCCCTTTTTCAGCGGAGCTTTGGGTATCGGCTGTGGCCAAATTTTTTGTTATCAAGGCCAGGGTTTCTTGGCCATCCTTCATCATTTCCGACAAAATTTGTTTTTGCTCGGTCGATAATCCACGGGGATTGACATTTTTTAAAGCTTGAAGAGTTTGTTTAATCTGAAAAGAAGAAGCTCGCGTCCTGGCCTTACGGGCGGCCAGTTTCTTTTCTTCTTCTTCATTATTTGTCTGAAAAGTACTGCTAAGTGTTTCACCACATTGGGCTGAAAGTAATTGCGACTCTTCCAAACCATTATTAAGAAGACCCTGCACCGAATTAAACAGGGCATTGGGGTCTCTTACTGAACCATCCGGGTTTAAGTATTGAGAAACAGGAATTTTGGGAGTGGGAGGAGCCGGGTTTTTGGAAGTAGAACTTGGAACATGGCTTTCAGTGCCATCGGCGTTTGTAACATTGGCATCCTCAGGAGTGTAAGTTTGCGTATGAATTGAATCCAGATCAGAATCTGCAGAACCTTCCGAACCGGCAGCCGGAGGAGGAGTTTCGGGGGTACTTCCCGCTGCATCAGCACCTGTTGTCGCTGCGGCTGCATCTGTGGGAGGAGCAGGAGGAGGAGCATCTGCGGCAGGAGGCGCTGGCTCGGCAGCTGGTTGGGGAATATTAGTGTCAATTACTGGTGCCATAAATTAATCTCAACCCCTGATAATGCAGGCCCCATGCCAAGATAGAGGGATTAAATTTAATATAAAACTCATGTAATTATTTGGCTTTTTTATAATTTAAAAATTGGAGCGCTGCATCCAAAGTAGGTTTCTAGGCCTCAAAAACCTGAAATTGGGGAGTGGGAACCTCGGGATCTTTTTTGTTTATACGGACATGAGCAAGTCGAACCATGATTCTCGGCATCAAGCGAGTGATGGTTCGACGGAGCTCACCATGTCCGATTGTTTTTAAAAAGGATTTTTTAGGATGATTTCCTGGCCACGCTCCGGGCCCAAGGAAAGAAGGATCACAGGGATTTGCAAGGCTTCTTCAATTTTTTTGACAAAGTTTTTTACACCGTCTGGCATTTGATTCATGTTTTTTAAGGGGGTTAATTCTTCACTCCATCCTGGGCATTCATCATAGACCGGCTGGCAGCGGTCGAGTTGTTCCAAATTACAGGGAAGCTCGTCAATCACCTTGCCATCCAAGGTGTAATGGGTGGCTATTTTGATGGTTTTAAAACCAGAAAGCACATCCAGCTTGGTAATCACCAAGCCCGTCAATCCATTCACACGCACCGCATGACGAAGCACCACAAGGTCAAGCCATCCACAACGCCGCGTACGTCCCGTGGTTGAACCAACTTCATGGCCTTTGGTTTGTAATTGTTTTCCTGTTTGGTCATTTAATTCTGTGGGGAAAGGCCCCATGCCCACGCGTGTGGTATAAGCCTTGGTCACCCCGATAACTTCATCAATAAAAGTAGGACCAATGCCTGCACCCGTCAGCGCTCCTCCAGCCACGGTGTTTGAGGAGGTCACAAAAGGATACGTGCCATGGTCCACATCAAGGCTTGTACCTTGGGCCCCTTCAAACAAGATATTTTTTCCTTCACGAATGCGTTTGTGAATTAAAATAGATGTGTTGGCAACGTAAGGTTTGATGTCAGTATACATGTCCAAATAGGAATGATAAATTTCATCAACGTCAAAAGGACGAGTCTGAAACATTTTCATGAGTCGCTCGTTGCGGCGTTCTAGCAAGGCCTCCAGCTTTTCACGAAAAACTTTTGGGCTTTCCAAATCACACATCCTGATCCCCTTGCGCGCCATTTTATCTTCGTAAGCAGGGCCAATGCCACGTCCGGTGGTGCCAATTTTATTTCTGCCCTTTCGTTCTTCACGCAACACATCCAGCCGGCGATGGTAGGGCATGATAAGATGGGCTTGATCACTAACCACCAACTGGCTCTTTTGTTTCAGAAGTCCCCTGGCCTTAAGGCCTTCTACTTCCTTTAAGAAAACTTCGGGATCCAAGACAACACCATTACCAATGACACATTCAACCTCTGGCCGAAGAATTCCGGAAGGAATAAGATGCAACACCGTTTTTTCACCATTCACCACAAGGGTGTGCCCGGCATTATTGCCCCCTTGAAACCGCACCACGACATCGGCATTTTCGGTCAACAGGTCAACGATTTTACCTTTGCCTTCATCACCCCACTGGGTTCCTACGATAATGACTCGTGACATGAATTTGCAGTAGGGGCGAAAAATTTTTCGCCCCTACATAAGGAATGAGAGAATTTATAACACCACTTTTTGCACTGAAACAATACCGGGCACTTTTTTGATTTCATCAAGAACATCGGTATTAACGATGCCCCCCACACTATAAAACGCCATGGCCTGTTTTCCGGCCAAACCAAGTTGCAAGCGCGAAATATTGATCTTATGCTTGGCCAACAGAGTCCCGACATTTCCAACAACTCCGGGGGTATCCTGGTTGCGGATGATTAAAATGCATCCTTCGGGAACGGCCTCAAAATCGTATTCATTCACACGAATGATACGCGGGTGGGTTTTCCCAAAAATGGTTCCTGCAACAATCTGCTCTTTGTCTTTAAATTTAAGTTTCACGGTAATCAGGGACGAGAAATCTTCGTGATCACTTATCTTCATTTCTGTAACTCGTATACCACGTTCTTTGGCAATGCTGGGAGCATTGACCAAGTTGACACTATCATCTCCCAGAATGGGTTTTAACACCCCTCGTAAAACCGAAACCATGATGGGAGCCCCCGGCAACCTGCTTAACTCGCCGGTAAGTTCTACGACAATTTCAGTGGGCGATTCGGTGGCCAATTGTCCCTGAAGACTGCCCAATTTTTCAGCCAGAGGAAGAAAGGGAGCCAAAGCTTTCATGATTTCACCGGAAACCGAGGGGAAATTGACCGCATTTTGCACCGTCCCCGTGGTCAAATAGGCCACAATCTGATGAGCCACATCCAAAGCCACATTTTCTTGCGCTTCTTCAGTAGCAGCCCCCAAGTGAGGAGTACAAATAACCTGATCAAGCTTAAGCAAGGGATGGTTTGGGTCAACCGGCTCTTTGGCAAACACGTCAAGGGCCACACCCGCCACCTGGCCAGAGCTAATGGCATCGGCGAGATCAAGTTCATTAATAATGCCTCCACGCGCGCAGTTGATAATGTAAACCCCTTTTTTCATCTTGGCAAAAGTGTCTTTGTTCAAAAGATTGGCTGTTTTTTCAGTTTTGGGAATATGGAGGGTGATGTAATCGGCATCTTTAAAAAGAGTATCCAGATCAACCTTGGTGACACCGATTTTTTCAGCAACTTCGTCGGTCAAAAAAGGATCAAAGGTGATCACATTCATGCGCAACCCCTTGGCGCGATCGGCCACAATTTTACCAATGTTGCCGCAACCGATAACCCCCAAGGTTTTTTCGTAAAGTTCGCTCCCCATGAAACGGTTTTTTTCCCACTTGCCGGCTTTAATGGAAGCCGTGGCTTGGGGAATCTGGCGGGTAAGGGCACACATCATTGAAATGGCATGTTCTGCCGTGGTTACCGTGTTGCCAAAGGGGGTGTTCATGACAATGATGCCCTTTTTGCTGGCAGCCGCCACATCGACATTGTCCACACCAATGCCCGCACGGCCAATCACCTTAAGCTTTCCGGCACACTCCAAAATGTCGGCTGTTAATGTGGTGCCGCTGCGGATGGCAATGGCATCGGCTGTTTTGATGGCTTCTTTAAGTTTGGGAATGTCTTTTCCAAGGCCTGGTTGGTAGTCAACCTGAACCCCTTGGGCCCTTTTGAAAATGGCCAAACCGGCTTCGGATAATTTATCGGAAATTAATACACGCATCATTTTTATGCTCCTCCTACAACTTCCATCGCTCGGGCCACACCTTTACCCAGTTCAAACTTGTAACCCATTTTAGCCATCGCCATTTCAATGGCCGACCAAACGGTGATCATATCCATGGCATCGTAATAACCCAAATGACCGATACGGAAAATCTTCCCCTTGGCGGCATCTTGCCCGCCGGCAATGGTCATATTGAATTGATTGCGCAAAATTTTCACAATATCCCCGGAATTCATTCCTTCAGGGCCATAAATAGCGGTGATTGAATCAGCCGGTGATTCGGGCGCAAACAGTTTCAAGCCCACAGCCTTGGCCGCCTCACGTACGCTACTAGCCATGATACGATGACGCTTGAAAATATTTTCCAAACCTTCTTTTTGCATGTTTTGAAGAACCACACGCAACCCCTGAATAAGGCTTACAGCGGGTGTCCAGGCGGTGGTATTTTCCAGGATATTTTTCTTTTCGGTTTTAAAATTGAAATAAAATTTTGGCAGATCGCTCTTTTCAATGAAACCCCAGGCTTTCTGGCTTACGGCTGCAAAGGAAAGCCCCGGAGGTAATTGAAGCGCTTTTTGGGAACCCGAAACCAAAACATCAATACCCCACTGGTCCATGGGAAGGGGGAACACACCCACACCGGTAATGCCATCAACGACTAAGGCTGTTTGATCAAATTTTTTGACAATGGCGGCAATCTCTTGGATGGGGTGAGCCACACCAGTAGAAGTTTCGGAGGCCTGCACAAAGACTGCACGATAGTCTTTTTCCTTGAGTTTTGCTTCAATCTCACTGGCTTTGACTGCCTGACCCCACTGGACCTTGATAACATCATGTTCCAAACCATACGCCTTGCAAATTTTCCACCAACGCTCACCAAACTTGCCTCCATCCACAACCAGGGCACGATCTCCCTTGGACATTAAATTGACAATGGAGCCTTCCATGGCCCCGGTACCGCTGGCAGCAAAAATAAGAACTTCTTCCTTGGTTTGAAACAACCACTTTAAGCCGGCTCTTACTTCTTCAATTACTTTTTCAAAGGCGGGAGTGCGGTGGTGCCAAATGGGTTTGGCCATCTCGGTTAAAACATCTTCGGGAACAGGGGTGGGACCGGGAGCATAAAGGCGGTATTTCATGGAAAGTTATGAGTTATGAGTTATGAGTTATGAGATTTAAAAAAATTCTCCTTCTCATAAATCACTTGTCATAACTCAGCTTATAAAATTGTAATGAAACCTTCCACTTTAACAGGCCCAAAGGGCCGTTGAAGGGGAGGCTCCATCTGGCTTTGCCAGTGGAGGGGGCGACGCGAGCCCCTAAAAAATGTTGCGGGGCTTGGATTTGAACCAAGGACCTTCGGGTTATGCTTACCACGACAACTTTCGTTGCTCCTTAAAATTTAAGAATTCGTGGCCTGGACTTTACCTTCACCATACCATCTCATAGAGATGTTTTAGGTGCCTGCCATCAAGTCTCTACACCTTCTCAACCAATTTTAACATTGGCTGAGCTTGGCTCGGGATTACCCTGCTAACGGCTTCCCCGAGTTTGACAGGTTTTCGTACAAAAGTTTCCTTCTGTACAGCCCACTGCGAAATTAATTTCCAAGCGTCACGATAGCTTGCAGAAGCTGGCTTCCTTTGGCGCTTGGAGGCTTCGACTAAGTGAATTTCACTGCCGTAGCCAATAAATACCTTACTAGGGAAAACATAGAAGAGATCTAATTCCTCTATGTAAACAAGAGCAAAGTCAAAATCACTGGAAAGATAATTTTTACGAACCATCTTTCGCCGATTTGTTTTGGTTCGACGATTATCGACAACATAATTGCCTTTAATACGGTCAAACCAAGCTGACTTCACCTGGACCTTGGAAAGCACACCATTAATATCGAAAACCAGGTCATAGCTTAACCTGTCTCCGATGGGCTTGAGTACCCCCCAACCCCGCTTCAATGAATGAAGCACGGTGGCCTGTTCAGCCAGATCACCCTTTAGCTTGGTATCCATGTCAATTTCGCGGATCGAGCCCGACGAGCTACCGGACTGCTCTACCCCGCGGTAAATAGGGGTTGCTTATATTGTTTTAAGGCAAGGGGTGTCAACGTTATTGTTTGGGATGTTTTAAAAAAAGTTTTTCGGGAAATTATTCCGGACAAAATTTTATCTCTTGCCCCTGGCAAAACAGTCATGTTACCAAAGTAAAATGCTTACACATCACCAGAATCGTTTGGGTTTCACCCCTGAACACGAAATTTTTCGCAAAACAGTCCGCACTTATGTTGAAAAAGAATTACTCCCCTATAAAGAAAAGTGGGAATCCGAAAAATCAGTCCCGCGGGATGTGTTCAAAAAACTGGGAGATCAAGGTTTTTTAGGAATTACTCACGACCCAAAGTATGGGGGAAGTGGATGCGATTATTGGTACAAAGTGGTCTTTGCCGAAGAAATGCTTGCCTGCCGCATGCATGGCTTTGTCATGGATGTGTTTGTGCAAACCGACATCACCACACCCGCCATTGCCAAATTAGCCACCGAAGAACAAAAACAGGAAGTCCTTGTTCCTGCTATTAAGGGCGAAAAAATTCTTTCCTTGGGGGTTACTGAACCAAATACGGGTTCCGATGTGGCTCACATCCGCACTACGGCCAAAAAAGAGGGGGACTATTATATTGTGGATGGGGCCAAAATGTTTATCACCAACGGGTCGCGCGCCGACTATATTGTCCTGGCTGTCCGCACCGGAGGTGCACTCAAGGAAAGCTGGAATAATGCCCACCAAGGTATTAGTTTTCTTATCTTTCCCACCAAGGATGAAAAAGGAAATACGACTCCCGGATTTTCTGTGGGCCGCAAATTAAAAAAGATGGGAAACGATTCCTCTGACACCGCGGAACTTTCTTTTCAAGGGTGCCGTATCCATAAAAGATATTTGCTGGGTGAGGAAAATCGCGGTTTTTATTACATCATGCAAAACTTCCAGGGGGAACGGCTGATCGCCGCCATTATGGGCACCGCAAGCTGTCGCATGATGTTAGAAGACGCCCTGGCCTATGGCCGACAAAGAGAAGCCTTTGGACAACCCATCATCAATTTCCAAGTATGGCGCCAACGCTTTGCCCAAAGCTGGGCTGAGACTGAAGCTTGCCAAGAATTAACTTATCGCGCATGCGATCTGTTTAACCGTAACATCCCCTGTGTTAAAGAAATATCGATGGCCAAATTAATTTCTTCAGAATTGGCCAATAAGATTGCCTATGAATGCACCCAATTTTTTGGGGGTATGGGTTACATGCAAGAAACGGACATCTCCCGCTTCTACCGCGATGTGCGTTTGTTATCCATTGGGGGTGGCACCAGCGAAATCATGCGCGAGATCATCGCCAAGAGTCAGGGGTTTTAGAATTAGCTCTACTCTCCCGTGTTATCCCCCTTTAAAAAAGGGGGTATGGGGGATTTGTTCCCGTAACCAATGCCCGCAACCGTTTCTGAACATACCCACAGGAACGTCGATAAAAACGGAAACAAATCCCCCTTAGTCCCCCTTTTTTAAAGGGGGAAATCATACGAGGAATAATAAAATGCTCAAAACAAACGAAAAAAATCTTCCTCAAGTGGCCCTTCAGGGCGGAATTATTCCTCCCATTGCTTTTGGATGGGAAGTCTGCCGCGATGGACAAGCTGTCATGCTTCCTTCGGTAGGAGGTATTACCTACAATATTTTGATAGGAGACTCGGTTTATGATTTTGTCGGGGACCATCTGGAATCTGGGGTTTCCTCCATTGCCGGCGGGTTTAACGACCGGCGCACAGCCAACCCTAATTTAAGTTACAATGTTTATAGTTGTGTTGGAAACGAAGCCACCCTTCTTTCAGGAGCCGCCAAGAGGAAAAAAGGAACAGTGGTTGGCCACCATGGTGGCGTGGAGCATGTCATCATCGATTTCCCCCAAGCCGTGTTAGAAAAATTAACTTATGACGACAAAATCCTTATTCGCGGCACGGGTCAGGGATTAAAACTTATAGACTACCCCACAATCACCCTCACCAGCCTTTCCCCCAAACTACTCCACAAAATTCCCGTCAAAGCGGGGAAAGATTTCATTTCCGTGCCCGTGGTCGCCCATGCCCCGGCAAGCCTTATGGGTTCTGGTTTGGGTCATAACGATTCGTTTAAAGGGGACTACGACATTCAGACGAGCGATCCACAAATCATCAAAAAATATAATTTGGACAAATTACGTTATGGGGATTTGGTCGCCATTATTGACCACGAATCAACCTATGGATGGTCCTACAAGACAGGAGCTGTTTCCATTGCCGTTGTCGTGCATGGGAATTCTTATTTGGCAGGCCACGGCCCCGGAGTTCAGACTATTATGACCTCAAGGGATGGACACATTAAACCCATTGTGGATGCGGGTGCCAACATTGGGCGCTATTTGGGAATTGGAAGGTTTAAAAAACGGTAAGGGCGTTTTACGGAAGTATCAGCCCTTCTGTAAGGGCAATTCATGAATTGCCCTTACAAAATCAAAACCAATGTTTTCTATTCTTATGCTCACATTCCTTTTACAAACAGGCTCCATAGCCCCCGACTTCACCCTGCCCTCACAAGAAGGAAAAAATGTTTCTTTAAGTGATTTCAAGGGGCAGAACATCGTTCTTTATTTTTATCCGAAGGATGATACCCCCGGCTGCACCAAAGAAGCGTGTTCGTTTCGAGACCAATATGAAGTCTTTCGCAAAAAAGGAGCTGTTGTTTTGGGAGTAAGTTCCGATTCGGTGGCTTCCCATCAAAAATTTTCTCAAAAATATAAACTGCCGTTTTTGCTTTTGGCTGATTCCGACGGAAAAGTAAGAAAACTCTACGGCGTTAAATCAACCATGGGAATTATCCCCGGCAGAACCACGTTTGTGATTGATAAAAAGGGCGTCATCAAGCATGTTTTTTCATCCCAATTTCAGGCACAAAAACATATTGAAGAAGCATTAAAGGCGTTGGGAGAATGAATATGCCCCACTTTCCACTATTCATCAATCTTACACAAAAAAACATTTTAATTGTTGGTGCCACCACTTTGGCCAAGGACAAAATCAAACGCCTTTTACCCTTTGTAAAAAAAATCACTATTGTCGCCACACGCATTGATCCAGAAATACACGACATGGCCCAAAGCGCGCCCTTGACAATCCATCAGCGTGAGTGGGCCATGGAAGATTTAAAAGGAATGGATATGGTCATTGTGGCGGCCAGTGAGGCCGATCTTCAAAAAGAGATTTTTTCGGCCTGCACCAAAAAACGCATCTTGTGCAATACAGTGGATGTCCCCAAGTATTGTCATTTTTTCTTCCCCGCCCTTATTACCCGCGGCGATCTATCCATCGGCATTTCCACGGGCGGAAAAGCCCCCGCCGTTTCCAAAAAAGTAAAGGAATACATTGATGGCATGCTTCCCAAAAACCTGGATGACGCCGTGTCCCAGTTGATTTCATTACGAACCTCGCTGGAACCCGGCATTGAACAAATGAAAAAAGTCGCTGAATGGACCGGCAAGGTTTTAAAAGAGATTTTGAAATAATGGCCGAAAAAAATCCAGCCTACCATGTCATCACTTTTGAAATAAAAATAGACGTTTTGGAACCCCTTCAGGGGATTCTCTACCAACAGGGGGCCTTGGGACTTGAAGAATTGCCTTCTGACAAAAAGGATTATGTCATTATTAAAGCCTACTTCGATGCCAAAGAACCTCTGAGTCAGTTTTTGGATTCTTTTCCTGTAAGGGCAATTCATGAATTGCCCTTACATGCCACCACCATCACCCTTCAATCCATCAAACAAAATATTGTTCCCTTCGAACCCTTGGAACTTATTCCAGGCACATGGATTGTGCCTCCGAAGGATATGAATCAATCTCATTTAGAAATCCCCGATGTTCACTCTATCATCATCCGGCCCGGGATGGCTTTTGGGACGGGAAGGCATGAGACCACACAGTTAGTGGCGGAAATATTTGTAGGGGCGCTGCTTGCTGCGCCCTATTTTGTTCAATCACGGGCGCAGCAAGCTGCGCCCCTACGAAAACAAATACAATCCGTACTCGATGTGGGGTGTGGTAGTGGCATTTTGGCTCTTTTTGCAGCGCAAAATGGAATTTCCAAAGTAGATGGTGTTGAAATTGATCCCCAAGCCCTTAATAACGCCCGTGAAAACATCGCCCTCAACAATCAAAACCATATTCAACTTTATCAAAATTTGAAGGAAGTGCCCGATTGTTACGATTGTCTTTTGGCTAATATTTTGGCTTCAACCCTTATTTATTTAAAAGAAGAACTTCTTTCAAAGATAAACAAGGGTGGATTTCTTATTGCCTCAGGCATTACTGTTGAAGAAGCCCAAAGCTTTGAACCTTATTTCGCCCGGCTTACGTTAATAAAAAAAGTCCAAAAAAAGGAATGGTTGTGTTATTGCTTTCAAAACAATGATTAAATGTTTTTTCCCCATGCGAATTAAAAAAGTCATCCTGAAAATTTTCTTGATAAGCTTTTTTGCCGTTTTATCTTCTTCACTGGCTATGGCCAGAGCCCCTTCCAATTCCAGAACAGATTCTTCTTCCCGAACACCTTCGACCAAAAAAAGTAAATACATTGAATCCGAAACCGGGCTGAACATTCCTTCCATGGGCATTGCCATTGATGCCATTTATCAACCTGAACTTGATAATTTGATTCCTGGCTACAAAATATTAAACATTGTCCTTACCAATAAAAGTTCCCAGAATATTCAACTTAATCCCAATAAAGACCGATGGATTGTTCGTGACAATGTCGACAAAAAGCATATTGCCATTAATCATCTTCGTTTTTTGGGAGAAAAAGTGTGGGAAGAAATATCTGCCGACCTTAGAAACAAACTGGAATATCCTCAAATTGTCCGTAGCGGCAACAACACCAAAATTGATGTGTTTTTTCCAGCCACCACCAATCTGGCCAATTTTAGATCCTTTGAATGGAAATCCTTCTTTTTCAAAAAAGAATTTCTCCTGACAAACCCCTTGGAAAAAGATTTGAAGCTTGATGACCTCACCCGACCCACAACACAATCGATCACCCTTTCCAATGTGAAATATGATGGGAAAACCCCAGAAGAACCTAAAGTAAAAAAAGAATCCCCTCCTCCGGCTTTTGATCCCAAACTGGATGATTTCTCAATTACGGTGGATTAAACTTACCACACGCCACTCCTCCACTCCCCAAAGCAACACAAATGGTTTTGCCCCGGTTTGTGACATCCACTCCAAAAGTGGCGCCCACTTCCCAGGCATGAATCAGTTTTGGTTTGGCAGGATGGGTCATATCAAAAAAACTAACGCCAAAAGCATGGGGCAACAACAATGTGTTCCCCCCCATGGAAAAAGAAAGTCCCATGAATTGATTTTTGTCCATGGCAAGCTTGTTTAAGATGGAAGCCACCGTGATATTGGGAAGTATATTCATGACCGCAACACTGACCTGCCCTTGATCCGTCTTGTAAAAAACATAGGCCGTTTTTTGGTGGGGTGCCAGACGAACACCCAGAGCTTGAAAGCCGGGCTTTATGGCAGGTATTGTTGTTGATAAGGCCAGCTTGTTAAGTCCCAAGCCAAAATCAAAAACACAAACACCTTTTTCTCCACAAGCAGCCAACACTTTGTTCTGCAAAGGAAGAGCTTCTATAGAAAAAAGAGGGGGGGTTTTCAATTCAGCCAATTTCTGAATTTTCTTTCCTAAAGTATAAACAGACAAACTTCCTTCCGAAACCCCATTTGACTTGTTTTTGGCCAAAAAGAGAGCCTGTTGATCTCCAATAACCGCATAGGCCATGGCCTGGATTTTTTGAGCCGGCAAAGCCAACATCGAGGATGAACTAAAATCTGAAGAAACCTGGTAAATTTTTCCGGTATCCTCGCTAAAAGCCCAAAAGGATCCCCCGCCATAAGCCATGATACGGGCTTGGGCTGGCAAATTTTTTATTGTATGGGATAAAATTTCAATAGGATCGGACTTGATGGAAGGAACAATAAAAAATCCCTTATCCCCTCTTAAATAAGCCCGTTCCCCTGCCAACAAGATACTAGAAATTCGGCCGGGCAGGGAAAGTTCGGCACTTTTGGAAAGTTTTTGTACCGTCTTGGCTCCCCCTTGAAACGCCAAAGGGGTCCTGCCTTTTAAAGAGCTTTCTTCCCCGGATTCTGCCTGATGATAAAGAGAAACCCCATTTTCATGGGCAACAACCACTTTGTCATTTTTGGCATCAAGAGAAATGATGTTTGCCTTATCCGCCAAGGAAAGAACGGAACCCTGTTTTGTCACTAAATCAAAATTGAAAACCTGATCGGGATTTTTCCAAAAAATAATTTTGTTATTTTTTATATCAGGCGAAAAATCATCGGCCGACTCCCCTAAAGCATACAAACGGCCTAGATCAGAAATGCCACCGGAGCCGGACAAGGGAACCAACTGAAGCCAATCTAAAGACTGTGTGGAAGGATTTTTAACAAGAACCACTAAAAAAGCCGCTTTTTGTTCTTCCCAAACATCCAAAAGAACAAAAGGCTTGTCAAAAGGAATTTCGGACAAGACAGAAAAATCAGCCTCTCGCACCACCTTAATGCGATTCTCTTCAGCGAGATAATAATACCCTTGATAAGCGACAAGATTGGATACTTCCTTAACAGGCAATTCGGAAATTAAAACCATATCCGTTACCGAATTGAGGGCATACATTTGGACTTTGTCAGAAGCAGCAACAAAGGCATAAATCTGGTTTTTAGAGTTTTTAAAAAAATGAACGGTTCCCAACATCGCTACCGAACCCAAAGAACTTATCTGGAAGGAGGCATCCATTTCAAAAACTTCCAGGATGTTTCCCAACTCTGCCAGATAAAACCTTGTCTTGCCGTCGGTAAGGCCACACGCAGCTTGATAAACAGGAGCCTTTGTAAATTGTGCCGCTAATGTTTTTAGATTTTCATCCAAAACCGATATTTTTTGATGAGACCCCATCAGCACCACGCCACAATCGTAAGAAATAAAATGGGGCATCCCTCCAAACCGAACGATACTATCGAGCAAGCCCGCAAGATTGCTGACAAGGGCACTAGGAACCTGGGGCATTGTTTCCGGAGCAACAACAGCTGGCTCTGGATTGGGAAGCGCTTCTTGGGAATCAGAATCCGGAACCGGGGTTGGGATGTCTTCCGGAACTTGATCTAAAGCTTCCGCTTCCACCTGGCCAAAAGATACTTGAGCTTCATCCGGAAGAGAAAGAGAGGAAGGCAGACTTTTTTGTGCGGACGTTTTATTTTCCTTTTTGGATTTCTGATCTTCCTTATCAACCAAGCCCCACTTGGCTAAATGACGCGTCACAAGATTTTTTACTGAGTTTAAAGAATCACAACTCGTTCCAAGAAATACAAAAAGAATCAAAAAAAGAGCTGACCGTTTCATAGGCAAGATTGATTCGTTCAAATTTTTAAAAGAATCAATAATTTTGCATTGTAGGGGGCACTTTCAAGCGCGTCAATAAAATTGAAAAATCTGCAATCCTTCAGTTACGGAAATTCGGGAACAAATCCCCCTGACCCCCTTTTTTAAAGGGGGATGAACCAGGAAAATATAATTTTTTTTCTTCTTCTACCCATCCCCCTTTAAAAAGGGGGATTAAGGGGGATTTTCTCCGTGCCCGTTTCCACAAATGCCTAAGTACCTTTTGCCACCAATGACTGAAGCTTTACAAAATTTCCAGTCATCGATTGACCCCTCACGAAGTTTTCGTTAACGTCTATAGCTATGGTTTGCATTTGGATCTTTTTGATTCTACTTTATCTTACCCCTTTATGCTTGGTTGCTTTCAAACTTTTTTCATTTTTATGGCTTCTTCTTTCTTATCCCTTACGCCTCACCCGAAACATCATGGGGATCAAACGCCGACAAAGGGACGATCACAACTTAAAAGGTCCCGATTTCTTGGGCAAAATTAATTACCTCCTGGGCAACTATGAATATATCATTCGCTCCCCACGAAACTACAGCTTGGGCTTTGTTGTTACCGCTTACCTTATTATTACAAACATTCGCTCGCTCATTCATAATCAAGCCCCTGGAGAAAACCAAATTTATCCTCTTATTCTTCTTATTCTTACCTTTTACACCATCCATCACGAAATTCTTACAAATCTTAAAATGGCCGAAATTCTGCGTACCAATCCATCGCTTCATCCACGCCTCTTTTTCGACATTTACAAAAATCTTTTGGGGCCGTTTTTTTATTCCATTCCGGAAAAAATGGAGACCATCTCCCCCCTGGGAATCCAGTTTGGGCAAACAGGGCGTAGCCAAAAAAGTATAAAACCAACGCTCAATTTTATCGGCGACACGGCTCATTTGGCCCATGTTTGTTTAAAAGCCCTCAAATATGTGGGCCATGAATATGCCCGTGAAGTCTTTGATCCGTTTGCTTCCATGTGGGGTAAACGCCTTCTGCAGGTGGTAGGCGCTCAATTTGAGATAATAGGTTCTGAAAAACTGCAAAATCTCACAGGCAAAAATATTCTCGTCTTCAATCACAAAAGCCAGCTTGATTTCATCCTGGCCTTTTTTGCGCTAAGCCATATCCGGCTTGCTTCAAAAAGAGGGGTTAAAGTCCGTTTCATTACTGCCAAGGACCATTTTTTGGATAATCCCTTTATTTATGATTTTTTAGGTGTGGGAAGGCTTATCGAAGCCGTCGACATGGTTTTTATTGAAAGGAAAAAAGCCAAGCAAGGCGTGGCTGATCTTGGGCAGGCCGCTTCTTTTCTGGCGCGCAAGGACATTGATCTTGCCATTTTTCCCCAGGGCACAAGAGCTGAAGGAAACGCGGATCGTTCGGGAAAACGGAGGGATTCAGGCTATTACACAACAGTTCCTCCCAAGGATATCGACAACGACATGGGGCATCTTCGAAAGGGAACGGCCTTTCTGGCAGTCAACTCACTTATTGAGTTGGCGAAAGTTGGAGAAAAAGAACTCAATCTTATCTTTGTAGGCATTAAGGGGACTGCCTCCATTTTGGCCAAGCAATCATTAAAATTTCAAACCGAAACCCAGGTCAATTTCAACGTGGGTGAAATTTTAACCCTGCCCACTTCCTTGGCAGAGGAACTGCGTCAGCCACTGGATATGGCCAATCCCCAAAGCCCCCAAGAAGAAAGCTATCTCCAGCTGGTGCAAAAAATTCATGAAGCCATCGACCTTCATTTAATCGACAGCCTGCATTTGCATGAGGGGTTAAAAAATCGCTACCTGATGGATTTGACAGCCCACTTTCAATATAGCCAAGACAAAGTAGATGCCATTACTAACAATTTAAATGACATGGGAGAAAAGCATCCTTCCATTCTTTATCAGGTGCTTGACCGTATTTACGCTTGCAAGCCGGAAGACTGGAATAGTTACCTATCCCTTTTATCCCAACTCCTTATTGAAGGAGCCCCGCGCGAAAAATTAAAAAAACTACGGCACGATATTACTCTGCACATGTTTGGCAGGCTGAAGACAAAACTGCATGGGAAGAAGATTGACCCGCAAAAAAGGGTTTGATACTAAATGCACATGAGTTCCAACAAAAAAGTGAGGCCATAACATCCTCATGTACACCAACGCCATTATCTGGAAACCGACGAAGGATCATCTCGAAAATTCCAATATCGCCCGCTTCATGAAAAAGAACGGGATTGCCGATGCCAAGACGCTCATTCAAAAATCTTCGGCAGACATCGAATGGTTTTGGAAGGCAGCGTTAGAGGATTTGGGCATCGAGTGGTTTCAGCCTTACACCAAGATTGTGGAAGGCGGCCTCCCCTGGGCTAAATGGTTTTTGAATGGCAAGATCAATATTGTTGCCAATTGCCTGGATCGTCACCAAAAAACTTCCATCAAAAATAAAACCGCTTTCATTTGGGAAGGCGACTGCGGCGCCACATCCAAAATCACTTACGGCGAGCTTCATCAAAAAGTTGCAGCGTTTGCCGCAGGGCTTCGTTCCTTGGATGTTAAAAAAGGCGATTGTGTCGCCCTCTACATGCCGATGATTCCCGAAATGGTCGTGGCCTTCTTCGCCATTTTAAAAATTGGCGCCACGGTCATCCCTATTTTTTCGGGTTTTGGGCCGGAACCAACGGCCATTCGCCTGGATGATGCCAAAGTAAAGGTGCTTATCACTGCCGATGGCGCCCTACGTCGCGGGAAAAAAGTTTCGATCAAGGAACAGGCCGATAAAGCGCTGACACAAGCCCCCTCGGTCAAACACGTCGTCGTGGCCAAAAGATTGTTCGAAAACATCCCTTGGACCGAAGGGCGGGATGTTTGGTTTGATGATCTTCTCACCCTCCCCCCTACCCCCCTCCCCTCGAGGGAGGGGGCCGGGGGAGGGGGTACAGAAATCCTGGACGCCGAAGATCGATCCCTTGTCATCTACACTTCAGGAACCACCGGAAAACCCAAGGGCACCGTGCATACGCACGCCGGATGCCTGGCACAGATGGTGAAGGAAGTGGCCTACACGATGGATTGTAAATCGGAGGACGTTTTCTTCTGGGTGAGTGACATTGGCTGGATGATGGGCCCGTGGGAATTAATCGGCGCAACACAACGCGGAGCCACGGTGGTGATTTTTGAAGGGGCGCCTGATTATCCACAGCCCGATCGCTTATGGGACATGGTGGAACGGCACAAGGTTTCTATTTTGGGAATTTCTCCAACCGCCATCCGTCTTCTTAAAAAAGCCGATTTGGAAAACGTGACCAAGCACGATCTTTCATCGCTGCGCATCCTTGGTTCCACCGGTGAAGCATGGGACCCTGAATCCTACATGTGGTATTTCAAAAACATCGGGGGCAAACGCTGTCCCATCATGAATATTTCGGGCGGCACTGAAATTGTCGGCTGCCACTTGGCTCCCCTCCCCGTTTCTCCGCTAAAAGCCTGCACGCTCGGGGGCCCGAGCTTGGGCATGGACGTCGATGTTTTTAACGAAGAAGGAAAATCAGTTCGTGGCGAGGTGGGTTACTTAGTGTGCAAAAAACCCGCACCCAGCATGACTAAAGGTTTTTTAAATGACCCCCAACGTTATTTGGACACTTACTTTTCCAAATGGCCAAACATTTGGAACCATGGTGATTGGGCGTTTGTCGATGAGGATGGCTTCTGGTTTCTGCGCGGACGCGCTGATGATGTGATCAAAGTCTCCGGCCACCGCACCGGCCCAGCAGAAATTGAATCCGCGCTCATGGATTCCCCCCTGGTCGCCGAATGTGCCGCCATCGGCGTTCCTCATGCCATCAAGGGTGAATCGATTGTCTGCTTTGTTGTGCTCAAAGATGTCGGGCAAGCTTCAGAAGACATCAAGAAAAATTTAAAGATTAAAGTCGGCGAGAAATTAGGAAAGACATTAACCCCGGACGAAATCAAATTCGTCAAAGCCCTCCCCAAAACACGTTCGGCAAAAATCGTGAGGGGAGCGATCAAAAAGAAATTTTTGGGGTTGCCGTTGGGGGATGTTTCTTCGGTGGAGAATTTGGAGGCGTTGGATGCGATTGGCTTGGTTCTTTAACAACACCTCGACCTGGATATCCGGGCACTTAAACTGTCAATAACCCCTCTTGCTCCGTCCACGTACACTTATAGATACAGGATGGTATGAAGCTACAAAAATCAGCGCGGAAGAAACCACAGTAAAACAAATCCTCGAAGATCAAATTCTTACTCAGGAAGAATTCACCAAATATGTGGAACTCATGTCTTGGGGATCCTGTCAAGGCATGAAAACTGGAGTTATTGAACCGAAAGAAGCCAAACATTTTTGGTTTCTTAAAGCAAAAGGGCAATTTGGTGAAGTGGCAAACATCTTAACAAAACATGGCTTTAAAGAGGGCCCTCTTTTTCAAGACCTTTCTCGCAACGTTACTTATGAAGACGTAGCCCTTAATGAAGTATCTTCATCGCATTTTGAATATCGTTATCTAGGAGCCTGTCGG
>Ga0154362_127_pt2 | contig 31686 bp, 33 predicted proteins | sample RifGroA2_FD_115890 | JGI IMG/M metagenome (GOLD analysis project Ga0154362, IMG submission 115890) | Deltaproteobacteria bacterium GWA2_45_12
TCTTCTTTTCGCTCACTCACAAATTTGATACCTTTTCCTCCACCATGCACCATCAAAAATCCTGGGTGATTCTCATCCTTGCTATTATCAACCTTGTTTTGGCCATAATGACCTTGCTCATTGGCAATTCCACACTTAATTTTTTCAATTCAAGCCCGCTACTTCTGATTGTGGACGGCACTTCCCATTATTTACCGCTGGGGCAGATCTCCTTGGCAACCCTCTTTGTTAGTTGGCTCTTAATAGCCCATCACATTGTTCAGGAATTATTCGGATTCATTGCCAGCATTCTTATGATGATAGCCAGCCTCATAAGCGGGCTAATGCCTTTTGTTCTATTTAAAGGAATAAGCTTATTGCCCTTTGTTGAAAACCAGCCTGTTTTCCTCACTCATCCCGAAACAAGCGCTTATTTCCTCAATGTCCCCTGGCTTATGTGGGGCACCCTTTTTATAGGAGGCTTGGGTACTGGCATTCTTATGTTTGGACTTGTTCGCAAACTCACACGCAATCACGCCTATTTGGTGCGTTACCTTTTGGGTTCAGTGACAGGAGGGCTTGCATTGGCATGCCTGCCTTTGCTTGTTCAAAACAGTTTCAGCCTTCATGATGGCACTTTTTTAACAACAAGCATTACACACACCGTTCAGTTATGGTTGTTGGCTCTTTTATTTTTACCTTTTGCCAATATCTTAAAATGGTTTTTGGGATTTATTTTGGGCGAAGATTATCTTGAAAGCATCAACAACAAATTCGTCCGCCACAATTTGTTCAAGCCGGAAAGCAAGGATTTTCTTGAATATCAATCAAGGGTATCAACCCCAGGGCAAGCCCTGGACCCAAGATTCTCTAAGGCGGAGGGTTTTGACCCGGCAAGGCCCGTCCCCGAAGCCAACGAGCGTAGGGGATAGAAAATGACACCCCAAAAAAAACAAACTTCTTTTGAATTCCCGCGAAAAACAATCCACGCACTTAGCTTGTTGGTTCCCTTTGCGGCAGCTAAATCACTTCCTTACACTCAAGGGGTTATTCTTTTTTTTATAGCCATTTATATTGTCTTTGAATGGCTTAAGCTTAAAAAAAACATCGTTTCTCTGCACCGATTCACAAGAATTTTTCAGAGAGAAAATGAAAGAACTTCTTTTGCCAGAGCCCCTTTATTTTTGATGGTGGGTGTTCTTGTGGCCATCACCTTTTTTCCTCCGGAAGCCTCTATTCTTGGTATTTATCAGGCAGGATTTTGTGACACCATGGCCGCTTTTTTTGGGAAAAAATGGGGCGGAACGCGATTTCCTTTTTTGGAAAGGAAAACAGTCACAGGATCCCTTGCTTTTTTGGCTGCGGCCCTGCCGGTTTCCCTTTATTATTTAAATCCCCCGCAGGCTGTTGTTCTTTCATTTGCCGGGGCATTTTTGGAATCGTTGCCGTTTAGAGATTGGGATAATCTCCTCTTGCCAATCATCATCAGTTTCTTGGCCACCTTGTTTTTGTATTGACTTTGCATTAATTATATTGAAGTTATCAGACTTATTAATTATATTAATATACTTTTTTATAATTAATTAACTTTATTATAATATGGACCCTGTCAAAAACCCATTTAGCCCAGGAGCCGGAACACCACCACCAGCATTAGTAGGCCGTCAATCAATTATCGATCAGGCGAAGGTTACCTTGGCACGCATCAAAAGTGGACGTTCAGAAAAAAGTTCTTTGCTCATTGGACTAAGGGGGGTTGGAAAAACAGTTCTTTTAAGGACAATTTATGATGAAGCTTTGCAACTTGGTTATCAGGCTTTTTTTATAGAGACACCTGAAAATAAAAAACTCTCCCAGCTATTAGTACCCCCTTTACGAGAAATTTTATTCAAACTTGATCGAATGGAACATTTAAATGAAACCGTCAAACGTGCCATGCGTGTGTTCCGCAGCTTTATCGGCACCATCAAATTCGGGAATGATGATTTCAACATGAGCATGGGCATCGATCCTGAAAAAGGAACAGCTGATAGTGGGGATCTGCAAGCGGATCTAACCACTTTATTCATCGCTATTGCAGAAGCAGCGAAAGCCAGGCACACGGCAGTGGCTCTCATCATCGATGAGTTACAATATATCCCAGAGGAGGAATTCGGGGCTCTTATTATGGCTATTCATGCTATTGGTCAGAAACAACTTCCTTTGGTGTTGATGGGAGCAGGACTGCCTCAGCTTGTTGGCTTGGCGGGAAAAGCAAAATCTTATGCAGAAAGATTATTCAATTATCCAAATATTGGAGCCTTGAACGAAAATGAAGCCGAGGAAGCCTTGAACGTACCTGTAAAAAAGGAAGGTGTGGAATTTCATCCTTTGGCCATCAAAAATATTTTAAAAACCACTCAGGGGTATCCTTATTTCCTTCAGGAATGGGGCTATGAAACATGGAATTTTGCAAAAGCATCGCCCATCACCCTTGAAGACATTCAAAATGCTACTCCGCAAATCATCAAGAAACTGGATGAGAATTTTTTTAGAGTCCGTTTCGACAGAGTCACGCCAAATGAAAAAAACTATCTTCGAGCCATGGCCGAATTGGGTGCTGGGCCTTATCGATCGGGGGATATTTCAAATTTGTTGGGAATTAAAGTTCAATCAGGAGCACCTGTTCGAAGTGCCCTCATTAAAAAAGGTATGATTTATAGCCAATCACATGGGGACATCAATTTTACGGTGCCTCTTTTCGCTGAATTTATGAAACGTATGATGCCAACAGGACTGCAACAAAGAACTCAATCTAACGCGAAAACGCCTGTGACTTGAATCTCCCGCTGATAGCGGTTAAAACTTATCCTTCAACGCCCGAATCTTTGCAAACTCTTCCACCGAACCACATCTTAAGAATGGATTGTATGATTTCTCCTCGCCGATCGTTGAAGGTACCGTCGATTCGCCGCGTTTTCTTTTTTCAACAACGTCCCGGTATTTTTCCTGGAGCGCCTTGTTGCCCGGCTCCAAGATGAGTGCAAACTCCAAATTCTTCTGTGTGTATTCGTGCATGCAATAAACTTTTGTCTCGTCGGGGAGATTTTTTAATTTATTCAAAGAAGATACCATTTGTTCCGCCGTCCCCTCAAACAATCGCCCACACCCGCCCACAAAAAGAGTATCGCCGCAAAACACAACTCCGTGACCATAGTAAGCAATGTGACCCAGGGTGTGTCCGGGAATGTCGATGATTTTGAATTTAAGCCCGCCCAACCGAACTTCATCCCCTTCCTTGAGAGGGTGGTTCAACCCATAAATGCGATCCCGATCATAGGCGCCGCCAAACACGGGGATTGGGCCCCTCTCCCTAACCCTCTCCCCCAAGGGGAGAGGGAATAATCCCCCCTCCCTTGTCCCGCGTAGCGGGATTCCGGTACGCGGAAAGGGGAGGGGGTTAGGGGGCGGGTGGTCCACCAACCCCTCATTCCCTCCCGTATGATCCCAATGATGGTGCGTGTTCCAGATGGCCCGTAGGGGCGCTGCTTGCTGCGCCCCCATTACCTGTAAGGGCGTAGTGAAATACGCCCGCAGTGCATCCTTAGTCACCTGCGCATCCGGCGAATCAATCGCGGCAACCTCACCCGTCTTTTCGCAGATAAGAAGATAGGTGTAATTGTCTTGCAAGGCAGGAATTTGGATAATTTTCATCATCGGTCAATCACCGTTCTTACTGGCACCCCAACGGAAACACATCTTGCCCAAAAATAACCTCCCTTATATGCTCCAGCCCCACTATGGCCGTCAAGCAAACAGGCATCAAGATTATTTGTGAAAATCGCAAGGCGCGTTTTAATTATGAAATCATGGAACGCTTTGAGGCAGGCCTTGTTCTTTTGGGGACCGAAGTCAAATCGCTTCGGGCCGGGCAGGCTAATTTGGGCGACGCTTATGCCACCCTGCGAGGAAGTGAAGTTTTTCTTTTGCAGTGCCACATTTCCCCTTATCAAACCCGGCACCATGCCGACCACGAACCCATGAGGCCTCGTAAACTTTTACTCCATGGTTCTGAAATCAAAAAACTGATTGGTAAAATACAAGAAAAGGGACTCACTCTTATTCCTCTAAAAATGTACTTCAAAGAAGGCCGCGCTAAGGTAGAATTAGGCTTGTGTAAAAGTAAAAAGACCATTGATAAAAGGGAAACGATCAAACGAAGGGAAAGCGACAGGCAAATAAGAAGGGAAATGAAAAAAAGGTAGGGGCGGGTTTAAAACCCGCCCCTACATGAATATGAAACTCACCGAAGCCCCCAACATTGACAAAAAAACGCATCTTGAACGCCTGTTAACAGAGGGGTTGGTGACTATTTTTGTCGATTCCCAACGAAGCGATGTTTTAGTGCCCAACCAACATAAATACAATCCCCAGCTTATTTTGAATCTGTCCTACAAATTTTACATTCCTGATTTCAAAATTGTGGAGGATCATGTGGAAGGCACCCTCAAATTTGGATCCATCCCCTTTTTTTGCCACATTCCCTTTGATGGTATTTATGGCATGGTCTCCCAAGGCTTGTCTGAAACCGTCGTTTTTCCTGAAAGCATTCCCGGAGAACTCTTAACCAAAGCCCACCTGCCTCCCGATTACGAAGAAGCCAAGGAAAACGTAAACGATCAAATCAAAAAAGAAACCAAGCCTGCTTTTTCAGTCATCGAAAATCAACCCCCCCCTCCCCCTGCCCCCTCCAAACCCAAAAAAGGCCATCTTAAAATTGTCAAATAAGTGACGACTTTTCTTATCTGTAGACACTTCTGCCAAAAGCTTCCTCTTTCTATGAATACCCGCTTTATTTTTTAAGAAATGAATATATCTAAATCACAAAAATACCCCACAATATTAATAATAAGTATATGAAATTAATATATTTTTATTAAAGTTCCTCTTCTTGGTACTCTCCTTGCGATAGCTAAGCTTGCCGAGAAAAGGGGAAGGAAAATGATAAAAAGGGGGTTTTTATGAAGGGAAAAATTTTAATCGCAACCAGCCTATTGGGATTTTTGGTTTCTTTCATCGCTCGTCCGGCGCATGCCGAACTTGTCGGTGGTTCCATTCAAACGCATACAAAAGAAATCAATCTTCATCATCAAAATGGGTCGGCAGCCCTTATGATGGGAAGTCATTCCGAACCCATCCTTGTAGGGTCTCCGATCAACAAAGCCAAGGGCAGCCTATATGTCGTTACTAGTGCGGGCGTTCCTAAAATATCGACTTTGGCTTATAAAGATAAAAGAGGTGTCATTATCGCCAAGCCCACATCGGCTTTTGACAAAGTCATTTATTTGGACGCTTCAGGAAAAATAAAAGCGGGCCTTGGGCTTAGCACTTCTGAAATAAAAGCGTTGGCTAGTTCGGTTAAAATGACTGAAGCGGCGGCCTATGCTTCCTTTCTTCAGGGGACAACAAAAGACATCCTTTTAAATGCCATTGATTTGGCTTCCAACAACTTGGTTAAAAAAGATCTGGCTGATGAAAACAGCGTTTTGGATGAAATGGTAGCCGACATCAACTTTGCTTCTGGGAAGACTGCGGCCAATCTTGTAGATGATCTTTTACTTACAGCCGAAACAAACGAGATCGTTCCCACAAACATGAATGATCTATTGCAAAAAACAACAGCAAGCTCCCAATGGCTTGATCCCGTTGTCACGGGAGTAGGTGTTGCTTGCAGTGGCGGTGGGGGTGATAACGGTGGTCCTGGAGACGGTTTTGTGGCCAGTGGAGGCGGTGGAGACAATGGTGGCCCGGGGGACGGATTTGTTGCCAGTGGTGGTGGCGGCGATAATGGCGGGCCAGGGGATGGGTTTGTGGCAAGCGGCGGCGGAGATAATGGTGGGCCCGGAGATGGGTTTTGTTCTGACTCTGGGTCAGGCGCCACTTCCAGTGGCGGTGGGGGTGATAATGGCGGTCCTGGAGACGGGTTTGTGGCAAGCGGTGGTGGAGGCGATAATGGCGGGCCAGGGGATGGTTATGTATTGGAAGGATGGAAAGGGGCCAAAACACCTTCCATGCCCATGGTTAAAGGCTTAAATGCTCGTACAGCCGAGAGCTATATTTTTCTCTTCTAAGTCCAATCTTATAATTGGACCTCATCTTAAATAAGCCGCAAAATGAAGAACTCGGGGGCAAGCCCCCGAGTTTCATCCTGAGCCACCCTTCGACTCATCCCGCAATGCGGGATTCGCTCAGGGTTATCCGTCATTTTATTTCGGCCCCAAGGGGCCGAGTTTTTGTCGAAGGATAAAAACCTTGCGGCTTTCATCTTTTTCCCTGGTTTTTACCTTAAAAAAATTCTAAAAAAACTAGCAACCCATTCCAGAAAAAAACGATAACTGGATAAATTTTTTCAGGAAGGAAAATTTATGGCTCTCCCAACAATAGATCCTATTGTTCATACCTATGCCATCCGAAATCAGATCAACATTGATGGCATCCCCGACGAAACCGATGCCAATGCCTTTCAAACCCATATTGGGCAATGGGGAACACTCTTTAATGCCGATGACCAGGCAAGCATTGGTCAGGCCTTGGAAGCCTATGACGAAGCCCGCAACGCTTATGACCGCGCCACAGCTCTTACTGCCTTGGGACGCACAGCCAAATTCATCAACCCATACAGGGCCAGCAACAATTTTGCCGAAAAATTTTATCTCCAAGCCATTGCCAATGCTCCTAGTAACCCCCGCCCCTATCTTCACTTGGCCTACCTCTATGCGGAAATAGGCAAGGATACGGGCGATAACGCAGAAAAAGAAAAAGCCGTAGCCATTTTGAACAAAATGAATCAGCAAAAAATAGATTTTCAAAGCATTTCAAAATCCTATGTTTCCATTTTAAGTGCCCATGTTTACTTCGCCTTGAACAAACCCCAGGAAACCATTGAGCAAACCGTGATGGCCCTTCAGGAAAATCCTTCATCGGAAGACGTTAATGAAGCGGTCAATCTTCTGGGCAGGGTTTATGCCGAAAACCCCCAATTCCTTAAAAACATGGCCATCAGCATATACCAGGCCACACAAACAGCGGAACCTGCCAAACAAGCATGGAAAACATTTCTCTACAACCTTCCGGATTCCATCATTGAAAAAGGGGACAATGCCGCTTCCATTGACGATTCCCAAAATTATTATCGTGCGGCCCGTGAACTGGCCAGGGTAGGCACTGAGCAACTCAAGGATATTCATTTTAAAATTCTCTATGCCAAAGCTACCAGGGAATTGGCGGGAGTCCTGTCAGGGAGTGAAGACATCGATGAAATGCCGGATTTATTGTATGAAGAAGCTAAAAAAACCATTGAAGAAGCGGTTAAAGGAACCTCTTTTGGTAAAGAAGGAAAAATCGGTATCCCGTTTCATCATGCGGCCATTGAATTAGCATGGACCCTTTATGAACATGCCGAACATCTTGTAGACAACCGCCAAGCATCCTTGCAAGCCCAAGCCACGGGGCTTTTTGGAAGGGCCGAAAGCCTGATTAGAAACGTCCTTAACGAAGATACTTTTAATGTCGAGGCCCGCAACGTGCTTTCATGGGTCATTTACAGCAAGGCCAAACAGGCCCATCGTTTCAAGACAATGGAGAATCCTTATTGGCCCGCCATTGCCGAAGCCAAGACAAACCACCAGAAAATTGCCGAACAATACAAGGACAGCATCACTGTTCCCGAAGCAGAATACGTGGGCTCCCTGCGTGTTCTGGGTTGGTCGGTAACCGAACATGGATACACCTTGGTAGAAGAAGCTCGTGATCTCATGCTCAAAGCCGACATGGAAAATGACGCCCCCACTAAAGACAAATTGATCAAAGACGCTGAAAAGAAATATGCCGAAACCAAAAAAGTTTTGGAAGAAAGTGGCATTGAAAAATCTCTTGATCAGGCTGAAAAATTTTATGACAAACTCGCTTCCCGGGATAAAAGGGATTATCTGTATATCGTTTCGCGATACTATTTTATTTTGGGTCGTACCCTTGATAAAGACGCTGCCGAGCGGGCCTTTGCCCTTTTAGATCCAAAGCTTGATGCCAAAAAAATAGAGGCTTTTAGGGACCAGGCAGACCAACTCAAACCAACCCCTGCATCAAGTCAAGCCTATGCCAAAGCCATCAGCACCCTGGAACGCATGAATACCCCTGCTCAAACTTTGGAAAACAAACCGGGCATGGTGGAATACGCCCTAGGATACCAGCATTTCAGGGCCGGCCTGTATGTAAAAGCCCTTCCCATTCTGATCAAGGCCTATGAAAAAATGGTTGGAGAATGGAATAAAAAAGAAAAGATTTACAAGTTTTTGGCCATGAGCCTTCGTAATGCCCAGTTTATGGACCGAGAAGGATTTCGCACACTTCAAAATGAAAACCCGGAAATAAAATCAGAAATCGACCGTCTCTTCAGACAAACAGGGAACCTGTCTGCAACAGGCAATAATAATACCGATGGCATTGTGTTATCCATTACCCCACCCAAAGAACCCCCTCCCAAAAAACCAGTTTATCCAGGATTAAGAGACGTCAATCTTTAAAATTTTCCAAAAAAAAAGGGGTGAGCCCCTATGATTGACAAACCCCAAGCCCGGGTTTAGTGTGAGTTTCGTGTTTTTTTGCTGTTTGAAAATTTGACCCGAAGAATTGTTGTTCAATCCATGCCCGCTTTCTTCTCTGCTGTAGAGATTCAGAAATTTATAGGCCCACTCGCATTTTGCATGCTGTTCAAAAAGCATCAGATGCGAGGCGCCCGCCGCAATCCCGAGGAGACGTATCTTGATGATACGTTGACGAGGGGTTGAGGCGGGCAACGAAGCAGATGATGCTTTTTCAACAGCATGGGGGGTGAAATGGTTTCGACGGGAAGTGATGAACGTTAAGTTGCAGGTCGAGCTGAAGGCCCTCGTTTCAGCCAAAAGCTGATCCGCCTCTGGCGGAAAACGACTTCAACAACTCAAAAGCCAACTCAGACACTGAGCTTGCTCTCGCGGCTTAATTGACCGCGCGTCCGTACCTCTGTCTCCCGAACGGGGGATACGGGCGAAAACTAATTGGGATCGCCCTAGCTTCCAGGCCCATGGGAAACTAGAGTTAAATCTGTTGGGATCGCCTGGCAAAGCCTTCGCTGGTAAGGCCACTGCCAGGCTAAAAACAATTTGCCAGATAAACCTGTAGATGCTTAGCGCTAACCTTTCCGGACCGGGGTTCAATTCCCCGCACCTCCACCAGCCTTCGCCCTACGGGCTACGGCTCGGCAAGCCTATTTGCAAAATTTGCGAAGGCTGTCGCGCCGTAGTCCATCAGGGATATCAAGTTTGTTTTTCATTTCTTGGGTAGAATGCCCACCGAACAATGCAGCATCGCCTTTGCTGCGAATGCGTCCAAAACCCTGATGGTCAATGCCCCGCTCGTAGATTATTCGTGAAAGTTCCTTTTCAGATAAGGTGAGTTTTTCACGTGCTTGAAGACGTTCCCATTCACCAAGTCTCTGTTCGATCAGTTCTTGTTTTCGTGTTTGAATAGCAAAATAGGTTTGAGCAAAAGCGATTTCAGGTTTACGAGGATCTCCATTTTGGGCGATCAGATAGCAGGCATATCGGGTGAGTTTGATATCATCGATGTTTCGCTGAGCACCCTTAGCTAAATCGATCATTTTCCCGGCGTCGGCAAAATGATCTTCAATATTATATTTTGAGGTCTGGCAGGCCGTTTTAGCCTTATCAATAACCTTTAAAAAATTGTCCCATTTTTCGTAACCAAGTAACCGCTGGAGATCACGGGCTAACCAATATTCTATGTCTTCGTCGTGTTGTGCACATATTTCGAATGCCCCGTGTAGTTTTATAATAAGTTCTTTTTTCATGGATTTTCTTTCTGATTTTATCTCATCCCCCTACTTCCCACTCACAATATTAAACGTGGCGGTGGCCATGGCCACGGGGGCTTTGACGCCTTGGCGGTAGAGGAAGGCTTCCACCACGCACAGACGTTTTCCGCGAAAAACCACGCGCGAATGGCTTTCGAGTTCGTCATCTTTATGAAGGGGTCTGAAATAATTCACCTTAATTTCAACGGTGGAGCAAAAATCATCGGCCTCCATGCTTGAAAATACGGCCGCTCCGCAGGCAAAATCGAAAAATCCGGAAATCACCCCGCCATGAATGCGCCCCGCCGGGGAAAGATGGTCTTCCCTTAACTTCAAACCCAGCTTGGCCTGCCTCTTTTTCCGGTCAACGCTGATGATCTTATATCCCAACCATTGGCCATATTTGTCGGGCAATTGATAGTTCTTCAGGTCAAAGACTTTGGCGGTTGATTTTTTGGAATTTTTTGAAGGCATAAAAGTTTTCATGCCCGATGAACTGAACCCTGGCAAGGAGAATGTTTGGAGAGTGGTCATCCTACCGAGATGACAAAGGCCCTATGATAGTTTGGTCGAAGGAGTTTTTAGGCATGTGCTAAATGTCCTTTGAATATCAGGGCTCGAGGTAATTTGCCGATACTTTTTGAAGCTTCAAAGATATCCACCGCCTTTTGGGCGTTGAGCCAGAATTCAGGGGAAGTGTTGAGGGCGGCAGCTAATTTTAAAGCAAGCGGGGCAGTGATGCTAGTACGGCCATTGACCAGGCGGTTGATGACCTTCACATCAGTGCCGATATGATCCGCAAATTCTTTTTGTGTGAGTCCCAGGGGAGATAAATACTCTTCCTGTAAGATCTCACCAGCAGTTGTGGGTTTTCGTTTTGCCATAAAGCCTCCAATTTAATGATAATCCATTATTCGGACTTGCGCTGCTCCTTGTGGTGTCCACTCAAAAACTATTCTCCATTGGTCATTCACTCGTATACTGTGCAGCCCTTTTAAATCGTCTTTCAAAGCCTCCAAATGATTCCCAGGAGGGGATTTCAAATCATCTAAGACGTGTGCATAGGCAAGCACATCGAGCTTTCTGGCCACTATCTTCTTAACTCCTTGCCACTCGGCTTTTTTAGGGACTTTTCCGGTTTCAAAAAATTCTTTGAGTTCCGGCTTTGTAAAAGAGCGTATGGCCATTATATTTTATATACCTTAAATAGGTATACCTTGTAAAGGTATTTTTATGTTTTTTAAAATCATCCCAAGATCGGAGCCTAGGCCGGGCATGTGATTAGAGTGGATACAAACTTGCCAACCAATGTGGGGGTTTCAGGTCTTTGGTTCGGCAACGGCTAAATTTTAAAAGAACAGGGCACATGTTTTTATGTAAAAATTATCGCTTCAACCCCTTGGCCGCTTCAACCAAACGGACGAATTCATGACGATATCCGCCACGATCTTCGCCCAGGTTTTCCTTAGCCCAGGTAATCACCTGATCAAAACCAATCTTTCCTTTGAAAGAAGAATCGCGAAGCAGCATTCCAAAAGAAGCCACGGTACTGGCAAATTTAAAATCGGTGGAAGCTTGCTCGAAGCTTTGATGTGAATCTTTAACCACCTTTTCCAAAAGTTTACTCGTGCTGCCGCTAGGCTCTTTGTAACGCAGTTTTACTGTGACCAGGTCGTCACTTGGTACTACTTGTTTTGATTCCGTTTTCTGATATTTCAGGCCATCCACTTTGCCAACGGGGACTTCAGCACCCACGGGAACAATTTCATAAAATGCGGTCACAGTGTGCCCGGCCCCAATGTCCCCGGCATCTTTTTTGTCGTCATTAAAATCCTCATGACGAAGCATGCGGTTTTCATAGCCCACAAGGCGATAAGCCTTTACTGTAGCAGGATTAAACTCCACCTGAATTTTGACATCTTTGGCAATCGTATAAAGGGTACCGCCCATTTCTTCGACCAAAACTTTTTTGGCTTCCAAAAGCGAATCAATATAGGCGTAGTTCCCATTTCCTTTATCCGCCAATTTTTCCAAAGTGGAATCCTTGATATTGCCCATGCCGTAACCGAGTACACTCAAAAAAACACCCGTCTTGGCTTTTTCTTCAATGAGACGAGTTAAATCTCCTTCGCCGGTTGTTCCCACATTAAAATCACCATCAGTGGCTAAAATAACCCGATTTAATCCACCCGAAATAAAGTTTTCCTTGGCAATTTTGTAGGCCAACTCAATCCCCTCGCCCCCGTTTGTAGATCCTCCCGCACTGAGTTCATTAAGGGCTGATTTGATTTTTTCTTTTTGATCGCCACTTGTTGAATTAAGCACAACACCACTGGCTCCAGCATAGACAACCATGGCCACATGGTCTTTGGCCGATAAATTTTCAACAAGTAACTCCACACTTTTTTTCAATAAGGGAAGTTTATTTGGATCTTCCATTGATCCCGAAACATCAATCAAAAATACCAGATTGGAAGGCATGCGTTTGTTCCATTCTATTTCTTTCCCTTTAAGGCCAATGCGCATCAAACGATAAGCCTCGTTCCATGGAGAACTAGCCACTTCAGTGGTTACTGAGAAAGGAGTCTCCGAATCAGGCGCCGGATAGGAATAGGGAAAATAATTGATGAATTCCTCCAGACGCACGGCATCTTTGGGAGGTAATTCCCCCAATCCAATAAAACGGCGCACATTGGCATACGAGGCCGTATCCACATCAATGGAAAAAGTTGAAAGCGGATCCCGACCTACCAAAAAATAAGGATTTTCATCAATTCGGTCGTAGCTTTCCGTATTCATGGGCCCTCCATACCGCCTGAATGTGCCATCCTTTTCCGGTTCAAACGAATAACTTGCCTTCTGAGAGGCCATGATTTCCTGAGCCGGAGGAGTGGTGTCAGAGGGAATGGGCAGATTCACCAGCGGAACTTGTTTCATTTCTTTTTCTTTTTTGGCTTCTATTAAAATAGATGGGGACTGGGTGCGAATGATAAACAAGGAAAGAAGAGCCAAAGTTCCAAGGGACAATCCAATTTTAAAAGACGGGAGAACCCAAAAATTTTTCTTTCGAACCAATTTTTCTTGAAGGCTTTTTCTTTCCTCTGGCAATAAACGTGGGAGAGGTTCTACCTTAAGTTCTTGGCTTAAAAGAAGACTCAATCGTTTGATGTCTTCCAATTCTTTTTTAAGCTCTGGATCTGCAGCCAACAATTTTTCAATCTGCGCTGATTCTTCCTGGTTTAATTCCCCCAGGGCGTAATTTGTTAATTGTTCTTTGTTTATTTTCATAAAAATCTCCTTGATAAATTAAAGGGCTAATTCCGACCGGATCGCACTCATGGCATGATGTAAAAGATATCCCACATTCGAAATAGACAAACCGGTGACTTCGCTGATTTCCTTGTAACTGAGGTCATTTTGAAATTTGAGAATGACAACCTCTTTCTGGTTTTTTGGGAGTTTTTCCAAAAATTGCATAACTTTTCTCCCCAGATGCGTTGTCTTATCTGCCACAGGATCATCTGGAACAATTTCGGGATCTGGTAAGAGCTCCATACGTTTTTCCTTTCTTAAAAAATCCAAAACCTTGTTGCGACACACTCTGTAAAGCCACGGGGGCAGGCGATCTGACACTTTGCGGGGATCTTCCTTCCAAAGCGAAACAAAGGTTTCCTGCACCATTTCCTTGGCTTTTTCTTTATTTCCCAAAAGGCGCCCGGCATAACGTAAGAGCGAGCCTTCATATTGGACCAAAATTTTGTGAAGCCATTCGGATTTTTCCGCATCATTTTTGGACGCCATAATTGCTCCTTGTATCGCGTAAAATAAGTTTTCGTTTGATTAACGTATAAGAACCCTGGTTTCTTAGATTTTTTTGTATCTGTAAGGGCAATTCATGAATTACCCTTACAACAAGGGCATAATTTCCGAAGAATATCAAAGGTATAGATACCCGTCTTATGGCCGTCGCTAAAAGAAATCCCTAGGGCATAGCGGCCGACATATTCCAGATTGGTGGGATAAACATAGGGGGAAACATTTTCCTTTTTCAAGACCTTCTCCCCGGTCACCTCATTAATGCATTCGGCACAACGGCAAGCCAGCCTTAAATCGTAAAAAGGATAACAGCTTTCGTGACCATCCTCCCAAGTAATAAGAAGACTATCTGAATTCTGAAAACAAATGTTTTTGGGGAACATGGAAGTGGGAATAACCTAAAGGACATCAATTCTTCAAGTAAAGATATTTAACGTAACAAATCTTGTCTTTTCTTGTCTTTTTAAAACAAACATGGCTAACCTCGCCAAAATGGGAAACGAAAAAAACGAAAAACCGTTGAAATATTTTTTCTGGCTCGACATGGAAATGACGGGGCTTGATGAGAAGGTGGATTCCATCCTTGAAGTGGCTGTGATTATCACCGATGTCGATTTTAATGTTTTGGAGCAATACGATCAGGTTGTTTTTCAGCCTCAAAATGTTTTGGAAGCCATGAACGACTGGTGTAAAAAACACCACGGGGAAAGCGGCCTTACTGCCAAGGTCAAAGACGGCAAACCCTTGGCCCAGGTTGAAACCGATCTTCTTCAACTAATCCAGAAATATTTTTCAAAAGATGAGAAAGTGGTTCTTTGTGGGAATTCCGTCGGCAATGATCAGCGTTTTGCCCTTAAATACATGCCTGAAGTCTCCAAGCGCCTGCATTACCGCATTGTCGATGTCAGTTCCTTCAAGGAAATTTTCAAAGCCAAATACGGGGCCAAGTTCAAAAAGAAAAACACCCATCGTGCGCTTGAGGATATTCTTGAGACCATCGAAGAACTGAAATCCTATCTCAGCATGGTATCCATGCCAAAAAATGATGAAGCCAAACAAAAATAACAATTTTGGAGCCACTTGTTCATCAAACCCGGCTTGTAAAATAGCTGTTGACGGAAGCCAATCCAAACCCGAATATTGCGTATATACGGACCGCAATCAGGCTGGCACAAATAAAATTTATTATTACTATGAAACAGGGTTTGTGGTGCTCAACCCAAGCCCTTAAGGAGAACTTATGAAACACGGATGGTTTTTAATGATCTTTTTTATGATGGTTTTATTTATCACCCCTGCGATGGCTCAAGGGGAACCTGAAGGAGATTGCCCCTGTGGTGCCGACGAACACGGCGAATGCCTCCCCTGTGATAACAACGAAAACTGATATTATTCGTAGCGGTGCCTGACAATATGGCCTTCCACCATGAAAATGATGTCTTCGGCAATATTGGTGGCGAGATCGGCAATACGTTCCAGATTGCGGGAAACCGAAAGGGCATTCATGGCTCGTTTGATAATTTGTGAATCTTTGATCATCAATTCCTCCAAAGAGGCATACATTGAGCGGTTCATCTGATCGACATCATCATCTTGCTGTAAAATTTTGCGGGCGGTTACCACATCCATATTCACCAAGGCATCCAAAGACTGGTGCACCATGCCTTGAACCTTTTCCACCATTTTGGTGAAATCAACGGGCAGTTTAATAGGGTCGTGCGTGGCCAAATACTTGGCGCGGCTGGCAATGCTAGCCGCCACATCGGCCATGCGTTCCAGGTCGTTATTCACTTTCATCACGGTAATAATAAAGCGCAAATCAGAAGCCACCGGCTGCTGAAGGGCCAGCATGCGTAAACATTCTTCTTCAATCTCATTTTCCTTGCGGTCAATGACATCATCTTCCCCCAATACTTCTTCAGCCTGATCGGCACGCCGGCGCACAAAGGAACTAATGGCCTTGTTAAGCATTTGTTCAACAACAGCACCCATGGCGAGAATTTCTTTTTTCAGGTGTTCCAGGTCTTTTTCTAAATGAATGGTCATGTTGAAGAAGTCAGTAGTCAGAATCCAGAAGTCAGAATAAAATCAAGAATGCTGACTACTGACTACTGACTACTTTATATTTTGTATATTTTGAATTAACATACTCTTTCCACAATCAACAACCCCGTTTTTCATCCATACCTGCCCGTAATATAGTCTTCTGTCTTTTTCTTTGAAGGATTTGTAAAAATGACATCCGCAGTATCAAACTCAATAACTTCCCCCAAATACATGAAGGCCGTAAAATCAGAAATACGGGCGGCTTGCTGCATGTTGTGGGTGACAATGAGGATGGTGACTCTTTCTTTTAAGCTTTCAACCAATTCTTCCACACGGGATGTGGCAATGGGGTCCAAAGCCGAGGTGGGTTCATCAAAAAGAAGAATTTCTGGATCGGTGGCCAAGGCCCTGGCAATGCACAACCTCTGTTGCTGCCCGCCGGAAAAATTATTGGCTGCCTGATGCAGGCGGTCTTTGACTTCATCCCAAAGGGCCGCCCCTTTCAGGGCATTTTCAACCTTGTCATCTATAAATGATTTGTTTGTTTCCCCCCTTATTTTAAGGCCATAGGCCACATTTTCATAAACTGATTTTGGAAAGGGATTGGGTTTTTGAAAAACCATCCCGATGCGCATGCGCACCTCAATGGGATCAACCCCTTTTCCAATAATATTAAAATCATCCGGGAAAAGAGTGATGGAACCTTCGTACCGGTTTCCCGGATAAAGGTCGTGCATCCGGTTAAAACAACGAAGATAGGTGGTCTTACCGCACCCGGAAGGCCCAATAAGGGCTGTTACCCTGTTTTTTGGAATGGAAAAATTGATGTTTTTTAAAGCCTGAACCTGGCCATAATAAAAATTAAGGTCTTTAACGGCGGCTTTTATTTCCAAACCTTCCAAAGGATCTGTCATAGAATCTCCCTACCCGCCTAGGCGGGCTACCATTTAATGCGTTTGCGAACGCGATAACGAATAACAATCGCCACGGCATTCATTAAAAGTGTCAAGCTCATCAAAACAATCCCTGCGGCAGCCGCATTGAAATGAAAAGCTTCCTGGGGTCTTGAAATCCAGTTAAACATTTGCACAGGCATCACTGTAAAACCCTCTTTAATCCATTCAAATGAAATAAAAGGAAAATCAGTCGAGATGGGTGATTGGGGTAAAAAGGCAATAAAGGTCAAAGCCCCAATCGTAATTAAAGGGGCTGTTTCTCCAATGGCCCGAGACAAAGCAATAATAATTCCGGTAAGAATACTGGGGGAAGCATAGGGAAGAACATGGTGCCGCGTTGTTTGCCACTTGGTCGCCCCCATGGCATAGGAAGCTTCGCGCATGGCTTGGGGAATGGCCCGAATGGCCTCGCGCGTGGCAATGATGATCATGGGCAAAATAAGAAGAGCCAAGGTTAAGCCCCCTGTAAGAATATTGCGCCCCAGATCAAGTTCATAAACAAACAATCCCAAAGCCATCAAGCCATAAACAATGGAAGGAACACCGGCCAAATTGGAAACATTGATTTCAATAATGTCGGTAAACCAGTTTTTTGGGGCATATTCTTCCAGATAAATTCCTGCGGCAATACCAAGCGGGATGGCTGCACAGGCCGTGACTGTCATGATGGCAATAGTCCCCACCCAGGCCGATAAAATACCGGCTTTTTCAGGAAAACGGGAAGGGTATGAAATAAAAAAATCCTTGGAAAACCGGGGAAGTCCGTCCAAAAACAAATCTCCCACAAGCACAGCCAACACCAACAGCGCCCCAAACATGGAAACAAGCCCCACAATGGAAAAAATAAAATCCCATCGTTTATGCTTGGCAATGATTTTTTTGATGTCGGACATATTTCCGCGTAGGGACCCCGCGGTGCGGGGTCCCTACATCAATATACCTCTCGATATTTTTTTCTAAGCCAATGCCCAATAATATTAAACACCAGGGTCATGCTTAAAAGTGAAAGCCCCGCTGCAAAAATGGTTCGATAACCAAGCCCCCCATGGGGTAAATCCCCCAGGCTTACCTGCACAATATAAGCCGTAATTGTTTCAGCAGGCTGGGTGGGATTAAACGTAAAATTGGGCTGCATCCCTGCAGCAATGGCCACCACCATGGTTTCACCCACGGCCCGTGAAATTCCCAAAATATACGCTGCAGCAATCCCTGAAATAGCCGACGGCATCACCACCTTTAAAGCTGTCTGCATTTTGGTCGCCCCCATGGCATAGGAACCTTCCCGCAAATACATGGGCACTGAATGGATGGCGTCTTCACTGACTGAACTTACATAGGGGATAATCATGATCCCAATAACAAGCCCGGCACTGAGCATATTAAAACCCGGAAGATCAGGAAAAATTTTCTGGAGTAGTGGCGTTACAAACAACAATGCAAAATATCCATACACCACCGTGGGCACGGCACTCAATAATTCCAAAAGGGGTTTTACTATTTCCCTTAAACGATGGGAGGCATATTCACTTAAAAAAATGGCCGCAATGGTTCCCAAAGGGATGGCCACACAAAGGGCCACAAAAGTTGTCGTCAGCGTACCGCTTAACAAGGGCAAAATGCCGTAATGGGGATTCTCAAAAAGTGGGGTCCATTGGGTATCGGTAATGAAATCAAAAAAAGAGACTTCACGAAAAAATTGCACCGATTCATAAACTAAAATCCCCACAATCCCCATGGTAATAAAAATGGAAGAAGAAGCGGCCAAGAGGAGAATGGCTTCAATCAATTTTTCCTTGGATTGACGAAAAAAACGCTTGGACATTTTTTGACTTCCCCTACACACAAAAAACAAAGGCCCCAAATGGGGCCCTTGTTTTTAACAAGTTGTTCCCAAAATCTCTATTATAATTTTGGAGATTTGGCCAAAACCTGCTCCACTTTCAAACCGCTTCCGGCATGAACATCAGCAAAGGAAGTTCCCAACACCTGCTTGTTCAATCTTTCAGCCACAAGCTGATAAGTCCCTGCGGGAAGGGGAACATATTTCACCTGGGCAACAAGACTTGCTGCCTGCGCCAGATAAAATTGCGCAAAAGCCTTCACTTGGGGCTTCTCAAGGGATTTCTTGTTGACATAGATGAATATGGGGCGGGAGAGAGGAGTATAAGTCCCGTTTTCAACAGTTTCCTTGGAAGGAGCCACAGGGCCTTTGCCGTTATCAATGGCCAGGGCTTTGAGCTTCCCCTGGTTTTCGGCATAATAAGCATAACCAAAATACCCAAGGCCGTTCACATCCGTGGCGACTCCTTGCACCACGACATTGTCATCTTCGCTGGCCGTATAATCCCCACGGCTAGATTTGGCTTTTCCCACGGTGGCTTCGGTAAAATATTCAAACGTCCCTGAATCCGATCCTGCCCCATAAAGTTTTAAGTTTTGATTAGGCCAGGAAGGATTTATCTGATTCCATTTGGTCACAACCCCTTGAGCTTCGGGCTGCCACATTTTTTTCAACTCTTCCACCTTGATGGAGGAAAGGGGATTTTTTGGATTCACAACAATGGTGAGGGCATCATAGGCGACTGGAAGCTCAACATATTGAATCCCGGCATCCTTGCAGATTTGCATTTCTTCGGCCTTAATGGGTCGGGAAGCATCTGAAATATCAATTTCTCCACGACAGAACTTCTTAAAACCTCCTCCAGTACCAGAAATACCCACAGTGACTTTTGCCCCACGATTGGCAATTTGAAATTCTTCAGCAACTGCTTCGGTTATGGGAAACACGGTGCTCGAGCCATCTACAGTCACCAACCCCGTTACACCGGCATATGATTTAAGCGCGATCAAAGTTACAAACAAACTTGCAAGAATCAATTTTGTTTTCATAAAAAACTCCTTAATAATTTTCAGCGGTAAAGGCACAGGGCTTAACGCCTTGTGCCCGCCACCTGAATGAAATTAGATATTAATTTGGAAACGGGTCATCACCGAGTTGGAATGTCCTGAATTCTTAAGATCGGCAAACCCGTAGTTCACCATGACGCGAACATTGGGGTTAAGATACCAATTCACGCCGGCGGTATAATCAGTCAGAATGCCGCCAAGAACGCTTTCGTCATTAAGATCAACACGGGAATAACGAGCCGCCAACTGCCAGGCACCCAAACCACCTTCTCCGTTAAGGAAATTGTTCTTGGGTTTCACGGATCCAAAAACACCGTTGCCTTTTTTGTAATCGCGATGCTCACCGGTTAAAATGTAGCTAGCCTCCGCGTAAAATCCGTTGAAATTGGGATTTTGAACACCGGTTCCATCCGCGTTTACAAATGCATTGATGTATTCCCCCTGAAAAGAGAAGGGTTTGTAGACAAGGGCAAATTCAGTACCGATTAAATGCGCATTAGCCGCGGCAATACTTCCTGTATTGACATAATTGCCCGTAATGCCGTTTTCGGCGCGGGCAAAGCTGGTGGCATGATCGGCATAGTTCTGAAAACTGTAGGATAATCCTAAATGAACCAGTTTTTCTCCATCATCTTCATACCAGGGAAGGCCTGTTATGCGGCCTGTCAGATCAATATTGCCCCCTTCTTCAAGGCGGCCACGATTATCTGTGTCTTTAAATACACCGGCCTGCCAGGACATTCTGCCATCTAAAGGATCGTTATGGATTTGGAAACCCAAATTGCCGCCGATGCAGAAGGTACATGCATTGGCTACTTCCATGAATGTATTGGCATTGCTGCTGATATATTCATTCAATCCGAAAGGTTCCTTCATGTAACCGACCCGGATTCCTCCAACAACGGGGATATCAGCCACACCAAGATACAGGTAGTCTCTAAATTCAACGCCACCGGCATTGGCAAAGTCAAATTCACCCTGGAATTCAAATCGTTCGTAAAACAAACCACCCAGCTCAATACGGGCTCGGCGAATTTCAGCGCCGGAATCCAGATTTAAGGGGCCTAAATCATCGATCAGTTCCTGGTCGGCATTGTTGTAAGCCACATCGGTATGCAAACGTCCCCCAATTTTGAACTTGAATTTTTTGTCCGCAGTCTGAAAATTCACGCCTTCCTTCCAAAAAACACGGAAGGTATTGGGATCTTCAGAAGAGGAGGAAGAGCTTCCATTGGCCATACCTACAAGCGGCATCACCAAACTTAAAGCCAGGGCCAAAACCCCGACCTTTTGATTAAATTTTTTCATGTTATCTCCTTATTAATGGTGTTTAGTAGGGGCCGTTCGCAAACCGCCTTACACGGATTCCCAAACGGCCGCCTACACTGGCGGCGATATCTATTCGGAGTGTGTGAAGATTATATAAAGAGGAGATAAATCTTGTAGGGAGTGACCGATCCCTGAGCGAAGTGGTCCCTGAGCGGAGTCGAAAGGTCGAAGGGCGGGCACCTCGGCTCCGCTCGGTGACCAACAAAATAGCCCCTACGAAACCAAAGGTAGGGTCACCCAAAAAGTACTTCCGGAACCCAGCGAGCTTTCAACCCCCACCGTACCCCCAAAGGCATAAGTCAAATGCTTCACAATGGCCAGCCCCAGCCCCGTGCTTCCCTGGTTTTGGGAACGGGATTTGTCGACACGGTAAAACCGTTCAAAGACACGGGCACAATCATCGGCAGCCAGCCCAATCCCTGTGTCCTTTACCTTTAAAGTAACCACCCCATCTTGGGTATGTAACTCGACACAAACAGATCCCCCTTCCGGCGTATACTTGATGGCGTTGCTCACCAAGTTATCAACAATCTGTCTTAAACCCTCGGCTTCGGCATGCACTTTCATCGGAGACTCTTGGATAAATAATTCCAGGTTTTGTTTTTTAAGCTGAGCCGATGGCAAAAGATTCTGATAGGCTGTTTGAACCACATCTCTTAAATCCAGAATTTTCAGGTCTGAAAAAGGTCGGTTTGATTCAATGCGTGAAAGGGTGAGAAGATCCGTCACCAAATCGGACAAGCGCAGGGCCTGATCTTTTATTTTTTCCAGAAAACTTTTTTGCTGAGCCGCTTCCATGACAGGGTCATCCAAAATGGTTTCGGCCAAACCGCGAATCACGGTGACTGGCGTTTTTAATTCATGGGAAACATTGGCCACAAAATCACGCCGCACTGTTTCAAGCTTGCGCAACTCGGTAATGTCATCCATCACCACAAGAACACCCCATTGTTGGTTTCCTCCTTGAATGGGTACGGCATTTAAACGAATGATCTGGTCCCCTTTTGCTGTAAACAAGGCCACCTCTTTTTTATGGGCCGTTTTGGTTTTAAAAACACGGGTCACCAGGTCATTTAAATCGGAAATGCGGCTTACTTCCCAAATTTTTCTTCCCATGGAAATAAGGGGATCCACGTTCATGATGTCCCCACAGGCCTTGTTCATATGAACGACATCTTCCTGGTCATCTACTGCCACAACGCCCTCTTCCATGGCGGCCAGGATGGCCGATAATTTTTGTTGGTCGGTACTTAGATCTTCAAGTTGACTTTTTTTCTTGGCACACAATTCATGGATACTTTCCATCAGAGAAGAAAAATCTTTCCCCAACATCTCTTCGGAAATCGGCATGTTTAAAATGGGTTGAACCGCACGAAGGACCGCGCGTTTTAAAAAACGATTGGGAAAAAGCCGCCAAAAAAAGCCGTTTTTACTCATCGCCAAACTTGTAACCCACTCCACGGATCGTTTCAATAAGATCCCTCTTTTTCCCCAGCTTCTTGCGAATGACCCGAATATGCACATCGATGTTCCTGTCAACCACAACGGCATCTTCGCCAATGACGCGATTAAGAAGTTGTTCACGGCTAAAAACGCGCCCTGGATGGGAAGCTAAAAAATGAATGAGACGAAATTCAGTGGCCGTAAGAACGATGGGGGTTCCGCCCACCTTTACTTCATGGCGGGGCAGGTCAATGACAAGGTCTTTAAGTTCAATACGATCTTTGGCATCTTCATCCTGCAAACTATTAATGCGTCTTAAAACGGCTTTTACACGAGCCAAAAGCTCTTTGGGGCTAAAGGGTTTTTTCACATAATCATCGGCCCCAACACCCAGGCCCAAAACCACATCGCTTTCCTCTCCCTTGGCCGTCATCATGATCACGGGAATCGACCGCGTTACCGCATCCGACTTCAACTTTCGGCACACTTCAATTCCATCCATGCCGGGAAGCATCACATCTAAAAGGACAATATCGGGCGATTCATTTTTAACCAGCTTCAGCCCGGAAAACCCATCTTTAGCAATAACAGGTTTGTAACCTTCTTTTTGCAGATTATACCGGACAAGCTCCGCAATATCAGGTTCATCTTCAATAATGACCACTTTGATCGGTTCCATTTTTTTCCCCCAACTTTTTGGGAACCTATACGACCACAATCGTAAAGAGAATGTAAAGAAGGGATTAAAATTGGCTGGCAATGAACAAAAGATGAGCGACGAAAAACTAAGCCTCTTTTGCTTCTCGATCCTCACGGCTATGCCAAAGATGGGCAATGCTTACGCGTTTTTTTTCGGCACGATAACGAATGACATAATTTCCCTTCCCAAAAGGAACCAAAAGCTCACGAATTCCTGTAAGGTGATCTAATTCATACCCTATCAAGGGGTGCTCTTTAAGAATTTCAAAAGCTTGCCTAAGGCGCTTGGCTGCTTTTTTTAAAGAAGAAGGGTTTCTCTCTGAAATGAAAATATAAAGTCTCTGAAGATCCTCGATGGCAACGGGGGAAAAAACAAGTTTCATGGTCAGATTTCACCCTCATTCGTCCATGAATCCAAAGTGGCAAATACTTTATTAGCTGGAATTCCATGGCCTTCATCGATTTGCTCAAGGCCTTTTAAGGTGCGTTTATCATGAGACTCTTCAATCGCTTTGCCTTTTAAATATTCTTTTAAAGCTTGTTTGGCACATTCGCTCTTACTTACACCCATCTTACGCGTATATCGTGTAAGTTGTTTATCTAAATCATCATCTAATCTTACACCTAACATAAAGCCTCCTTTGTTTAACAAACGTTAAACTAACATACCCTGATAAAGAATCAATGTATTTTTAAAAAGAATCAATGGGATGAACCCCGACCAAGGGACTGGACAATTTATCTTACTTGAGGGAAAAACATTTAAACCGGCACATGAAACCAATCCTGTGCCTCAACCATTAACAAACATGCTTTGGCTAAAAAACTGGGACTTACCTTCCACTAATTCCCCCAATTATTTTACGGTGCCTTTACCGAAATGGTTCTCTCGGGCAAATATACAAAAATAAATGGCGCCATTTCATCCCCCGCCGGATATGTCGAACTTGGGACTATTTGCACAGCAAAATCATTGTACTTGGGTTGGGATGAGGAGAAAAAATGCTCCGTGTTTTCCAAGGCTTCTGTCAAATAATCGAAGGTGTAATACTTTCCGTGTTCAAAATTAAAACCCAGTTTAATTCCATAATCCCTTTCGATTCGAGAAGCACGATGCTCTAAGGTGCGAGCTTGTTGCACAAAGGCATCTAATTTTTTAATAAATGTCGAGCGATCCCTTGCCGTAAATCGTAACTCATACTGACGCAAAGGATGATCCGTAGTTCCCCCTTGATGAAGTTGAACCGCAAAGGAATCATCGCCAAAACCTATCTTCATCCCATCAAAAGCCTCCGCATAATCCGGTTGGTTCCTCAAAGGCTGGGTAAACGCCTCCAGCTTGGCTAACCGATCCCATGTTTTTTGGGTGAGAGGGAAGAAAGCCGATTCCGATTCAAAGAGAATTTTATGGGACGATAATCGGGAAAGCCTATCTAAAAAAAGATTATAGGTTTGCGCCGATTTTTTGAATGAATCGCGAACATTTTCAAGGGGAGTGTCTGAAAAGAGGATGACTTCACCTCCCTGATTTAAGGTCAATGGCGCACGGGGGTCCTTTTTTTCACGGGATTTAATTTTTAAGTGAAGAGGATTGGCTCTTAAAAGGGGAAAAGATACTTCCACCTCCTCAATGGCTTGCTTGATGGGCTCATAAAATCGATCGGCGATGGAGAGCTCTGCGTAAGGGATTGCAAAAAGCGTATTTTCTGCAAGCACCGGCGATTTCTCCAGCTGCATATACTTTTTTTGAAGTTTTCTGAAATCAACCAACTCTGGATAGCCGTCCGGCTTGTGAGTTTTTAAAAGGGCATCCACCGCCGCAAAATCCCTGTGAATAAAATGCTGGATGGAAATCTTCGGGTGTAAAAAATCATAGGTTTGATCTTCATCACCCAGGGTGACTTCCTTGTATTGGACCAACCCCTCTTCCACCTGGTCAAAATAGGCCTTAGCCCCTTCTATGGCTTCCATGAGTTGGGGCTCATAAACCATCTGAAGAAAATCGGCGATTTTAAGAACACAAGGGCCATTTTTTTGGAATGCATCCCAGGCACGATTCCATTGAATGAATTTTTTCAATAGGCCGTCTATTTCCGATGAGGTCATCGAGGGCACGAAATAAATACTTCGCGTATCAAATAAGGAGACTGTTTCGGGTTGAGCCTGGACATGAATTGTAAATCGATGCAAATAGTCACGATCTTCAAGGGAATACCTCTCAAAAACAGCCCTCAAGCGTTCATCAAACTCTTCCCGCTGTTCCGGTCGAATCTGATTTGTGAGGATGTAACTCTCATACACATTTCCGAAACGGGAGGCGGCCTTGGGATATTTTAAGCGGTCGATATCCGAGGTTTTTGCATTCCAATGAGCCTTGTAAATCTCCCTTCTTTCCGGACGGACGGTTTCAAAAATTTTTCCCAGTTCATGATACCGATAATAATCTGAATTACTTGAGATCCAATCGATGCATTTATCCGCCACTTGGGTGTCGGCCAATGTTTCGGCTATCTGAAGATAAGCATAGGCATAGTCAATGAACCCAAAACCAAAACGGTCGAAGGCCTCTTGCAATAAGAGGCGGCAAGCCTCTAAAGCATTTTTCTTCTCCTCAAATCCCTCGGGAAGTTTTTGGCACAGATCCACCAAACTTTGTAAATTTTGTAAAAATGGAATCAACATGGAAAGGGCAAAGGCTTTCGGATTCAAAAGAGGCTGGGCTTCACGCATTTGGCGGGCATGGCCCTGAAGGGCGTGGGTATAACCCCTGATAAAGGGAATCAATGGGTCTCGAAACGAATCGATCAAAAGCGGGTTGTCATTGAAAATCTGTAGGATTTGAGAGCCAATCAAATAATTTACCGGAGGGCTGCGGAACTCCTGTTTCAGATTTGAGGCATGAATGGTCGGAAAATCGGCCTTGGGAACGCGGATCCAAGCTTTGAAAAGTTCTTCAGCAAAAGAAGCGGTATCGACGAGGCCTTTCTCATTCAAATTTTCCACCAAAGTAAGAAATCTCTCCCTTGTAAAATCGAGTTTTGTTTCCTCCTCTGCAGAATCATCGGCCCATGTTGAGTCCAAAACAGTGGCCTCCATCCCGGCGGGGGTGAGAGTCACGTAACCGTTCCAAACATGATCCATCACATATCCCGGCACGTTCTTATCGTGCTCCAGCCCCAGCTGGAGGGCATAGGTCGTATTGAGTTGGGAAGTCATCGGATCTTGCAAGTTTTTCAAAGCATCGAGAACCCCTCGCGCAATTTCAGCATAGTTGCGGCAAACACCGTTGCCGGCATCATCCCTCTCCCAACTAAACAGATGCTCGATGGGGGTGTCATCATTGACGATCCGTTGGTTTCCGTTCATTCCCGCTTTGGTTTGGGCCACTGAATAGTCAAGCCGCTCAATGGGGATGGAAGAGGCTAATTGAACCGCCTGCCGCGGGGTTAAACGGCGGATATCCTGGATACGAAAGGCCGTAAGAATTTCGAGATGACGCGGAAAATATTCTTTCTCAAGATAGCGTGCGATATTCTCCACCCCTTCATTGGCGGGAGTGGAAGGATCATCAGCTTGGAGCGAAGCGGCCAAATTCAAATAAGGAGCCCCTGCGACCAAACTTCCCAATCCCTGGGTTCTTAAATCAAGTTTAAAACCTGGCTCCACTTGGGGATCAAAGCTATTCAGGGATCGAATATGAAGCGATGTCCGCGAGGGATTGTTCAAGCTCATTTGAAATAACGGAGGATGCTCCCGCTGTTTTTGAACGAGGTGTTTGGAAAAAAGGGCATGCTCAACGCGGCGAAGAAGATACTCCGGCCAGAGTTGAGTGGTCCGACTGGCATCCAGATAACCATCGCCATTGGAATCGACTTCTTGGATGTTAAGAACCTCATCCTTATTTCCTAATTGCCTGAGTAATTCCTGCAATTCCGGATCGGGAGTGATTTCTGTGATGTTCAAACCCAGGGGATGAGCCATATGTCGAATAGTATCGGCATTTTGAGGACAAAGTTGCTGCCGCCAGTTCTGTTTTTACCGGACCATACTCCTAAAAAACGTCGAAAATAAGGAATATATCCCCTTTATCCACAAGCCAAAACTTTGCTGAAATTTCAGCCCTGCCTTGATAAAAGGGATTGAAAAATATTTGAGGTGGCTTAATTTTTATCTTTTTCCAGAATAGCTTCCAATTCGGCAACCGTCGCCAAATCCCGATGACGGCCTAAAGCCTTTTTGCTTTTGATGAGATCTTCAATGGAGATGATCCGGCAGGAATGCCCATACAAGGTAATTTCTTTACTATTTTTAAGAACAGCATAAAAATCACCAACCCCTTTCACTTTGGAAATAACATCCAAAACACCTAAGTCGGTAACCAGGTGGAAATCCTGTTTTTGGCTGAAATCCTTGGGCACTAGAAAAGATTCTTTTGGATCCGTTCCCCGATAATAGGGATGAATGGGGCTAAGAAGATGCTGCAGGGTTTCAATCTGCTCTGCAGAATGCAAGACACAAATATCTATGTCGCGAGTCGTTTGATTGCAACCATGCAGGACGGCGGCAAAACCGCCAATAAGCACAAAATCAAGATCGCTTTGGAGGAGTAGTTTCAGGAGGTCTTGAAGGTTTTGAATCATGAGAAGAAATCATTTGCTTCAATTCGTCTACAAAATCCAGCGTGTTTTGGTGTTGTTCAACACGCTCTTCAAAAGACAATTTTAAATTATCCCGGATAAGCCAGATATCGACACCTTTTTCTATCCATTCCTCATCAGTCATAAGGCATATTATCTTGGAGTATTTGATGAAATCCACCACAAAATCAGACTCCGCTTATAAGCCTTGCAATACGCTCCGAAAGTGGAGGATGGGTGGAAAAAAGCCTTAAGAAACCCGAGGAGCTGGAAATTTTCAAAGCGGCAATGGCTGGGGTTTGTTTGGATTTGTCTTCCAGTCCATAAAAAGATTGTAATTTTTGAAGGGCCGCAATCATTTTACCCCGCCCAGCAACAACGGCACCACCCGCATCGGCACGGAATTCACGATAGCGGGAAAACCAGGCGACAATCATCGCCCCAAAAATCATGAACACGATTTCCAAGACAAAAGAGACCAAAAAATACATCCCTCGAGAAGCACTGCGAGAATCACTATCCCTTCCACGTAGGGCCTGGACAAGGGCAAAACTGATCACACGCGATAAAAACATGACAAACGAATTCACAATCCCCTGCAACAGCGTCATTGTCACCATGTCCCCATTGGCCACATGGCTTAGCTCATGACCCAACACACCTTCAATCTCAGCGCTATCCATTCTTTGCAAAAGACCGCTGGAAACCGCCACAAGGGAATGGTTTTTAGTTGGGCCCGTGGCAAAGGCATTCACTTCAGGGGACTGATAAATTCCCACCTCGGGCATGGGAATGCCCGCCGAGGTCGAAAGACGGCTTATCATTTGTACCAGCCGTTGCAAAGTGGGGTCAGTTGTTTGAGGATCGATTATTTTCACACCCATGATCATCTTGACCATGATTTTTGAAAGGAGAAGGGAAATAAACGCCCCACCCATCCCCCAAATGAAACAGAATGCGGCCAAGCTCGTATAATCAAGCCCGTAAGGAGTAAGGTAGGGCTGAACATTGAAAATACGTAATAAAATATTGATAGTAAGCACCACCAAGATATTGGTGATTAAGAATAAAAAAATTCGTTTGGCCATAATTTGCCCCCGTTTGGAATATCTTTAAACGGAGCAAACCTAGTTTTGTTTTAGGGTGCTGTCAACGGATGGAAATAAAAAAGCCCCCGGCTTTAAAAACCAGGGGCTTTTTGTAAGGGCGGCCATACGCCCCCCTATTAGACCAATACTATTACGCTGTTTTTGCCATGTGAGCTGGAGCGGTTTGGCCCAGATATTCCTCCTGGCTATAGTCATCCACTTGAATGGCGTCTAATCTCATCGCTTCGGCTTTTTGCAAAAACTTGGCATCATCTTGGGTAATAACACTCTTCTTGAGAGCTTCCTCTACCAAAGCCGCTCCTTTTAACTTGGGAAGCGTTCCGGCAGAAACAGCCTTGCGAATTTTTTTGGTGATTTCACCGGCTTTTTTGACGGCCTTGAAAGTATCATCCAGGCGTTTTAAGGCATCTCCTTCCACAGGGGAATAATAGATGCCATCGGTCATGCGATCGCGCTGAGGGCTGTCTTCCTGAATCAGCTTGGCAATCTGGTTGGTAATTTTATCATTTGCCTCGGAGCCGATTGAGTTAATGTGCGCCCATAAGCTGATGGGGCCGGCAAAAAGCCAACCCAAGCCAGGGGAATTGATGTTCTTGAAGATACCGTTAAAACCTTCCTGAATGCGGGCCAAGGCATACTTCAATGAGAAGTGCACAAAAGGAAGATCTTCAGCTTTGCGACCTTCAGCCTCAAAACGGCGAAGGGTGCAGGTAGCCAAGAACATCCATGAAAGAACATCGGCAAAACGGCCGGTGATTTTTTCACGGGTTTTAAGAGTTCCACCCAGGGTGCCCATGGCCATGTCGGACATGATGGCAAAAGTGGCAGAAGCCCAGGCCAGCTTGCGATAGTACTGGGCCGTTGGTCCACCAACGGGCGAAATGGCTAAACGACCACGGGTAAGGCTTAAAAGGACTGAGCGGAACAAGTTGCGTACCACATGCCCCACATGGCCCCAAAAAGCGGAATCAAAGGCGCTGACATCGCCTTTGACGATGGCATCCACTTCCTTAAAGGCGTAAGGGTGAGCACGAAGAGCCCCTTGTCCAAAGATGATAAGGGTGCGGGTCATGATATTGGCCCCTTCCACGGTAATACCGATGGGAGTTCCAATGTAGGCATGCCCCACCAAATTACGAGGACCACGCGAAATAGCAGCTCCTCCCATGATATCCATGGTGTCAATGACCTGCTTACGCATCAATTCGGTCTGGTTGTATTTGGCCATGGCGGTAATTACGGGAGGCTTAATCCCTTGATCAAGCGCACCGCATACAAAACGACGGGCGGCTTCCATCAAATAATTAAACCCGGCCACACGAGCCAAAGGTTCTCCAATCCCTTCAAAATTACCCACTGAAACACCGAACTGTTTGCGAACCGTGGCATAAGCGCTGGCGGCGCGGGTAAACAATTTGGCCCCCCCCGTGCTTTGGGCAGGAAGTGAAATGCCGCGGCCTGCAGCCAAGCATTCCATAAGCATTTTCCATCCTTGCCCTGCCCCTTTAATACCACCCACAATGCATTTTTCAGCCGAGACAACGACATCGTTACCCTGTGTGGGACAGTTTGAAAAAGGAACGCCCAAGGGATCGTGGCGTCTTCCCAAAACAACACCTTTGGTGCTTGAGGGAATAAGGGCGCAGGTAATTCCCAAATTGGGCCCCTTACCCAGCAAGTTTTCAGGATCTTGCAACTTGAAAGCCAGCCCAAGGGTGGTCGCAATGTTTGCCAAAGTGATGTAGCGCTTGTTCCAGTTAAGACGCATTTTCAATTCGCCATCCGTATCTTTAAACAAGACACCATTGGCCAGAATGGACCCTGCATCGCTCCCGGCTGTGGGCTCGGTTAGAGCGAAACAAGGAATTTCGTCCCCGCAAGCCAATTTGGGAAGTAGCCTGTTTTTTTGTTCATCAGTACCGTAATGGCTAATGAGTTCCGCAGGTCCCAATGAATTGGGCACCATGATTGTCACACAGGCAGGCATACAACGAGCCGCCACTTTTTGAATAACAGCACTGTGAGCCAAGGCCGAAAAACCGAGGCCACCATATTTTTTGGAAATGATCATACCCAAGAAACGTTCTTTTTTGATAATGTCCCAGGCTTCCTTGGGAATTTCGCGCGTTTTCCAGATTTGCCAGTCATCCAAAACAGCGCACAGACGTTCAACGGGGCCGTTAACGAATGCTTTTTCTTCATCCGTCAAATCAGGATAGGGTTCCTTCAATATTTTTTTGAAATCGGGTTTTCCTGAAAAGAGGTCTTTTTCAATCCACACAACGCCTGCTTCCAAAGCAATGCGTTCCGTGTCGGAAATTTTGGGCATGAACCCCTTCATGGTTTTCATCAGACCACGCGTCACCAAATTGGTTCTTAGGGGTTTAATGTTAAAAATGACCATCAGTGCCAGCACTGTATAAATGACGGCAGCAGGGGCCCCGAAACCAATAAGCAAACCAAGAATGGCCAGGCTCCATAAAATTAAGGGAGCTCCGGTGTAACCAAAAGTCAACACCACAAGCACCGATGCCGTGATGGTAAGCCCCGGATAACCATTATGAAGAAAACCTGAAACCTGATTGAGAAGCTGCATGCAGACCTCCTAAAAATGAATTAAAAAAAAATTAAAAATCCATTAAGCAAAAACTTTTTTGCCAATGAATGAATAGTCATTCATTTTTTATATGATTCAAAAATAAAGTACAATAGTTTTTTTAATGTTTTTTAACTTTCTGAAATTATTGTTAATTTTACAAAATTAATGAAGAACCCCGTGGCAAGCCACGGGGTATCAAGCTCGGCTCCGCCGAGCTGTGGGGCCCCACGGGCTTACGCCCGTGGCACCAAAGACACCGGATTCAAAATAATTTCAG
>Ga0154362_113_pt1 | contig 30838 bp, 33 predicted proteins | sample RifGroA2_FD_115890 | JGI IMG/M metagenome (GOLD analysis project Ga0154362, IMG submission 115890) | Deltaproteobacteria bacterium GWA2_45_12
TGGCCCACAAAGGAACCGTTCAATTCGAAATTGCAGGTGTTTTGGGTCTTTGAAATAAAGCGAAAAGCATTCCCACTATAATTGCCGCAACCGTTACCGGCGTTCACTCTGGCAATCACATTGGGCAAACTGGCATTGCCATCAATAAACTGCATTCCCAAAGAACAAGTGTCATCAGCAGCCTGGCAATTAAACTGGTAGTCACGAACCGCATCCTGGGAATCACCACTTACCAACTGGCTCACACAATCATACAATGTTTGATTAATATGTTGCACAATCTGGAAATGATAATTTTCGTCCTTATCAATGGCGCCGTTTACACTGGCATCGGTAATGTTTGCTTTTTTAAACTCAACACGACAATCCTGTTGCGACACTTCAAAGCCCGGGTTCAGGGTAAAAGGGCATTCATTGTCATAAACGACGGCCGTTTCCTCCCGCACATCTTCCGCATCACCGCACCCCAGGCTTGTATCCACACCCGCCAGCGGATCAACATCAATGCCGGCATTGGGATCAACCGGATCGGCCTGGCTTTCACTGCCACCTTCCCCTCCACAAGCCACGGTGATGATAAAAAACACCCCCACTATAAATCGTAATATCTTCATTACACGTTCCTTTCATTTTTGTTTTCACACCATGTGTGAAAACGGTTTTTCTCTCGTTCTCTCGTTCCCACGCTCCGCGTGGGAACGCAATTCCAACGCTCCTGCGTTCTCCCTAGAACCATTCCTTTCCTTTCACCCTTTCGTTCCCACGCAGAGCGTGGGAACGAGATAACGGGCGTATTGCCATACGCCCCTACAAATAATCAAGGACAAACTACTTGAAAAATAACATTATTTTTGACGCGTCGCTCCCAACGTAGGGGCGCTTGCTTGGCTAGCGCCCCATACGCAGAGAAGGGCGCAGCAAGCAGCGCCCCTACGGGATGAAAACGTGAAAACCAAAACACCTTGTTCTCATTTTTAAGAAGGAGTATAAAACGCCCTCAAACAAAGGGGGAAACCATGAAACAGATTCTTTTTGTTTTTTTTGTCTTTTTATTTTCTTTCAATCTTAAAGCCCAGGAACCGATAACCACACCTGCAAACATCAACGCCACACTTCCCGCTGCAACGACGGTCAGCCCTTCAGCCCCGGTCAGCATTTTATTCTTGCTGGATGCTTCAGGCAGCATGGAAGCCCTAGTAGGCGGCGTGTCCCAAATGGAAATCGCCAAAAAATCATTGAAGGAAACATTGGCCTCCATTCCACCAACGACCCCCGTAGCCCTTCGCGTGTATGCCCACCGCATTGACAAAAATAATAAGGAAGCCAGCTGCCAAGACACCGAACTGCTCGTCCCCTTTGAAACGGGCAACACCTCAAAAATAAGTGCCGCCATTGACACCATTCAACCCAAGGGATACACGCCCATTGCCTTTTCATTAAAAGCGGCGGCCGGCGATTTTAGGGGCAAGGAATCCCAAAATGTGATTGTGCTGGTCAGTGACGGTGAAGAAACCTGTGGCGGCGACCCCGTGGCTGAAGCCAAGAATTTGCTGGCCCAGGGGTTTAAGGTCACCATCCACACCATCGGTTTTAGGGTGGATGAAACCACGCGGCACCAATTGCAGGCCATCTCCGGCGCCACGGGGGGCTCTTATTTTGATGCCAGCGATGCCGGTTCCCTGACACAAAATCTCCAGACCATCACTCAAAAGGCCACCTTCATTGAAAAACCTCGTGAAATAGCCCGCGGTCAGGAAATACGCGGTGGCAGCCAGTATCAGGATGCAGCCCCCATCCAACCGGGCATTGAATACCGGTTGGACCATCATCAAAAACAAAATGAGTACGATTATTTTTCGTTGCCGGTCAAAAGGGGACAAAACGTCAAAGTCACAGTGACCACCCAGGAAAAAGGGGTTCACTTTGAGGGAGGCACCCAAGGGCGTGAAAACGAATCGCCCTATGCCGGCTTTCGCTTGGTGGATGGGGAATACAAGGAAATAACCTCCACCAATATCATTGGGGGCAAACACGCCAAGGAAGAAAGATCGTACGCCCCCACAAAAGACCAAACCATGTACATTCTCATCGGGAGCAGCTACGACAACATGCACAAAGACTCCCCGTTTAAAATCGAGGTAAGCGACCACTTTGATGGCGGAAGCCAAACTGATGCCGGGGAAGACCTCATGACGGCCCTTCCCATCCAAGCTCCGGGCGAATATCCCCAAAACTTCATCCTGTTTGATTATGAAAAAGACTGTTACAAATTTAACGCCAAGGCAGGTGAAGCCTATACCATTACTATTACTCCCCAAACAATGAACTACAGGCCTTCCCTTGAAATCTTCGACACAAATCGGGTTCAGCTTCTTCGCAAGTCGGCCAACAATGAAGGCGCTATTTTAAAAGTCTCCTCCATTTCTGTTCCTGAAGACGGGACCATCACTCTGGAAATAAGTGGAAACGCTTTTCAATATCCGTCGCCCTACTCTTTCTCCATCACCAAAGAGACCGTCAGCCCCGTAGCCGCCCAGCAGACAACACCAAAAAAAGAAATTCCCATCACCCAAAGCCCGAAACAAAAAACAGAGCCGGAAAAAAATGTGCCCAAAAAACAGACGACAGAAAGCGCTCCTGAAAAACCACTGTGGATTTTATACGGATTGTTGGCTGTTTCTTTTTTGGCCAATATCGGGCTTTTGTTTTTGGTGATTAAATTGTGGCTTAAGACAAGCGCAAAAAAAACGTAAGGGCAATTCATGAATTGCCCTTACTATAGATAAGGACAAGCATGAGTTGTCCCTCATACGGTCCGCGAACAGACTGTTAACTTCTTTTTGTCACCCTTTGAATTTTATTTCGAAACAAGTTCCTTTTTGTTGAGGAATAATTTTGAATTGCCCCCCCATCTGCTCTGTCAAGGCCATCACAAGTTTTAATCCCAGTGTTTTACTCAAAGAGGGGTCGTAATCAGAAGGGAAGCCGATTCCATCATCTAAAATGGTGAGCGTAAAATTCTTGGGGGAAATCTCATGCATTTGGATAATGACATTCCCCTTTTCTTTCTCATTGAAGGCATGTTTTAAAATATTGGTGACCAACTCATTGACAATAAGGGCGCATGGAACAGCCAGGGCGATGTCGATAAAAATTTTGTCTACTTTGTAAGCAACCCCTATTTTTGAACTATCAAGCTGATAACTTGAAAAAAGGGAGCCAATCAGTTCCTTTAAGTATTCTCCAAAATCGATATGCGCTAAATCCTTGGCCTGATAAAGCTGCTGATGTAACAAAGCCATCGACCGCACGCGGTCACGGCTGTTTTGAAGGGCCAGACTGGCTTTTGATTCTGTTAACGAATCCGATTGCAAATTAAGCAGGCTCGAAATGACCTGCAGATTATTTTTGACCCGGTGGTGGATTTCACGAAGCAGGGATTCTTTCTCCTTAAGGGAGATTTTAAGATTTTCTTCGGCTTTCCTTCTTTCTTCCATCTGCAGGTTTAAAACTTCCACGGCATTGGCCAAATCAACAGTGCGTTCCTTGACCCTTGCTTCAAGCAAGTCATAACTCCGCTTGATTTCTTTCTCGGCATTTTTTCTTTTTTGAACCTGATACTTCAGATGGAAAATAACATTGATCGAAGTGGCAAAAATCGCCAGTGGCAAAGACAAAAAGGCAATCGCCAAAAGCCGTCGCCAAAAAACAACTCTTTCAAAACGGGCTGCATCAAAATCAACCCCCAAAATCGCCTCGACTTTTCCTTGTTCATCATACATGGGTTCAAAAGCGCTGACCCATATCCCCCAGCGATCGGACATGGGTTGACTTTCAAAAAAGGGAACCCCGTTAAAAGCCTGCCCAATACCATACTCCATGCGATACTCCTCACCCATGATGGTTCGGGATTCACGCAACCCCTCATACTTCCCATCCCTGTTGTAATCGGTTTCCGAATCAACCCACAAGACAACCTTCTCTTCATGAAGTTTCATGGTGTAGACGTCATCCACAATGCGATTGGCCTTAAGCCAGCGCAACTGGGTATTAATCAGTTTAAGATACAAGGGATCATCCGGGGGAGTATCGATGGTGATTTTGCTGTGGCCCGCCCGTTCAAGTTCACGGGCATAAGTCGGGGCAAAACCCTGGATCAATTCCTGGAAATTGGCCTTGGCAAAATTTTCAGCCCAGACAACGAGAAAAAAACCAAGAAACAAAAATAAAAACACGGAAATGAAAACTCCTATGGGGAAAAATTTCTCGGGTTCGCTCCGCTTCGCAAAAAGATTAAGGACAAGAAAAATCAAAAGGGAAATGGCACAGAAAGTCAGGTAATCAAGATTGTGCTTCAGAAAAGCAAGCATAGATTAAGAAGCTAATTTATCTATTTTGGCAGCCAGAATAAAATCGCTCTCGCAAAGACCATTAATGGTATGCGTCCATAAGGTAATGCCTACCTTGCCCCATGAAAGGGCGATATCGGGATGATGCCCTTCAGCTTCAGCCAGATTTCCGATCTTGTTTGTAAATTGGAGGGCCGTTTTAAAATCGGAAAACTTGAATTCCTTTTCCAGGTGATGGTCGTCAACCACTTTCCAGGCTCCGCCCAGTTGCCTTTGTAAGGAGCGGATTTCCCCTCCTGTAAGGGGCGGAACCCCTCCCTGACAGGGAACACACGCTTTTGATGCCAATGCACTCATAGAAACCTCCTTTTGGGCCTACACTGTAAGGGTTCTTTCCGGGTTAAAGCAACATAAAATTTGGTTAAAAAAACGAATGATTTACCAAGACAATCTTTGCAAAATATTCATGATTCTGGTAAAAACAAAGCCCTATGAAAAAAACCATTCTTTTCTTGTTTTTGTTTACCTGTTTTCCCTTTTTTACCCATGCCCAAGAAGTCTCGGAAGAATCTTTAAGTCAGTACAAAATTGATCTGCCCGATGGAGACAGGGCCACCCTTTATTTTAATAAGGATCATACCCTTATTTTCATGCCCGACTTCAGCAACCACAGCCTTGTTCATATCTGTACCGCCAAATGGAAAATCAACAGCCAAACCTCCCATCTTGTCATCAGCAATGCCAATGACTGCTCTGTTATTAACGGAGATTTTGCCACCAAAAGGAATGGAACCGACATCCTTCTTCAAGAAGTCAATCGCACTCTTACGTTAAAGGCCATTCAAAATGAGTGATTCGTTTCGTGAACGAAAGGCACTTATACAAAATCGCATTCAAGCGGCCTGCAAAAAATCGGGGCGTCATCCTAGTGAAATAAACATTATTGCAGTTTCAAAAACAAAACCCGCGGAGGCTATTTATCAAGCTCATCTTGAAGGACAGATTTCTTTTGGGGAAAATTACACTCAAGAACTTTTGGACAAACAAGAAATTCTGAAAGATTTAAAACTCGAATGGCATTTCATCGGACATTTACAGCGGCGCAAAGCCAGGGAAATCGTCGGCAAAGTGGATACGATCCATTCCCTGGATTCTTATCAACTAGCCTACGAAATTGAAAAATTAGCTAAAAAAGCGGGGAAAATCCAAAAATGTCTTTTGCAGGTAAATCTGTCGAGTGAAGACACAAAATCAGGCATCCATCATGAAGAACTTTCCAAGTTGCTTACCGAAATAAGCAACCTGGCTTATGTCAAAATTACAGGTTTGATGACACTGCCGGCTCTGTTTGAAAATCCGGAAGAAGTACGTCCTTTTTTCCAGTTTTTAAGAGAGCTGAGAAATCTGATGAATGCTTCCCAAGTTTATAAAGAACCTCTTACGGAACTTTCCATGGGCATGTCCCACGATTTTGAGATGGCCATTGAAGAAGGAGCCACCATGGTCAGAATAGGAACCGCGTTATTTGGAGAAAGATGACCCACAAACCTTAAACAAGAAAGCATTTCACTTTTAGTGGAATGATTATTTTATGAAAGAAAAAATAAAAAAATATCATGAAAGCTTTATAAAAATAACGAGCTTGTTTCAACACCCGCTCTTATTCATTGTTCGCCTTTATTGGGGATGGCAGTTTTTAATCACTGGTTGGGGAAAATTACATAACATCGAAAAAGTGACCGAATTTTTTATTGAACTAAAAATTCCCCTTCCAGAGTTAAACGCTTATTTCGTCGGCGGCTTGGAATTTGTCGGCGGCGCCCTTCTTCTTGTGGGGTTAGCGGCTCGAATCATCGCCCTCCCTTTGACTGTAAACATGATTGTGGCCTACCTCACAGCCGACCGCGAGGCCGTCCTCCAAATTTTTTCAAATCAGGAACCCTTCTTTGCTGCCGCCCCCTTTTTATTTTTATACGCAAGCCTTCTGGTGCTGGCCTTTGGACCAGGCTGTTTTTCGCTGGATGCTTTACTCAAATTACAATGCAAAAAATGTGAAAAGGGTTTGCCCCAATAGGCCGCTTACAGAAATATGAACAAGAATAATCCCACTCTTTTGTATCAATTTGCCCTCTCGCATTATTGCGAAAAGGCCCGGTGGGCTTTGGACATCAAGGGCGTTCCCTATCAACTGATCAACTTGATCCCCGGGCCCCATTTATTCACAACCAAAAAACTGGCCAAACAGAGTTCTGTTCCCATTTTAAGTCACCAAGGGAAAATCATCCAAGACTCCACCAACATCATCGACTATCTTGATGAAAAATTCCCATCCAAACCCTTGAACCCTTCAACTCCCAGCGAAAAAAAAGAGGCCCTGGAATTGGAAGAATTTTTTGATGAGGCTATTGGCGTTCATCTAAGACGTTTTTTTTACTTTTTTGTCCTGGAAAACAGGAAACTGGTGACACGCCTGCTGACACAGGATGGCCCTGCTTATGGCGTTTATCTTTACGCCATCATTTTCCCCTTGGTGAAAACCCTCATGAAAAAATCCATGCGGATCAATGCCGAATCGGCGAAAAGATCAGAAATAAAATTAACAAAGGCTTTGGAAAAATTAAACGGACTGGTTTCAAAAAATGATTTTTTGGTGGGAAATAAATTAAGTCGTGCCGATATTACCGCTGCATCCCTTTTGGCCCCGCTGTGTACTCCCAAGGAACATGCCTTCCCCTGGCCGGTGGATGAACTCATGCCAAAGTCATTAATTGATTTTAAAAAGGCCCACAAGCAGGCCCCATTTTTTGAATGGGTGCTACAAACATACAAAAATCACCGTTAGCCCCAGGCCACGGCATTAATTTCTGCGCTCCATGATCAGCCCTTTGTTATCGTTGTCATAATAAATTCCCCAACCTGACTCGGACATATAGCCATTCACCAACCTGTTTCTCCCGTCTTTGGTGAAATGCAATGTCAACGGTTTGGAAGGTTCTCCATGAAATCCGATCCACAAACCAAGACAATCCCTAAAATGCACCACCACCTCGTTTTCTTCCTCATCATCCTCAACACAGGTGATGGCATGCTCGGGCTGCTGGTTCTCGCACACCAGAACCGCCACATTCCCACCAAGGGTGGTGGCATCAACACGGTTTACAATAAACTGGGTTGAGAAATCAGAACATACAGGTAGAATTTCGCCAACAATGGGACCGTCCTCATTTATCGAACACCAATGGCCAATCATTAAATCGCTCAATTCATCCTTGCATTCCTGGACAAACACATCCACCTGGCGGCTCACATGGATGCGGGCATACGAGCCATAATTGGAAGTTACCATGGCTGAAACACCAAACTTTCCAGGATCCGCAAATTCCCTGCTTGCCGTATATCGTCCCTCATTCCCGTCTTGAACCGTTTGAAAAAGATTTCTGGCTGGCTGGCGCACCTGGCCATAGAAAAAATCCACATGATCGAGGGTTAAGGTATTGTCCCGATCGTTTTTGGCCACACGAGCTTCAAAATTAATGGTCTTAGGGGGCGAGTCTACCCTAACTTCCCTTTTATCCCCTTCGGCCACAAAGTCGAGAGACAGTTCATCCCACTCGACCACATGTCCTTCGGTCACCAGTCGATCAATGATCTGTCTATTGGCTGAATGAATGCTTAAATCCATCGGGTTGTGCTGGAGTCCAATAAAGGCCAACCCTTTAAAAGTAAGCCCTCCCAAACGACGAAGGTCCGTAATGCGATTATCATTCAAGGCCAAAGCGGCGTATCCTCCCACCGTGCGTGGCAAACTGTTGATGTTGGCCAAAGAGTTGTGATCCAAAGTCAAGAATGTCAACACATCCAGACCCACCAAGGGCCCCACATCCACAATATTGTTGTTGGAAAGGCTTAAAGTGCGCAAACGTCTAAGATGCCCGAGCGGAGTGATGTCTGAAATGAAATTATTGGTGAGCACCAAATTCTGCATGTGAATGGCACATTCAAGCCCTTTCAAATTTCCAATGGCCCTTCTGTCGGCATTCAAGTTGATCAGGTTTCTCATTTGAGCCACGGTCGGATTCGCTATAAGGGGAAGCCCCAAAGCGCCAAGTACAGCCCTTTTAAGATTGTCATCCGGGAAAACCACCGCACCATTGTCGTTTTCACATCCCGGAATGATGTCCACAGAAACAAAAACAGGATTACTTCTTGCCACGGGCAATCCTTGGGCATTCTCGGCCACCATGGTGTAAATGCCCTCAACCTGGTCTTGGTTATCAATGGTTACATTGAAACTAAGCGTGGGGTTGGGTGATCGGCTAACCACTTCGTAACGATTTGCATTCGCATCAAACCCTGCCAATTTCTGAAAGCTATATTGGGTAATTTCTGGAGGATTATTCCCCACAATCCCCACACCGCCATCCAAAACCACCCTGTCGCATTCGGTGGTGATGAAAAGATCATCATCAATCACCACGGGGTCGGCACAACGATTGATCCCCCTTAAACTGGCTGTGACATGGGCCGCCCCCACACCACCGCCTGAGAAATGATCCATGACGCCCTTGCAAGTAATCATCACGGGGTCTGGGTCGCACGGGACACTTTCCCAATGTTGATTGGCTTCGTCATAAATAAGAAAAGCCAGTTGCTTTCCAAAATCAGGATTGGCCCCTTCCAAGGCCTCTTTTAAAGCGGCTGTTTGTTTGCTTTTGGGAGAATAGGGCATGGTCACTGTGATGGGTTTTTTAAACTTTGTGCCACTGGGACCAAAATAAAAAAACTTCCCTCCCAATTCTGAGCTTTCGGGATTTTGAGGTTGCTTTGTCTTATCATAAACCCCCACTTGAATGGGGGTCTCCGCATCCACAGCTCCTGCCGGGATTTCTAAAACCAAACCTTCAATATCAGAACCCACAGGGCCCGTCATCGTCCCTCCCTGAGGTCCTATGGCTTGAGTGGCACTGACACTAAATCCGATGCCCGCAGGTACCGATGGCCCACCCGCCCCCAAACCTCCTCCACTGCTACAAGCAACTAAAAATAAAAGAGTGAATATAAAATAATGTTTCATAAAAATTTATCCCCGTTAGAGCTTCTAACTAGCAACCATTTCAAAGACTCTAAATAAAGAGTCACCTGATTGATTTGTGTAACCTTAAGGGAACAGAGCAATAAACGGACCAAAGTTATCGGTTATAACTAATTGTATTTATTTATCTTTTTCTCTTGTTTTTCCAATTTATTCATCGTGATCACTTTCAAAATGAGAATTTTACCAAAAAATTGGCGCTTGGACTTGGGGAGATTTTTGAGTATATCGCTTGGATGAAAACCGGCTTCCTTGGAACAGGCAACATGGCCGAGGCCCTTATCGCGGGCCTTATCAAAAGTAAAACACTCAAGCCCAAAGAGATTTTTGGGTTCGATCTTGATACGACCAAACTAAAAAAAATTCAAAAAAAATACCGAATTCAAACTTGTAACACAGCTACAGAACTTGCCTTAAAAAGCGGGACCCTTGTCCTTTCTGTCAAACCACAAAACATGGCCGAGGCTTTAAGAACCATTCAAGCTACGATCAATTCCAAACATCTCCTTGTTTCAATTGCCGCCGGCTTGAGCACTGATACAATTTCTTTGATGGCAGGAAAACAAATCCGTCTTGTCCGTGTCATGCCCAACACGCCTGCCTTAGTGGGAACGGGAGCAGCGGGGTTTTATGCCAATAAAAACTGTAACCCCAAGGACAAAAAACGGGTTCAGAAAATTTTTGAGTCGGTCGGAATTGCGGTTGAAATGAAAAATGAAGACGATCTCGATAGTGTCACCGGCCTTTCAGGCAGCGGTCCGGCCTATGTTTATGCCTTTGCCGAGGCTCTCATAACAGGCGCTGCAGAATGCGGGCTTGATGAACCCACAGCCAAAAAACTAGCCCTTCAAACCCTGATGGGAGCCGCCAAGCTGATGCTACAAAGTAAAGATACCCCTTCAGAGCTTATGGCCAAAGTAGCCTCCAAAGGGGGCACCACCGAAGCGGGGTTGAAAATTTTGGAAACCCAAAATTTTCGGCAAACGGTTATTGACTGTGTCAAGGCTGCAACACAAAGGGCGAAGGAATTGAAACAAATCATGTAGGGGCGCTCGCTTGCTGCGCCCTATTTCGGCCAATCATGGGCGCAGCAAGCAGCGCCCCTACAAAATATGTTCATCCTCGGAAATCTTCTTATTGCCTTGGGGCGCGTCGTCAGCATCGTTGCCAATCTCTACACTTTCATACTGGCATGCTCGGTTGTGTTGTCGTGGATCAAACCCGATCCTTCCAATACGCTGGTCCAAATCATTTACAACCTCACCTGGCCCGTCTTAAACAAGGTTCGCCGCTTTGTTCCCTCGTTTTTGTGGAAATCGGGCATCGATTTCACCCCTGTTTTGGTCATGATACTCCTTATTTTTCTGGAAACACTTGTTTCAGGCACCTTAATCGATACGGGGTTACGGCTTAAAAACCGTTAAACGAGATGTTGAATTCATTCTCTCAAGCATTTATAACCATACTCTACTTCATTTATGGTTGACCGAATCGAAAAAACAGAGCGCTTTGAATATTGGCAAGTCCGGGATACCGCTGAAACCCACAAAGACCGCGAACAAAAGGAAGACAACGGCAAGGACGCCTTTCAGTCATTCCAGGAAAAAACAGACTGGCAACTTTTGTTTGACAAAACCCAGCTGTGGAACAAAAACGTCCAACTCACCAAGGATGAAATCGAGAAAATCATTTTCAAAAAAATGAACCTGAAGACAGACCCCTCCCTGCTGCGTGTCAACATCATTCTCAAAGGGGGCGGTTTGATGAACCCTGCCTTTTTGGCCATTTCACGCCAGGTGGCGCTGACCCTCAAAACCTTAAAAACCGACGACATCATTCCTTTAGAAACCCTCACCAAGGACAATGTTTTGCGCATTACCGTGCCACGCGATCCCCAAAGTTTTCTTAAAGAGGAAGAACAATTAAGAACCGAAGAAAAAAAATCAGCCCCTCCGGCTTCCCGGAATAATGAGGGATCAACAACAGGAATTCATCCTGCAAAACAAACAGGAAATATTCTGCAAACCCTGAATATTCTCAATACCAAAACACACCGCATCAAAAAAGATATTCTGACCATCTATGCCATTGCACTTGTTGTTTTTGTGTTATTTGTGTGGGGGCTTATTCTCATCTTTTAACCTGAAAAAAATTTATGACCGCTTTTGAACCAAAACCCTTCGGAAAATTTTTTCTTATCGACCGGCTTGCCATTGGCGGCATGGCCGAAATATACAAGGCCAAAACCTTTGGGGTTGATGGTTTTGAAAAAACCCTCGCCATCAAAAAAATCCTTCATCATTACTCGGCAGACAAGGAATTCATTTCAATGCTGACTGATGAAGCCAAACTGGTGGTGCGTCTTTCCCACACCAATATTGTCCAGATTTATGATTTGGGGAAAATAGGTGACGACTACTACATTTCGATGGAATACATCGACGGCGTCAACCTGCGTGAAGTGAGTAATCGCGCCAAGGAATTAAACGAAAAAATTCCGCTCCCCCTTTGTCTTTATATTATTTCGGAGGTTTGCAAGGGGCTTGATTATGCCCACAGTAAACGTGATGAATTTGGCAAGCCCCTGGAAATTGTTCACCGCGACATATCGCCCCAAAACATTCTCATTTCATTTGAAGGAGAAAGCAAAATTGTTGATTTTGGTATTGCCAAGGCGGCCATGAACATTTCGCACACTTCCTCAGGAATTTTAAAAGGCAAGGTCACCTATATGTCGCCCGAGCAGGCCATTGGGAAACCTGTGGATGGCCGAACCGATATTTTTTCTGCGGGGCTGCTCCTTTACGAATTGATTACCGGTGAAAGGTGTTTTAGCGGTGAAACCCAGTTTGAGGTCTTGAAAAAAATCCGTGAAACCAACATCACTCCGGAAATCTTTGCCGGCAAAATATCTGCCGAAGTGGCTCCCATTCTTGCAAAAGCCCTGGCCTATCTTCCCAAGGACCGTTTTGAAACAGCGGCCGATTTTCAGGTGGCCTTAACAAAACTTTTATACACAAAATACAACGATTTTTCCCCCAAGCAACTGGCCCTGTTTATCAAAAAATGGTTTGCCTCCGAACTAAAAAGCCGCAAAGCCCACGAAAACCAGGCCACCATCGACAGCCATACAAAATCGGTCTTGATGGAACAGGCGGCGCAAAAAGCCATTGTCCAACGGCAAGATTCCATAAGCCATTCAACCGATATCCTGGTGGACACAACAAAGCCCGAAGATGCCATTCACCCGGATATGCTTGTTCACCAAGAGATAACCAACAACGAAAAAGAAGAACCACTCCCAACTCTTCCTTCGGCTTCAAAAAGGAAAAAACTCCCCTTGTTATTCCTTGCCATTTTACTTTCCGTTTTGGGCCTTACTTTCTGGCTTGTTCATAAAACTTCAAATAAAATACCCTCTCCCATTCCAAAAAACGCCCCCAAATTTCAAGAAGCTGAAATTGAAGTTTCCTCCACACCCTCCGGAGCCAGTATTTTTGTGGATGGCCAGAATACCGATGAGGTTACTCCGTTTAAAATCGCAAAACTCGATCCAAAAAAAGAGCACGTCGTCAAACTTATTCGGGATAATTTTGAGCCTTGGCAACAAACCATTCGTTTTGACAATTCATCCACACTTAAGATTGAGGCTTCCCTGAAAGAAATCATCTCAACAGGCAGCCTGCAAATTGACTCTACCCCCCAAGGAGCCAGCATTTTTTTGAATGACTGGGCACGATCCGAAACAACACCGGCCACCTTAACGGGGTTGTCGTTTCAGGATTACACGGTGAGGCTGGAAAAAGAGAATTTTATTTCTGCAGAAAAAATTGTTTCAGTTACGGGAAAAGATCCGGTTGCCGTCAACTTGAAATTGGAAGCCATCCCCCTTGGAACTGTTGTCATTCGTTCCAACCCACCGGGAGCCAATATTATTCTGAATGGCATGTTGATGGGCTGGGCCACTCCACAAAAAATTGAAAAACTCAAAATTCCCCAGAATTATGAAATAAAACTCCAAAAAGAAGGTTTTGAAGAAGTGGTAAAAAATGTTCCCCTGGAAAACTCAAATCCCGTCAACCTGACCCTGGCTTTAAAACCCATTGAGAAACCCAAACCGGTCGTAGAAAAATCAACTCCTCCCCAGCCCAAACAAACAAAAAAAAGTACCTCATCTAAAGAAACGACAACTCCCACACCCAAAGAAACCAAAACCAAAATCTATGGCGTTCGTGTTGATTCCCGTCCACGCGGGGCCTCTGTATTATTTAACGGCAGTAAGATGGGCATCACCCCCATTTTTGTTTCAAACATCAAGGCAGGCTCCCAAAACACCGTCACTCTTTCTTTGCCGGGATATAAATCGTGGACAAAAACCTTCCAAATGGGGCAAAATCGTTTGGAAATTAATGCCCCCCTCGAAAAGGAGTAACATGAGCGATCAGGAAAAGGATTTTGGATCGACAACCGAATTATTGCCCTCAGACGAACAACGCGATCTTATTTCACTACGCAAGTGTGTTTTGGTTATTATTGATGGCCCCATCAAGAGCCAAAAATTTGATCTTGGCCGCAAAAAAATCACCCGCATCGGCAAAAAAAATGACAACGACATCATGATTACTGACCAGACGGTTTCCCGCGCCCATCTTGAAATTGAAGCCACAGCCGACAGTTATTTGCTGCGCGACCTTAATTCAACCAATGGCACCTTCATCAATGGCATTCGCGTAAAAGAAGCTTTTTTGTCCCCGGGAGATGTCATCACGGTGGGAAACACCAAGCTTGAATACCAGGCTTTTGAAGAAAAAGTGCAGATGGAACCCTCCAAAAACAGTTTTTTTGGAGAGATGGTGGGCAAAAGCAAAAAAATGCGCCAGATCTTCGGTATTTTGGAACGCATTTCTCCCACGCTGGCCACCGTTATTATTGAAGGGGAAACCGGGACGGGCAAAGAGCTTGTCGCCCGCGCCATTCACAACAATTCTTTGCGCAAAGACAAACCTTTTATTGTCTTTGACTGCTCAGCCGTGGCTTCCAACCTGATTGAATCCGAACTTTTTGGCCATATGAAGGGCTCCTTTACAGGGGCCATTAAAGACCGCAAAGGGGCTTTTGAAATGGCCACCACGGGCACCATTTTCTTGGATGAAATTGGCGAGCTTTCCATTGATCTTCAACCCAAACTTCTTCGTGCCCTTGAACAACGCGAAATAAAAAAAGTCGGTTCAACCCAACCCGTTCAACTTGATGTCCGGGTGATCTGCGCCACAAACCGAAACCTGAAAAAAGAAGTTGAAGAAGGCCGTTTTCGCGAAGATTTGTATTACCGTTTGTCGGTGGTGAAAATTCAGCTCCCTCCCCTACGTCAGCGCAATGATGACATCCCCTTGATCATTGAAAAACTGCTCTCCACAGCCCGATACAACAAAAAACCGGATGGCACCTATTATGCCACCCGCATTGAAGATGACGCGATTCGTCTCCTTCAGCGTTATCAATGGCCGGGCAATATTCGCGAGCTCAACAATATTTTGGAACGTGCTGTTTCGTTTTCAGAAAATGGCATTGTCAATGGTCAGCACATGCAGTTTATTTTTAGCGAGATTGACCATCGCACCGATGATTCCAAAACGGTTACCACCACCGGCGTTGATTCCAACATGCCCTTTAAAGAAGCCAAACAGAAAGTTTTGGAAAGTTTTGAAAAGGATTATCTGGTCGAACTCCTCCAGAAGAACAAGAACAATGTCTCCAAGGCCGCCCGCGAGGCCAAGATTGACCGCAAACACCTGCGCAACCTCCTCATTAAATACGGAATCCTCGATTCACAAACCCCGGAAGACGATGAAGAGTAGGGGCTTGAGGTCCCCGAGCGGAGTCGAGGGGCCGAGGTGGCCCGTCCCTTCGACTCCGCTCAGGGACCAAATTTCGTCGAGCCCTCGAGCAACGGAACAACGAGTTCCGCGAGCAACGAGACATTCCCCACCCCCCCTACCTCGGTTTCATCATTTGCAATGGATTGATTTTTTTTCGTGTAAGGGCAGGTTCAGACTTCTTGCCCGCCTTGATTTTTTTATCGCGTTCCAGCGAACGTTTCAGGGCAATGACCAATGACCGCGCTCGATTGGCATAAATATCCTTGCCTGTCTTATCGAGCAAAATGGCTTCCCTGAAATCTTCGGCCGCTTTTCGGTATAATTTTTCACGCAGATAAACTTCACCACGATTGACCAAGGCATTCAAATTTTGGGGCGATATTTTGATCACTTCCGTGTACTGGAAAATGGCGTCTATATTTCTTTTTAATTTCTGATAAGCCGCCCCAAGGGCCAAGTGATGAAAAAAATTCCGGTGATCCAGAAAAGTGAGAACCTCAAAGATTTTTCGCGCTTCCTGATAGCGCCCATGCTTAAGCTTGACGTACCCCATTTCGGCTACTTGGCGGATGCGTTTTGGATCCAATTTCACCAGGGCTGCAAAGCTGATCTTGCGCGAAGCAAAGGCGTGCAATAACTCTGTCAGGTATTTTTTCCGCTTGGGATCAGGGGAAAGAAGCTGGCTTTTCCCGCGCAACGCCTGTTTTTCTTCCCTGGAAAGATTTGCAAGGCTCTTGTCATCTTCGGCCATGAGTTATTTATACCTAAAATGACAGGAAAGGAAAAGAAGTGGATTGGATTAAAATCAGGCGATGTTACGGATAACCGACTGAAGGCCTTCCTGGCGATCTTTTTCCAATTTGGAGAACTGCTCGAAAATCTGGTTTAAAGTCTTATCAATTATGTTGGCCTGGGCCATCAGTATTTCTATGGGTCCCTTTATCAAATCCATTTTTGCATTAAATTGCTCTTCGGTTAAATCTAGATCCCCATTCATATATTGTTCAAAGAGCCGGGCCGCTTCCAATTGCCGGTTAGCTATTTCGGCAAACAAAGAATTTCTGGCAGTCATCATACCTTCTTCGGTTTCAATCAAATAATCATAGGTTCCCCCCAAACCATATTCTTCTGAAAGATGGCGGGCCCCTTCATCCACAAATTCAGAATTATTATCACCTGAATCATTATGTTCATCGATTGGATTAATAAGCCCTTGGGCAGCCAGCATCCCAATAATTTGCTCAGGGGTTGTATTAGGGTCGGCATCGTGTGCTGCAAAATAAGCCATTAACTCGGGACTGTCAGTAGCCAGCTTTTCGATGAGCGCATTAAGTTCGGCCCCTGCAATCCTTTGACCCTCCTCATAAGCCTCGTCTAATTGACCCGGCAAAGAATTAAACAAGGGTGGATCCAAAATTTCCAACAACTGCAGATAAGTCAGGCGCCAATAAGCCTGAAAATCAGGATCATTCAAAATGGCCGGATCAATGCCCTGGCCATCCAAGGCACGCATGTAGACATCGGGATCAACCCCTTGGCTACGTAAATATTCCCTTAATTCTTCTATCTGGGCTCTTTGTGCTTCTGTGTAATTAACTCGTGCCATAAGTATAGTTCCTTAAATCATTGGCCCCCGTGACCTTGATCGACAATATTTTTTTTAAGAACCCGTGCCCTCTTGGCCCAAGCATTTTGACCTTTTGGGTCTAGATTTGCGGCCTGGTCAAAATCTTTGAGTGCCAAGGGATAATTCTTTAAGCGCATGTAACATTCACCGCGATTGGTCAAAGAAGTGATTTCTTTTTCGTTAAGCCCCAAGGCCATTGTGTATTCATCAATGGCTTCCTGAAACTGGTTCTGCTTTTGATAAATCGCTCCAAGGGCGGCTCTAAAATACCAATTGGTATGATCCATGACCGACAACCCCTTAAAAAGCGATTCTGCCACCGGGTATTCTCCGCGTTTGTATTTAAGATAGGCAATCTTGGCAACATGGCCCAGCTGCTCTTTACTAATATTCTTGATTTCAGCCCACGTCATCTCCCCGGCCAGATATCTTTTGAATTTCTTGAAATTAGCCTCGATTTCCGCTTGGGGGGTTTTGGCAATAAAATCCTGAAAGCGGCCTTTTAATTCAACATCACCACCAAAAAAAAGATCAATCTGGGAAGGCTTGTCTTTGGACATAATTCCTCGTTTAACTTTTTTGACTTTATCATGGCTAAAATCCAAAGACAACATAGGCTATTTCCACTTTTGACCAAAAATTACATTCTGAGAATGGCACTAATCCCGTCAAAATGACTTCGTACGCTCGTTGCCATGACCTCCAGATTACTTGTTTCTGATTGTGTCAGAGTAACAAGAGCTTGATCATAGATTGCTATCTGACTTTTGGCCGACTGAATTTGTTCCTGAATGGAGGCGATTTCCCCTTGTTCCGCTGGGTTTGTTGGATCAAGGCCTTCTAACTGGCCAATAAGATCATCATTCATCCAGTCAAGCAATTCGTTACGCTTGTCAATAAGTTCAAGTCGAATGTCATCGTTAATACTTTTTAACTGCCCAAAGAAAACAATCCAGGGCAGACCCGGGTTTGGAGACTTCATGAAAAAGGCCACCAATCTCTGAAATAATTCTGGATCGTCTATGGGAGACTCTCTATGAGGACCCAAGGGTCCATCACTTGGCGGGCCTACAGGATCAGGTTCATGAATATCCTCAGCATGCCCGGTATTGGTAAGAAAGCGATTGACCGACTCGCGTGCAGCGGGGCCAAAGATGTCGGCTAATTCGTTCATATTTTCCATTACTTCATCGGTGAATAATTCAGGATGTTCATCGGGATCTTCAATTTCACCGGCAGCCACAAAACGGGGACCTTGGCCGTTGGTTTGAAAATAAATCCAGGCCAACAAATCTTCCGCCGTAACGCCTGGCGGTAAATCATTGGCCAGTAACTTCTGTTCTGCTTGCGCTGGCGTCATGCCTAAGGCACTAATTGCATCAAGTTCTGCTTGTGTGGTTTGACTGGTTATATTGACTTCTGCCATAAATTTATCTCTCCCCTTCCCCATTTTAAAGCAAGGGCCATGCCAAAACAGACTGGGGTGAAATTAAAATAGTATAATAATTTCAATTACTTATAATTAATAAGGAGGGGGGGGTTAGAAGAGTTAGGCTTGGAACCCACAGAAAGTAAAAACAGGATTGGGGGGGATAAACCTCGGTTTTAAGGCTTCCACAATGAGTGAACCTGGTAGATGAATTCCATCATGCTCTGGCTCCATTCACCCATTTGGGCCACAAGAACAACCAGCGAAACATAGACCAAAAGCGGGCCCATGATTCCTTTCGCCGCAAAGCCCAGCTCAAACACGTTTATTTGCGGGGCCATTTTGTTGGCAATGCCCAGCACCGTATCGGTAAGGAGCACGGCAATCAGGACAGGGGCTGATAGTTGAAGGGCGATAAGAAGTGATTTGCCCGAAAGTAAAATAATAAAATCCATGAAAGGGGCAAATCCTGACTCAAACAAGGGCAGGGACAAAAGGGGAACCACAGTAAACCCTTCAAAAAAACTTTTCAGAAAAAAACGATGCCCCCCAACCGACAAGAAAAGGGCAATGGCCATCCAGTAATAAAAACTGCCAAAAATCGTCACCTGCCCAAGTTCCGGCAAAACGAGCTGGGCATTGGCTCCGCCACGCTGATGGTCCACCACCATTCCTGCCGCCTGAATGCCATAAAAAATGGCCTGCGTGACAAAGCCGATGGTAAACCCAAACAGGACTTCCTTGGCCATGTAGGCGGCCATCAAAAAATAACTCTCGGGAACTTGGGGCAAAAGCTTGGCCTGCACCAAAAAGAAAACATAAAAAGCCATCACCAATGCCAAAGTGGTACGCGCCCGGGGCATGACCATTCGCGTTCCCAAAAAAGGGACAAAAGCAAGCATGGTAAAACAGCGTATGAAAATGAGCATCCAAAGCTTGAAGGCCGGGACAAAATCAAATTGAATCCCAAAAAGGTGGAAGATTTCGGACATAAGATGAGTTATCTAAGTAGTGTAAGGGCAATTCATGAATTGCCCTTACGGGGAACAGAAACGGACACCTTACTTAATAAAATCCGGGAATGTTGTCAGTAATGTATGGGTAAAGGTAACCAGCTGAGCCATGCCAATGGGGCCAAGCAAAGCCAGAACTAAAAAAACAACCACCATTTTTGGCACGAAAGTAAGTGTCTGTTCCTGAACCTGGGTGGTGGCCTGAACAAGGCTGATGATAAGCCCCACGATCATCGCCGCCAAAATGGGTGGGCCTGACAAGATAAGAGTCAACAAAAGAGCCTGATTTGAAACTCCTAAAACGTAGGATTCCATAATTTATTTCATATACCCCAAAATAAGTCCCTTGGTGATAAGGGCCCAACCATCCACAAGTACAAAAAGCAAGAGTTTGAAGGGAAACGAAACCGTCACGGGCGACACCATGAACATCCCCATGGCCAAAAGAATATTGGACACCACCATATCAATGACCAAAAACGGCAGAAACAAAATGAACCCTATTTGAAACGCCTCGGTCAGTTCGGTAATCATGAAGGAGGGGACTAAAATGAGAAAATCATCATCTTTAATACTGTCATCTCCCTCGGGCCCACGCAGTTTTTTGGCCAGGGTATAAAAAACATTGCGATCTTTAGCCGATGATTGTTTCAACAAAAATTGGCGAATGGGTTCCTTCCCTGCGCTCACCGCTTTTTTGACAACATTAAAAGAGGTTTGTGACAAAACAGGCTGACTTTGAACCTGCGGGTCATGGATGGTTTCCTTGATGCTGTTGTAAACATCGGTCCCCACGGGCACCATGATGTAAATGGTGAGAATAATGGCCAAGCCATTGACAATTTGATTGGGCGGAATTTGCTGGGTGCCCATGGCATTGCGAAGAAGCGAAAAAACAACCGCTATCTTCACAAAGGAAGTCATCATCATCACCAAAAAAGGGGCCAGGGCCAGAATCACCAGGATAAACAACATGAGAATGGGCCTGGCAATGGGCTGGTCATCCAAAGGAAATGCCCCGGGTAACGGGGCGGCAACCAATCCTTGAGCTAATAAAAACATCATGAAAGATCCCTTTCTTCCAAATCCATGATTTTGGTGATCCCCTGTTCGGCTGAACCAACAAGAGAAATTTTATCTCCGACACGAATAATCCAAAGGGCCTTGCGGGGCTCAATGGAAAGACGGCTGACCACATGAATAAGCGACTGCTTGCCCCCCACGCGTGGCCCATACAATCGGGGCATAATGTATCGGATAAAAACAATGGCCACTCCCAGGACAAGAACCATAGCCAAGATTGTCTTTAAAAAGAGAAATGCAAAATTAGGAGTTGTTTCTAACGGCATGTATTCTCTTTCCCCTATTTCCCTCTGTAAGGGCAATTCATGAATTGCCCTTACAGAGTACCCTTACAGGAGTGCCCTTACACTCCTACACTATTTGTTTGATCTGAATTCCCACTTTTCCATCCACCAACACCAAATCACCTTTGGCCACAAGTTTTCCGTTGGCTACCAAATCAATACTTTCGGAAGGGTCTTTTTTTAATTCAAGAACTTCCCCTTCCTTCATCGAAACAATATCTTTAATCGACAAAGTTCTCTTGCCGAGCACCGCCAAAACCTGAACAGGCATGTCCTGAGCCAAGTTCTTCAATCCTGTTGAAACCGAGGGCGGGCTCACAGGGGGAGCCGGAGGATTTTTGGGAGCGGCGGCATGAGGCGGAGAAACAGGAGTTTTTGCAGCCGGTCTGGGTGGAGGGGAAGGTGGCGGTTGGGCAGGCTTGGGCTTTACTTCTGGCGCACGTGGCTCCAAACCCAACTCTCGCAATAAATCATCATCTAGCGGATTGTCTTTATCGGTCATGAACAAACTCCTTTACGATACTTCTGAAAAATCAGGGGACCTTACCTAAACTCAAAAAAACTTTTTTCTCTTTTGATTCAAGGTGAACAGAAACACCTTTTTCAACCTCATCCCCCAAATGAAGCAGACATTCGCCCTTCAAGTTTCCATCTTCAAAATCGGGGTAAAGTTCATCTAAAAAAAGAACATCCCCTTTTTCCAGGCTGGCCAGCTGGTCTATGTTCAAACCGACTCGCCCCACTTCAGCCCACACCACTGTTTTCCACAACCCAACCTTGTCAAAAAAAGCCTCATCGTTCACCCTTTGCAAGCGGCCGGTAGTGGCAGCAATCAACTCAGCTAAAGTTTCCGGGATGCCAATCCTTATAAAGCCATGGTGCTTGTTTATCTTGGTGCGAAACGTCACCAAATAAAGTTTTTCTTCTGCCGCGGCCATCTTCCCCAGACGATCTTTCTGGGTGTAGAGATTTTTCAAATGCGGCTTGACCTGAACTGTTTGGAAAAAATCTTCTCCCTGTTGAAGGCAACGAATCAGAAAATATTTCAAAACTCCCTGATCCAACGAAGTAAAATGAACAGGCTCAAAAACTTCCCCACCTCCCCCCAACATTTTTTCAACAAGAAACCGCGACAATCTTGAATCGAACTCGATGATAAAGTTTTTGGGATGGGGAGTCAAGGCAAGCGAGGCCACAACAAAAGATTCTCCCAAGTTTTCAACATAGGAACCAAAACGAGTTATATATAATGACTCATAAATCACCTCTACATCCGCACCCAAGAAATGGTGCATCATTTGCCCAAAGCCTTGCAATAAAGTTGAAATATTACTTTTTTGGGGTAGGACACTCAAAAGCAGGTGTTGCATTTCAACTTGTGAGGCCGGATAGTTTTTCAGATTTTCAAATGGGAATGGTTTGATAATGGGGGCCATTTTAAAAAAACCCTCTATTCAATATCCACCCGAAGCACAGGAATATTTTTTTCTTGTCGCAAATGGGTGTATAAATTAAATTTTTCCTTCAAAAAAAGATTGTAAACCTGTTTGTTCGGACAACAAAAGGTAATAACAATACCTGAGGGCCCCTTGTTTGCCTTGATTCTTAATCCGTTAAAAAACTCGTCATTCATTTCAATATCCAATTCTGTGTTGCCATTATGGCCGATGCACAAGCGCACAGCCTTAACCAAGACCTGAAAATTTTCTTTTGAAAAAAATTGACGGTGCGAGGCTCCTCCTCCACTTCCACTTTGCTCCGAGGGTTTTAAGGCAACAATTTCGCGCCCGGACACACCACTTTTTTTAAGAAGCCCCTTCCCTTTGGGCTGCGAAAAAGAACCACCCCCCTGGGACGAAGAAGAAAAAGAAGATCCCCCGCCTCCTGAAGAATCCTGTTCGCCACCTGACGAATTCTGATTTCCACCTTGCGAACCACCGCCACCACTTCCCCTTCCTTCGCGTTCATCCGATGATTTATTGGATTCAACTCTTTTATGCCCCTCACCAGAGAGTCTGGTTTTTTGAGAATCATTCCCTTCTTTGGAATCTGGTTTTTTCTCTTCCTCTTTCTTTTTGACATTTTCTTCCTTGTCGGTTTTTTTGAGATCCCCACTTTGAACCCATCGTTTTGCCTGAAAAGATTCCTTTTCACGTTTTTCACTTCCAAAAGCCTCCAAGGCGTTTTCGATAACGCTTTGTTCTCTTTGTTCTTTGGAACCCTCTTTTTTCTGATCAAAGCTTTTCTTCTGTTGAGTCTTGGTTTCATCTTTAAGCTGGTTTATCTGAGCCTGGTATTTACTGGCAAAATCGCGCCCCAATTGCTGACGCAATTCAGATGCCTTGGCGGTGGCCCGATGTTCATTGGCCTTGCGGATATCGTCACGTTTTTGTTGTATGCGATCAATGGCCATATTAACCCTTCATGCGGCTCATTTGATAAGCCACCAAAGCCAACTCGTTCATTTTTTTATCTTCCAACGCTGTCAGTTTAAGCCGCATTTTCTTTGTCCAAAGTTGCTTATGCTTTTCCATGATATTGAGTTCCTGTGCCGCGTCAATATAGTCACGCTTGGCTCTTTTCAATTTTTCTTCCGCTTTTTCGATCACCTCTTTTTGCAGTTTGATTTCTTCATCCACTTTTTCTTCATCATCCATTAATTTTTGCATGAATCCGATGTAATATTCACTTTCCTTGATGCGCGCCTGGCCACTGGCCACTTTCTTGCGCAGATCATTTCTTGTTTTTTCGCGCTTGGCACCAATTTCCTTTTTCAGATTCTCAATCTTTTTCAAAATCTCCTTTTCCTTTTCCAACTCGCGAATCGCGCGGGCCAGCTTGATTTCAGATTCACGTTTCTGTCTCTGCTTTAACTTGACTAATGGCTCTAACCTGTACTGTTCCTTCTTGGGCATACTTCGCTTTCTTTATTCAAACAAGGCCAGCAAACCTTCACGAGCCTCGTCAAAAGTGAATTTTTCGGTGATGCCCTGTTTTAAAAACTGGTTCACATCCTCAATTTTTTCGATAGCATAATCCACCCCCGGATTGGATCCGGATTCATAAGCCCCAATCAAAATGAGATCGCGCTCCTTTTCATAATTGGCCACAACCTCTTTTAGTTTGCGTGCCGCTTCGGCATGTTCGGGGTCAATAATATTGGTCATGACACGGCTGACTGATTCTGAGACATTAATGGCCGGGAACTGCCCACGGTTGGCCAGGTCGCGCGAAAGAATAACGTGACCATCCAGAATGGAACGCACTTCATCGGCCACCGGTTCGGTCATGTCATCCCCTTCAACAAGAACGGTATAGACGGCCGTGATGGACCCCTTGTCAGAATTTCCGGACCGCTCCAAAAGTTTGGGCAAAGTCGAAAAAACCGAAGGGGTAAACCCCTGACGTGCCGGGGGCTCTCCCACAGCCAAGCCAATTTCACGAAGAGCCCGGGCAAAACGCGTTACTGAATCCATGAACAAAAGAACCTTTTTCCCCTGATCCCTGAAATATTCAGCAATAGCCGTAGCTGCATAGGCCGCCTTTGAACGGACAAGGGAGGGTTGGTCCGAAGTAGAACAAACAATAACCGAACGACGCAAACCTTCTTCCCCCAAATCTTGTTCCAAAAAATCGCGTAACTCACGACCTCGTTCCCCCACAAGGGCAATCACGTTGATATCGGCTTCTGTGTTACGGGCGATCATGCCCATGAGAACCGATTTACCCACACCGGCAGCCGCAAAAAGCCCGATACGCTGTCCTTCCCCCGTCGTTAAAATGGCATCAATGGCCTTAACCCCCACGGCAATGGGCTGGGTAATTCGTCTGCGCGTGAGTGGGTCGGGGGGGGAGGCATGAACAGGATAAAACTTTTTGGCATGGAGTGGACCATTTTTGTCGACATCGATGGGATCTCCCAAGCCATCCAAAACACGGCCCAAAAGCTCTTCTCCCACAGGCACCATAAGGCAATGTCCCGTGGGCACGACATCGTTACCGGGGCCGATGCCTTCAAGCTCTCCCAGCGGCATCAGGAGAACATAGTTATCTTTAAACCCCACCACCTCGGCTTTGATGGGTAATTTGCGATAATGGGACTCGATATAACACAGCTCTCCCACACGCACATTGGGAACCACGGCCTTGACCACAAGCCCCGTCAATTCAGTCACACGCCCCTTCACTTTATAAGTGGAAATCGAGGCAATGGCTTTGCGGTATTTTTCAAGATCAATAATACGAGCCGAATTTGCCATTATTCTTCTCCTTCTTGATCTTCCACAAATTCATCCCCAAAATCATCCTCATCTACACCTAAGTGTTTCTTATCTTCTTCCAAAACACGCTCTCTCCCTTCATCCAATCCCAAAGCCCTCTTGATCGCCTGAAGCTGGGTTACTAGCTGGGCGTCAATGGTTCCTATTTCCGTTTCAATAAGACATCCCTTGGGGGCGACCTTGTCATCCGGTCTTATTTGCAGACTTTTGGAAGCATCCAAAGCGGCAAGAAGGGACGAATAATGTTTTTTTACATTCTCAAAATCCTGCGAATTGACCAAAACAATCACCTGACTCCCGCTGGAAGCATGCAAGGCCTGGCGGATTAAATCAACGATGGAGCTTTCTCTTTCAACAAGGTCACGCCCGATAATTTTTTCAGAAATATCATAAACAAGATTTAATATTTGCCGTTCCAGATCGGCAAACATGTCCTCTTTTTCTTTTTTGGCGGCCACTAAAGTTTGGGTCACACTGGCCAAGCCTTCCTCCCGCCCCTCATCAAAACCTTTTTGGCGTATTTCATCCATCGAGGCACGAACCCGGTTCATCAACTCAAAAGCATCCATTTTAATCTGCTTGGCCTCGGATCTTGCTTCCTCAATAATTTTTTGAGCCTCTCCCCTGGCTGACAAGACATCCTTCTTCACCATCTTTTCACTGCCCCTCACAAGGGACACATCCCTCTTGTCTTCAAGATTGATCTGGTCTTCAAGACCCAGCTTTTCTTTGATCTCACCACCTTTGATGATTTTTTCACTCATAAATTAACCCGCTAATTTTTGAACAATCTGCATCACTTCCTTTTGATATTTTCCAGCCACAGAAGAAATATTCACCGGAACATTCATTTCAACATATTTTTTAAGAAGCCGCGATTCTTCCATTGAAAACTTAAGCTGTAAAACCTGCATGGAGGGGATATGTTCCTGCAAAAGAGCCTTGGAATAAACAAAAAAACCGGCTTCCAAAACAAGCAGGGGCAGGGCTCCTTTTTTAAGATCAAGGGAGAGCACATGGTTTTGGGCCTGTTTTAATCTTTCTTCAGGCACATCGGTAATTTGTTCAAAATGAAGTTTTAAAAGCGCCCCATCGCGTGGGGAAAGCCGCTTGAGGATCAGGCTTTTTGATTCTTCATCAAAACCTTTTAAGGCCATGGCCAGCTCACGAAAACCCAGTTCGCGGAAAATACTTCCCAGTTTTTTGGCTGAAAACATGGGAATCGTCGCAAAGCTAAGGCCCATATCGTTATTTTGTTTTAGCTGGGCAAACCGGTTTTCTAAAATTTCTTTCAACGCATTGATCAAATGCACATCCAAAGAAAATGTTTGTGCCAGCGTGGGCATGTTTTTTAATGTTTCAGCCGAAAGTTTGTCCAAAACAACACGCACTGTTTCTGCCGGAAGATAGCGAAGGACGGTGGCGATCATGCGGGGGCTTTCCTGGCTAAGCGCATCCACAATCCAATCCGGATGGACTTGTGAAAGTACCCCCCAATGAGACTGCATTTGCTGGCGGGAAAGCTCGTCATGAATGAATTGTTTTTTAAGTTTTTTGTCGGAAGACTGCCAGGTTTTGACCGCATCTAAAACAACGGGCTGATCCTCAGGAGGCAAAAAAGAAACCAGGCTGGATGCCAAATCGGGGGCATCCAACAAAAGCATCATCACAAAAGCGCGACTTGAAGGATCGAGGTGAGAAAGAAACATGACGTGGAACTCTTATACCATATCCGGCCAGGCCAAGTCTTCTGATTAGTTGCTTGGGTAGTTGCTATAGCGACCAGCAACTATCTTTAGGCCTGCATTTGTTCCAGGGTTTGAATGCCTTGAACACTCTTTTCAACAACTTTCGCTGAAACATCGATCAGGGCCATATCGCGATACGTTTCCATCTGTATACCCAACAGTTGCTGAGGAGTTAATTTGTCAATATTCTCCAAGCGCGTATCAAGTTTGTTCCATCGGTCATTCATCAACGACACAATATTACCGGGCTTATCAAGGGAGTTTTGAGCCAATTCCTGGTTTGCTGTTTCTACATGGATATTTTCGGCAGACAAAGCCTGCATGTTTGAAGGCTTGTCAAACCCAAGGCTGGCTTCCATCTTGTCAAAAAAAGCTTCCTGCATTTTATTGTTATAAACTTGCTGAAAAGAAGAACCCGTTTGGTCTAAAGAGACCTTGGGTGATTCTGTTTTGACCTTGGTTAAGGCGGCACTATTTAGTTTTGATAAAATGGGATCCATTAAGCGACCACTTCCTTTCCAAAACTTTCTTCAAACTCACCCGCGGACATTTTATTGTCCATGCTGTTTAATTTCTTGAATAGCAAATCGAGAGCCCTGGCATGCAAACGGGAGGTCCATGATTTTGAAAGCCCCAATCGCACACCAATTTCCTGCAAGGTCCGGTTCTGAAAATAATACATTTTGACGAGCTTTCTTTCCTTTTCGGGTAAAGCTTCAATGGCATCGCGCATTTTTTCTTTTATTTTTTGGAATTCGGCCTTGTGTTCAATATCGCGTTTGGCTGACTGGTCTTCAACCTCAAAATCTTCCATGGCATCCAGGGAAGTAATGTACATGGAAGCTAGTGAATGAATGGAATCATAAACAGCTTCAACATCGTCTTTAACATTTTTGGCACTTGCCGCAATACGTTCTGTTAATTTTTGCAAGGGGTTATGAGAGGCTTCTTCAAGTTTAAGTTTGGTGTATAAAGAACGGGGAATCCAGCCGGTTTTTCTTAAACCATCATAGATGGCTCCCTTGATGCGGTAATAAGCAAAAGTCTTGAAATCGACCTTGAATTTAAGATCAAACCGCTGGGCGGCTTCAAGCAAACCCAAACGGGCATTACACAAAATATCTTCATAGCAATCAGAGCTGCATGAAATCAGGCGGGCCACTTTGCTGGCAATGGAGGATGCAAAAGGAAGATACTGTTCAATGAGTTCGTTATAAGCATCTTTCTTACCCACAAGTTTAACCACTTTGGGCTCTTTTTTAAGAACTGTTTTGTCTGAAGCCAATTGCATGTTTAAAGACCCCTTTGTTAATCCCCAACAGCCCTCATTAGTGCACATACTATGCCATGTTAATTCATCATAACTCCGCGCTCTTATTTTCAACAAAATTGAATAAAATCATATGGTTAAAATATTCCCCTTCGAAAGACAGGTCGTTATTTTCTCCCATACGGGACTCAATACCCCAGACCTTTTGTGGTCCACCGACCGAAAATCGAACTCTTTTTAAAACGGGGGAAAAGAAAGATGAGGAACAAATAGAATGTCAAGACAATACAAAAAAACAAGAATCATCCCCCCGTACAGAGCGGCTTATAGTGCTGCCCTAGGCGCAAAGCAAGGATATTCCTATGTCGCAGGGCATTAAGTGAAAAGGTTCAAGGATTTAGTGAACAGAAAAAAAAGAGCTAAAACCGTTGAGCATTTTCCAATTGGGAATCTTGGCGTTGGACAACCACATCTTGAATTTGGGGAACCATCGATTGCGGAGCGATAAAATCGGTGGCCATTTCACCTTCACTCGGGTTGGTATTAAAAAGCCCTCCCAAGGTATATTGCACGGGTTGCTGGCTAGCAGCCACCTTTTGCTGAAATTTATAATTGGAGTAAGCCAGCATATCCGAGGCCCCCTTCCCCACGCCATAAGAAGCCAGGCCTGAAACCACACCCGCTGGGCCAAAGAAGGGAAGCACTGAACCCGCTATGGGACCTAAAAAGGACAAACCCTTAAGAAGCCCCCGTCCCAGATGCTGCCAGAAACTCAGTTTGGGAGGATCGGGATATAAATATTGGTCCACCCGCGAATAATCCAAACGCAGTTTTGAATCTTGAGGGGAACGCGGAATTTGAGGAATATCAACCATAAAAACCTTCTGATATTGTTATCGGATGAAATCCCATTCAAAGTTGCGAAAAAAGTGCTTAAAAAAAATTGAATTATTTCAATAGCTTATTCGTTTTTCTCTGTATCGGTTTCCTCCTGATTTTCATTCACAACCGCAGGCACGCCTCCCTGAACCCGTTCACGATAACGAGCCAACTGAAAAAGAGTAAAAATAAGAACGGCTGCCAAAATAACAAACAAGAACAAGAGAACCGATCCCAAAATTTTGAATTTTTTGGCAGAAGGCAAAGTCATTTTTAATCCTGCCACCAACACCATGGGTTCTTCAGCTTCAGAGACTTCTGGGCACGCAACTTCGGGAGTCCCTGTTCCCCCAGAAGAAGGGGAAGACACGACAACACCTGTACTTTCACCCGATGAGGCCCGGCTGATAATCACGGCCACATCCCGCAAATCAAGACCGGTTACCGCATTGGCTACAAATTGCTGAATCTTTTCTTCGGTGATTACTTCCTTGACCCCCTCATCTTCAATCTGAACAACAATCGAAGCCCTCGGCCCCAAAACAGGGGCATTCTCATTAGGAAAAGCCTCAACATCGGGAACATTAATGACTACTTCAACATCCACAACTCCCGGCAAAGACTCAAGCGTGTTGATGATCTCACCTTTAATCGCCAGCATCTCCCGGCATTTTTCTGTCTTGGGTGTGGGAATGAGCCCGGCATCCTTGCAAATTCCTGAAAGCCCCATTTCTTTCTCCCGGGGCAAATGATACGCCACCAAAATCTCTCGAGCCCTCACTGCATCCCCAAGAGCCACTTTAATGACCCATGACGTTTTTTGTTGTTTTTCGACGGAGGCTTTCCTGGCTTTGATATTGTTTTTGGAAAGCAGCACCATGGCTTCGTTGGCGTCTCTTTGCTCCAAGTCTTGCAGCAAGACGGTATCCTGGCAGGCAATGAAAATAAGAAAGAGAAAAATGGGCAAAACTTTTTTCATAATCATTCCTTTGCTTCTTTTTGGGCCGCTTTCATTTCTTTGCGGAATTTTTCCGGATCGTACCCCTGCTCGATCAACTGAATGAGCGAACGCGCAAACTGACCCGCACTGCTTTGCCCATCAAGGGCAACAGCCTGGTTAAGAATTTTAAGCGCTTCTTCTTTTTTATTGCTAAAAAGAAGGGATTCTCCCAGATGGGAAAGGGCAAAAACGCTTTTGGGATTTATTTTAAGGGCCTCTTTCAAGAGTTTAATCGCCTGCGGAAATTTCTTTTGTGCAAACAACACATTGGCAATGGCAACCATGGGGATTTCGTGCTTGGGTTTTAAGACACTGACCCCTTCAAAAACCTGTTTGGCTTCATTCAATTTGCCACCGGCTAAATAGATATAACCCGCTTCCATCATCAAAACCAGATCATCGCGTGGGACATCAATCATAATTCCTCCTTCAAGACTTTAAAATAAAACCGCCATTTTTTGACAAACTAAAACTTAAATAATTTCACACTTGCCAATTTATGGTTCGACAAGCTCACCATGTCCAAGTAAGGGCCATTCATGAATTGCCCTTACTAAAATGGACACCCTGAGCTTGTCGAAGGGTTACTCTGAAAACTCAAACTGTTATTAATATAGAGGAATTCCTAAAGAAGAACGAGAGAAAAAAAGCCCCCGCTTTGTGCGGGGGCTTTAGTGAGTAGTCAGATACTTTCAAGTTTAAATATTACGTGTAATCTGGCTTTCAGTATCGTGTTTGGCTTTTTCAACCTGGGATATAGTACCAAACATGATGTTCTGAGTACCTGACTGGATCTGAATCCCCATGGCCCTGGCCATGGTAAATTGGCTAGCATTCAAATCGGCTTCGGCCTTACCGAAGGGATCATTTCCACCACCACCGGGAATGTTCGGCCCAAGACCCGC
>Ga0154362_107_pt3 | contig 29640 bp, 28 predicted proteins | sample RifGroA2_FD_115890 | JGI IMG/M metagenome (GOLD analysis project Ga0154362, IMG submission 115890) | Deltaproteobacteria bacterium GWA2_45_12
ATCACCGCGGGTTATTATGTTCCCGGAGTGGTCATGCCGGGGGTTGGCTACGTTAGTTTTTCAAGCTATAGGCACTCCCCCCGCCTCTATTTTTGGGGCAATTTTTATTCCTGGTACTCTACTTCCCCTGCCTCGTTTTATTATATGGATCCGGATCAACCCATTCGCGATAGTTCGATGAAAAATGCCCTGATGGTCGAAGGCGAACGACGTTATCAGGAATGGGTGATGGTTCAACGTGCCAGACAAGCCATGACTTATGCCTTGGAACAAGGGGTGACTCCCCAACCACCCGCACAAACCCAACCCTTGGAAGCCCCCCATCTTGAAGTGGCTCCGCAGGAAGCGCCTCACGTCCCTTCCACAAATTAACCCTTCGACGAGGCTCCCTCCAGAGGCGGGCAGGCAGGGTGTCCTTTATTTTTCAATATTTTAATTGGACATGGTGAGCCCCGTCGAACCATGAACTGGGACTTTGTCAACAAACTGCTAGAAAGGCGAACACCCTCCATAGGTGGGCAGGCAAGGTTCGCCCCTTGTATCTACAAAGTTATCTGCCTCAACGCTTCGCCTGCAACCATGGCTACTGCTGAAGAAAGATTCAAGCTTCGTACACCGGACTCTTTCATGGGAATGGTGATGGTGTTTTCGCCACCGCCTTTTCGTATATCTTCGGATAAACCTTTTGTTTCACTTCCAAAAATTAAGTAATCCCCTTTTTGATACAGGACATCCGTGTAGGACTTTTTTGATTTTGTCGTAAGATAATAATGCCGCCCTTCTCCGTGACTCTTTAAAAATTCGGCCCAAGAGGAGTAGACATGCCAATCCACATAGGGCCAATAGTCAAGCCCCGCCCTTTTTAAATAACGGTCTTCTGTTGAAAAGCCGAGCGGCCCCACCAAATGCAGGGTCAGCTTCATGGCGGCACAAAGCCTGGCTACATTTCCGGCATTGGGGGGAATTTGGGGTTCTACAAGAACAATATGCAAGGGGCTCATGACTTGGCTCTATCAAGAAATGACAAACGTCCCAATCTTATTTTTTGCAATTCAAAATCCAGAAAAATCTTCTTTAAAAAGAAAGCCACACCAAAACCAGCAAACACATCCAAAATATAATGTTGTTTAAAGGTGAGTGTTGAAATGGAAATAAGAATGGCCAACACAAACAAAAAATTCTCCAAAGAGGGTTTGAATTTTTTGACCACAAAATAGGAAAGAAAAGCCCCTGTCACATGCAAAGAAGGAAAACAATTGAGTGGAGGGTTGTCAAACTTATAGAAGCCATCCACCAAACGCATAAACCAGCTCGTGGGGACAACAAGATTGGGTCTTAAATGATATTCAACGGGATAAACAAGCCACACGATCAAGTGAATAAAAAGGGCACTTGCAAACATGGCAAAGCAAAGAAGGATATCGGTGCGGTTTTTCAATAAAAAAAAGACCATCACGGGCACGATGTAGACAGTAATGTAAACCCAGAAAGTCCAGACAAAAAAAGGGATTGATTCATCTAATGGAAGAGCCAGGGAATGAAGAGTGCCGGCCTGTATCACATATTTGGCCGTGGCAAAATAGGAGGCCATAAACAAACAAACGTAGAGAACAACCAAAGTCAAACGACCAAGGATTCCCATCCTCACCTCCCCTTTTTAAGGAAACAAACCTAGTTTAAATGGATTTTAAGAAGGAGTAAATACGTTAAATTTTTGAAAAAAAGAATTTATTCAACAACCACAAGGATGGATCCACTTTCAACCGACTGACCTTCATTAGCTCGCACATCAACAACAACTCCATTTTTGGGTGAAGTGAGTTCATTTTCCATTTTCATGGCTTCCAAAATAACAATGCCCTGGCCTTCTGAAACCTTGTCCCCTTTTTTAACCTTAACCGCCACAATTTTTCCGGGCATCATGGCGGCAATTTCAACGGGGCCATCAAGCTTGTGGCCTGCCCCTTCCTTGCCGGAAGCTTTGCGTTTTAAAATGGCGCGCTGATCTTCCAGTTTGAAGGAAAGATGTTCTCCATCCCAAAAAGCATCGACATTGGAATCTTTGTGAAAAAAACGGAGATCATAGGACTTGTGCTCGTTAACAACGGAATAATGATGGAACCCTGCTTTATGCACATCCAACACCCATTGCTTCTCCCCCGATTTGATTTTGATGGAATCTTTCCCGAGCTCTTCCACTTCAATGGGAATCTCCTGGTTGTTGTAGGTGGCTGTAAATTTTGTGCCCATATTAAAATCTTTTCCCCAAGGCTTCGCGCAACCCCAATATTTTCCAGGGTGATGATTCCGTAGGGACAATCCTAGGATTGTCCCTACCCGTTCCAATATTTTTTTGCGATTTCATCTGATCATAGGCGGCCAAACCAAAAATCCATTCTTGGGGGAATTCGATTTTCCTTTTTTCAAAAAGCTCCGGATGATCATCAATAAAACGCGTGTAAGTATTCCCTTTTACGAATTCAGGATGTTCAATAATGGTTCTTAAAAAAGAAATATTGTTTTTGAAACCGCCGATTTCATATTCCCGCAAGGCACGGGTCATGCGAGCAAGAGCCTGTTCGCGGTTTTCACCCCAGGTGATGAGCTTGGCGATCATGGGGTCATAAAAAATGGGAATGGTGGCCCCTTCATAAACACCCGTGTCGTGGCGTACCCCCGGGCCCTCAGGAAGATTGATCCACTGAATAGTCCCTGGTGAGGGCATGAAATTATTGTCAGAATCTTCCGCATACAAACGGCATTCCACAGCAGCTCCGTGAATTTTGACATCGGCCTGTTTAATGGGAAGTGGTTTCCCTTCCCCGATGGCGATTTGAAGGGCGACCAAATCCAACCCTGTAATCATTTCCGTAACAGGATGTTCGACCTGTAAGCGTGTATTCATTTCCAAGAAATAGAAATTTTGATCGTCATCCATGAGGAACTCAATGGTTCCAACCCCCGTGTAATTCACCTTTTCGCACAAACGGAGACAGGATTTCATCATGGCCTCGCGCGTTTCAGGCTTGATAAGGCCGAAAGGAGCTTCTTCCACGATTTTTTGATGGCGGCGCTGAAGAGAGCAGTCACGTTCAAATAAATGCAAACGGTTTCCATGTTGATCACAGATCATTTGCACTTCAATGTGACGAGCTTTTTTTAAGTATTTTTCAATATATAAAGAACCATCATTAAAGGCTTTCTTTGCCTCTGAAGTAGCGCGATCAAAAGCCGATTCAATCTCACTTTCCTTTTCAACAATGCGCATGCCCTTTCCACCCCCACCGGCAGACGCTTTAAGTAAAACGGGATATTTCATTTCTTTGGCCAGTTGTTTGGCCTCGGCAATATCTTTTAAGGGACGTTGAATACCGGGAACCATCGGCACTTTGGCTTCAAGGGCCACTTTGCGTGCCTCAATTTTATCTCCCATTTTGCGGATAGAGTCAGGATCGGGCCCCAAGAAAATAATTCTGGCGTCTTTGCAAGCTTGGGAAAAAGGCGCCTTCTCCGACAAGAAACCGTATCCCGGATGAATCGCATCGGTCTTGCTCTTTTTGGCCACATCAATAATTTTGTCGATAATAAGGTAGCTTTCGATGGAGGGAGATGGCCCGATAAAATAAGCCTCATCGGCCAATTGAACATGGAGGGCGGTACGATCAGCTTCTGAATAAACAGCCACCGTACCAATGCCCAAATCACGGCAGGTACGCATGATACGCACGGCAATTTCACCGCGGTTGGCAATGAGGATTTTTCTGATTTTTTTCATAGGTCCTATAGGTCCTATTGGACCTATTTTTAAAGCGGTATATTTCCGTGTTTCTTTTGCGGATTTGTATCCACCTTGTTTTGCAACATTTCCAAAGACTCAATCACTTTTTTACGTGTCAGCGATGGCAAAATCACTTCGTCAATATAGCCCAGTTCAGCGGCTTTATAGGGGCTCGCAAATTTTTCACGATATTCTTGGACAAGTTTACTCTTCTCATCATCTGCATTGGCCCCCATTAATTGCTTGCGGAAAATAATATTCACAGCGCCATCAGGCCCCATCACCGCAATTTCAGCACCGGGATAAGAAAAATTAATATCCCCGCGAATATGCTTGGAGCTCATCACGTCGTAGGCTCCGCCATAAGCCTTCCGGGTAATAACGGTGACCTTGGGAACCGTGGCCTCACAAAAAGCATAAAGCAATTTGGCCCCGTGCAGAATAATGCCGCCATATTCCTGGTCACTGCCGGGCAAGAAACCGGGAACATCCACAAAAGTGACCAACGGAATATTAAAGGCATCACAAAAACGGACAAAGCGCGCACCCTTAATAGAAGCATCAATATCCAAACAGCCTGCCAAATGAGCGGGCTGGTTGGCGAGTATACCAACGGAGCGTCCCCCAAGACGGGCAAAACCCACCACCATGTTTTTGGCATAGTGTTCATGGATTTCCAAAAACTGCCCGTCATCAACTACTTCTTTAATAAGAAGCTTCATGTCGTAAGGTTTGTTTGGATTGTCGGGAATAAGCGCATTCAATTTTTCAGAAATGCGATCGGCCGGATCGTTTGTGGGCACAAAGGGAGTGTTTTCCCTGTTATTGGAAGGGATGTAGCTAAAAAGTTCACGTGCAAATTGAATACAGGCTTCTTCCGATTCGGCCGCATAGTGAGCCACCCCACTTTTGCTTGCGTGGGTCATGGCACCGCCAAGATCTTCTTTAGTTATATTTTCGTGTGTTACTGTTTTTATGACATCGGGTCCGGTAATAAACATGTGCGAGGTATTTTTGACCATTAAAATGAAATCAGTCATGGCCGGGGAATAAACCGCTCCGCCTGCACATGGGCCCATGATCAGCGAAATTTGGGGGATAACGCCACTCTGCAAAACATTGCGTAAAAAGATGTCGGCATATCCCGCCAAACTCATCACACCTTCCTGAATACGAGCCCCTCCGGAATCATTCAAACCAATGACGGGAGCCCCCGTTTTGGCCGCCAAATCCATTACCTTGCAGATTTTCTTGGCAAAAGCCTCACCCAACGAACCACCATACACTGTAAAATCCTGGGCAAAGACATAAACCAACCGTCCATCGATTTTGCCGTAACCGGTAACAACACCATCGCCCAATATTTTATTTTCTTCCATACCAAAGTCAGAACACCGATGAGTCATGAAACGGTCGGTTTCAACAAAAGTATTCGGATCAAGAAGCAATTCAACACGCTCACGAGCCGTTTTTTTGCCTTCCTTGTGCTGTTTGGCAATACGGTCTTCGCCCCCACCGACCAAGGCCAAGGCTTCTTTTTCTTTGAGAATTTCGATTTTGTCTTTCACGATAAAACCTTTTGTTTGCTCTTGATTGATCCTTCGACTCAAACTTTAGCCCCTTGGGGCCGAAATAAAAAAACGGATCAAACTAAAAAAATGCAGAATCAAGAGATCGAGTTTGTAAACAGGAGGGTTGTTTTAGTCAAGCGTTTCCTACCTTTTCATCACTTAGCCCACTTCTTATTTCCAATCTCAAAATATTTTTTCCTATAAATTTTTCGGATCTATTTTGACTTCTTTTTCCTCAATCAAATCAAGGGCGACCTGCGGCAAAATCTTTCTTGCGGGATTATCAAATTCCAGCGGGTCTCCCCACATTTTAAAGGCCAGCCAAGATGCTTGGAAAATCTGGCCCTGCGTCATCAGCTCGCCAACTTCCAATAAATCACTCACACGATCCACAATTTTGCGTGCCAGGGCAGGAATATCCTCCCTCTTCAAACCACCAACCCTCTCTTGAAGCTGACTCAAAGCTTTTTCATACAAAGTACGGGTTTGAGGAGCCTGGGTTTTGGGCCACGATTCAAGATATCCTTTCACTTCCTTAAAGAGGCGTCCCCAGAAATCAAAACGGGCCGAATCGCGCATGATTTGAAGACAAAGAATATTGTGCGGCCCTTCCCATGTTTCCACAATCAAACTGTCACGCAAAATCCGGGGTAGAATGCTAAAGTCTTGAATAATTCCGTTAGCCCCCAAAACAATGATGGCCTCTTTCACATTTTCAGTGAGTTCAAAAGCCGTTCGGTATTTTAAAAGATTGATCAAAAAACGTTGCCAGAAACGTTGCTCATTGTCTTCCGGCAAGAAACCATTTTCGTCCAACAGCTTCCATAGCTTGATTGAAAGAAGGCGGCGAGATTCAAGTTTGGTGAGGATGGAGACAAGGGTTTCCTGAATGAGGGGAAATTGATCCAATGTATTCCCAAAAGCCATCCGTTGAGCCGCATAATTTCTGGCTTCTGCAAAAGCTCTGCGATGAATGGCCAAGCTATTGGCGGCATTATGCACACGCGACACATTTAAAATGTAATTCATCAGATTGTGAAAACCTTCTTCTTTTTTTCCTATAAGAAATGCTTTGGAACCTTCAAAATCAATTTCAGCGGTGGGGAGGGACTGGGTTCCCAATTTATCTTTTAAACGCTTGATGGAAAGTGAATTCGGAACAAGCTTACCTTCCGATTCAATCACGCGCGGGATAAAGAAAATGGCCAATCCTTCCGTGCCGGCAGGGGCCCCTTCAGGCCTTGCCAAAACAAGAAAAAACTCATCGGTGGCTGAACAATACCATTTCTCAGCAAACACTCCCCAAGTGCCATCCGTGTTTTGAACGGCTCGGCCTTCAATGGCGCCCACGTCCGATCCGCCATTTTGTTCGGTGATAAACTGGGCCCCTGCCAAGGGAAATTGCTCTGACTCAAGGAGGGGGAGGTATTTTTTCTTCACGAAATCGGGAGCCAAGGCCTTCAACACACGAATCAGCCCATCGGTACAAGCCAAAGGACAGGTAACGCCGGACTCTCCCAATTGGGCCAAGAGATAAATTTTGGAAAACTTTTCAACTTCTGTGGGGCTGGTCCACAACCCCTTTTCAACCACCTGCCTGCGAATCGTGCGGGTTTCCATGGGAAGAACAATTTTTTCAACGCGGTTGCCAACCCGATCGTATTTTTCGATGCGGGGAAGTTTTTCAGGGCGGGCCGCTTCATCGGCCAAAAGATTCCACGCTGGAAGATTTTTTTCCCAGTTGTTGAGAACTTCACCCAACCGCGCCGCTTCTTTCTCACCCACAACATATTTTAACTGTTTTTGAAAACCTTTATCAGTCGTATAAAGATTTTCCGATACCTTGTTTTGAAATTGTTTCAGTGTTTGCATGTTGACATGGATCATGGTGAGAAGGTGATGGGGCGCTTTCTTTTATGACTCATTACCTTTTCCCATAAACCATTTTCTGGCCATTCTTAAAACCGATTCTTCCACATTCAATCTTTTGAGTTCTTCAAAAGTGAACCATTGTAATTTTTCCGATTCAGCGCTACACAAAAAGTTTTCATGGGGCGCACGCAATAAAAACCGGGCATCATAATGAAGATGTTCCGGCTCATGGTCCCTTTTGGGAATAAGGTGAACATCAATATCAAAGATGCCGTTTTCTACAGGATAAACACCCGAAATGCCAGATTCTTCTTCTGCCTCTCGCACGGCCACATTCAAAATGATGGGGTCACCATCGGCATGCCCCCCACATTGCATCCATTTCTGCAGTTTCTTATGGAAATGAAGGAGAACCTTATCTTCTGTTGGATGAAGAAGCCAGGTCGAGCCTGTCACATGCCCCTTCGTTAAAGAACGCTCAAAGCAGAGGGGATTTTCTCTTACAAAGTGAATAAAATTGTTTTTTATCAATTCATCTTGGGAATCTTGGGGAGAATAAGTCTGTAGCAAATCTAATAAGTTTTGACGATGCATAGGGTCATAGAGACGAGGGCGCTGTCTGCACCTTTTCCCGTCTTAAATCATCGGTGGCTTCACTTAATCCATCGAGCGTTAATGGATACATGGGAAAAACCTTGGAGACAGATTTTATCGTGACATGATCCCAATAGGCTTTGGGTTCGGGATTAAGCCATATCGAATGGCTAAAATGTGTTTTTAATTTGATCAGCCATTCCAAACCGGCAGATGGGTTGTTTTCCCAATAATCAATGGAACCCCCCGGCGAAAAAAGTTCATAGGGGTTCATGCAAGCATCCCCCACAATAATCAACCGGAAACTTTTCCTGAATTTTTTAAACAAATCATTGGTGGGAACCGACTCATTCCGATGAATGTTTGTAAACACTTTTCCATAAATGCAGTTATGAAAATAAAAATGATGAAAAGCCTTGAAATGCTTTGAAGCATGGGCCGCTGAAAAAAGGGCCTCCATGAGTTGGATATAAGGATCCATGCTTCCTCCCACATCCATCAAAAGCAAAAGTTCTGTCTGATTTTTTTTGTCCGCTTCGAAAACGAGTTCAATTTCTCCTGCGTTTTTGGCCGTTTTTTCAACAGACTTTTCAATCGACAAAAAATCAGTCGGCCCTTCCCTCTCCAGTTTTTTCAATCGTTTCAGGGCCACCTTAAACTGGCGCACATCAAGGGTTCGATCATGGCGATAATTGGCAAAGCGCCTTTCTTCGGCCACTTTGACCGCCATGCGCCCCCCACCGGGCCCACCCAAACGGATGCCTGAAGGGTGAGTTCCTGAATGTCCAAAGGGCGAAGTGCCCCCCGTGCCAATCCAGTGGCTCCCCCCATGGTGTTCTTCCATCTGCTGGCGCATGCGTTCCAAAAAATTTTTTCTTAGTTCATCCAAAGTCAATGGGGGAATATTGGGCATGGCAGGCCGTTTTCCTTCCACCATTTTGTCCAACCACTTAAGCAACTCATCTTTAGCCTTAAAATCCCCTTCCCTTCCCTTGAAACAAACAAGAAAAGCCTCATCGTAGGCATCAAACAAGGCTTCCGACTTCACCAAGATGGCCCGGGCCAGATAATAAAATTTGTCGAGGGAGAAATCATTTAAATCCTGGGCAATGGTCTCCATAAGGGTGAGCCATTCATTGATCCCCACGGGAATTTTAAAGGCGCGAAGAGTATAGAAAAAGGGAAGTAACATGCTTCTTCCGTAGGGGCGCTGCTTGCTGCGCCCTTCATTGAAATAGGGCCCTGGGCGCAGCAAGCAGCGCCCCTACACGCGGATTTTCATATCCTCATCTTTTTTAATGAGGCAACCAAGCAATGGGATGTCTTTGAGCAAGTCCTGGGCACCAACTCCCATGGCCATAAGAGCATGCAGCCAGTCAATCAGTTCAGAAGTGGAAGGAGGTTTTCTTAAGTGAGTTTGGGCGCGTATTTGATAAAAACGGCGCAGGGCATTTTCAAGAAGGGTTTTTTCGATATCGGGAAAGTGCACTTTTACAATCTGCTTCATCATTTCGATATCGGGGAATTCAATATAATAAAACACGCATCGGCGAAGGAAAGCATCCGGCAATTCTTTTTCGGAATTGGAGGTAATCACCACCAAGGGGCAATGCCTGGCCTTGATTTCTTCCCCTGTTTCCGGAATGGAAAAACGCATTTCATCCAGTTCAGTTAGGAGATCGTTGGGGAATTCAAGATCAGCCTTGTCAACTTCGTCAATAAGCAAAACAACGGGTTCAGAAGATGTAAAAGCCTCTCCCATTTTTCCTAATTTGATGTAACGCTTGATGTCGCGGACATTGCCTTCCCCAAAGCGGCTATCGTTTAAACGCTGGACGGTGTCGTAATTATACAAACCCTCCTGGGCCTTGGTCGTGGACTTCACGTTCCATGTCAACAACGGACGCCCAATGGCCTGGGCCACTGAAGAGGCCAGAACTGTTTTCCCCGTGCCCGGCTCCCCTTTGATGAGCAAAGGACGCCCAATGGCCAAAGAAACGTTGACAACGTCGGTTAAGTCTTGGGAGGCAATGTAATCTTTGGTGCCTTTATATTTCATAGGTCCTATTGGTCCCATAGGACCCATTAAACGATTTAATATTGCTTTACACTCGGATCAATCTCGACCGACCAGTCATGAATTCCACCACTCAGATTGGTGACATTTTTATAGCCAAGACTCGTCAAATACTGGCAGGCCTTCATCGACCGACCCCCATGGTGGCAATGAATGACAATTTCGTCATCGGGATGTAGGGGAGAATTTTGAGCTGCTATACAAGTAGAAAATTCGGAGAGCGGAATAAAAGTGGAACCTTCAATGCGGCACAAATCATATTCTGTCTTCTCGCGACAATCAACAAGCTTGAAGTTTTCCTTGTTATCGATTTTATTTTTTAATTCTTTAACGGATATCTGCTTTATATTCATAAAGCGGATTTACCAAAGCTTTTAAAATAAGCAATAACAAAAACTTTTCTGTCGAAAATGGCAGCCAACTTAAACAGATTGGATCAGCTGCTTTTAAGATGGGACAGAAGAGCCTGAACCGTGTTTTTGGCATCACCAAAAACCATCCGTGTATTGGGGCAGTAAAAAAGAGGATTATCAATGCCCGAAAACCCGGAGGCCATGGAGCGCTTAAGCACAAAAACCGTTTTGGCGCGATCAACCTCGATGATGGGCATTCCGTAAATGGGGCTGCTCTTGTCTGTTTTGGCTGACGGATTCACCACGTCATTGGCACCAATGACAATGGCGACGTCCACATTTTCCATGTTCGGGTTAACATCTTCGGGTTCAACAAGGGAATCATAGGGGACATTGGCTTCGGCAAGTAGAACGTTCATATGCCCCGGCATGCGTCCGGCCACAGGGTGAATGACATATTTGATTTCCGTTCCATTATTTTCCAGGATTTCACCCATCTCTCGAACGGCATGCTGAGCCTGGGCCACAGCCAGACCATAACCAGGAACAACAATGACTTTGGATGCCGCTTTTAAAACCTCAGCGGCTTCCTCAACACTCATTTCAACAACGACTCCTTTTTGATCCCCTGTTGGAGCGGCCACCTCGCCACCAAAGGCTCCAAATATGACGTTTCTAAAGGAACGATTCATGGCCTTACTCATCAGCATCGCCAGAATAAAACCGGATCCGCCATCAAGAGCGCCGCAAATGATAAGAACGGTGTTTCCCAAGGCAAACCCCGAAAAGGAGGCCGCAAGCCCTGCATAAGAATTAAGAAGACAAATCACGACGGGCATATCAGCTCCGCCAATCGGAAGAACCAATGAAACACCCAAAACAAATCCTAAAGCGAGCACGGTATAAAATATGTGGGGCTGGTGTGGATTGATAATTAGCAAAACCACCAACACGACTCCTACTGCCATAGCCAATAAATTAAGCTGATTTTGAGATTTAAAAGTCTGGGGTTTGCCCGGCAAGAAACCCTGAAGCTTACCAAAAGCCATAAGACTTCCAGTAAAAGTAAGAGACCCCAACAAAACCTCAAACCCCACGGCTCCCATCGAAAAAGGACTGATATGCATCCCTGGAACAGAGTGACGTATGTATTCAACAATACCCACAATGGCCACCGCCAAACCACCAAAAGAGTGGGAAAGGGCAATTCGTTCCGGCATTTTTGTCATGGGAATCCAAAGACCCATGGGGATACCAATCACAGTTCCCACAATCAGTCCGGCGATAATCCATTCGTAGCGAATAATATCCTGATGGAGAAGGGTCCCCACAACGGCCACCAACATACCAACGGCGGCCAGGTTAATCCCCCTTCGTGCCGTGTTGGGTTTCCCCAACCCTTTAAGCCCAAGGATGAAACAAAGAGACGCAATAATATAAGAGATATATACAATATAAATCATTTTGCTTTTCCTTCTTTCTTACGAAACATTTTAAGCATACGGTCCGTGATTAAAAAACCACCCACCACGTTGATAGTGGCACACATGACTGCAATAGACCCCAAAATGGAGCTTAAGGTTCCATATTTACCACCCGCAGCCACAAGGGAAGCAACCAGCGAGATACCCGATATGGCATTGGTTGCCGACATCAGAGGGGTGTGAAGCAGTGCAGGAACTTTTGAAACCAGTTCATAACCCAAAAAGATTGAAAGCATGAAAACATAGGCCAGACTGATAATTAAAAAAGGATCCATAAATTATTCCCCTTTCGATTTTAGGGGGCTTGCGTCGCCCCCTTCCAACGGCAAAGCCGCTGGAACCTTCCCCCTCAACGCCCTTCGGGCTTGGTGAATCTCCGGGGAAGTATCCCACGCCGGAAGAGATTCACTTAACCAAATAAAACTTTTCCTTCGTGACAGACAACACAACTCTTTAAAATGTCGTCACTCAGATTAAGTTGAAATTTTTTGTTGGTCTTGTCCCAAAATTCCTGAATGAGGTTATAGAGATTGCTTGCATACATTTTGCTGGCATCCTGGGCCACCAATCCGGGCAAATTGGCAATACCGACAATTTTTACTCCGCCCACATCAACTTCTTCTCCTTTGACAGAGCCCTCAACATTGCCCCCTGTTTCAACAGCCATGTCAATGACAACACTTCCGGGCTTCATGGCCTGGATCATGTCTGTGGTAATCAATACAGGAGCTTTTCTGCCAAAAATTTGAGCCGTTGTAATAACAACATCGGCTTGCGAGCAGTGTTTCTTCATCCCCTCTTTTTGCTTGGCCAACTGTTCGGGGGTTAATTCTTTGGCGTACCCTTGGGCCGTCTGACCCGTTTCACCCAAATCAATTTTCACAAATTGACCACCTAAAGATTTGACCTGTTCTTCAACAACAGGGCGCGTGTCGAAGGCTTCAACCCGAGCCCCCATTCTTTTGGCTGTGGCAATGGCTTGCAGCCCGGCAACACCGGCCCCAATGATAAATACCTTGGCAGGTGCCAAGGTGCCCGCGGGGGTCATCATCATCGGGAATATTTTTGGCAAGCGTTGGGCGGCTACAATAACGGCCACATATCCTCCCAAAGAAGCTTGGGAACTTAAGCTATCCATTTTTTGTGCGCGAGTGCTGCGAGGAATCATTTCCATGCTGATGGCCGAAACGCCTTGACTGGCAAGTGCTCCCACAAGAGTCTTTTCATTAAAGGGGTCAAGGTAACTTACATGGATGGCGCCTTTTTTAAGGGAGCTTACTTCTTCAACAGCCGGCTTTCTTAAGCGGCACACCATATCGGCCTGCGATAAACTCTCTTGACGATTTTTACTTAAGCTACAACCGACCTTGGTATAAGCTTCATCCGAAAAACCCAGATGGGTTCCCAATGAAGATTCGATTTCTAGGCTTGCCCCCAGCTTGACAAGTTTGTCTGCCAAAGCAGGGATCATGGATATCCGGTTTTCACCTGGAGTTGTTTCTTTTGGAATAAAGATTTTCATGGCGGCTGAAGTTGCTCCAAGTTCTTTCTTTTTTCAAGATAAAAATTTTTTTAAAAGATGACTTTGCTCATGGTCGGCATGCCTATATTATGATTGGCTCAAGCGCTCCCAGGAGGGATCAAATTTATGGCTAAACCCGAATTTAACTCAAAAATAAGTGAACGAATCGATTATGGCCCTGAGGTCTCTATTTTTAGAGTTGTCCCCATGGGCTGGGAATTTCCGACCTTTAAACCAGGGCAATTTGCCATATTGGGATTGCCGGGTTCTACAACGCGCCATGCCTTGGGGCTTCCGGACAAAAAAACCGTCGATCCCGACAAGTTTATCCAAAGAGCTTACTCAATCGCCTCGTCACCCAAAAATCGCGATACCATCGAATTTTACATCACGATGGTTAAAGACGGGGTTCTCACTCCTAGACTTTGGAATCTCAAAGTCGGCTCTGAAATTTATATGTCCCCAAAAATTTCAGGGCATTTTTATATGGATGATATCCCTGCCGACAAAAACATCGTATTAGTGGCCACCGGTACAGGAATAGCGCCTTTCAATAGCATGCTGCAAACTTTTCTTTATCAAAACAATCAACGCCGTTTTGCCCTGTTTCATGGTGTCAGAATAAGTCAGGATCTGGGCTATCGGTCCGAATGCGTTTTGATGGAACGTTCGTGTTCCCGCTTCAATTATTTCCCCATGATCAGCAGGCCCCATGAAGACCCCATTCCCTGGAAGGGCCCCGTGGGGCATGTCCAAAGATTATGGTCCGACCGGGTTTTGGAAAAAGCCTGGGGCTTCAAACCCACGCCTGAAAACACCCATGTCTTTCTTTGCGGTTCTCCTGGCATGATCGATTCGATCATCCCGCTCATGGGGCAAGATGGTTTCAAAGAGCACAAAAACACAGAGCCGGGCACCGTTCACGTTGAACGTTACTGGTAACAGTTATTTGACTCGTTTTTGGTTTAAAGTTATAGAGTGCCGCACTCATGGCACCTAAAAACCCAAAAAAAATTCCGGAACAAACCCGCAAACAATTCCAGACGCTGTCTGATCTTGAAGTTAAAGAACTCTATCTCCCTCAAAAAAGTGACGCCAATTACAATGAAAACCTTGGGTATCCCGGCCAATTTCCCTTTACGCGCGGGGTTCAACCCAACATGTACCGCGGGCGTTTTTGGACCATGCGCCAATATGCCGGCTTTGGTACGGCAAAGGAATCAAACAAACGTTATCGTGATCTGATCGCCCATGGAGGCACCGGGCTATCGGTGGCTTTTGACCTTCCCACACAGATGGGTCTTGATTCAGATGATGTGCGCTCAAAAGGTGAAGTGGGAAAAACAGGAGTGGCCATTGATAGTTTGGAAGACATGGAAACGCTTTTTAACGGCATTGATCTTTCACAGGTTTCAACATCCATGACCATTAATGCAACCGCCTCCACCTTGCTGGCCCTTTACATCGCGGTGGCAGAAAAAAACGGAATTCCTTCTACAAAACTTTCAGGCACCATTCAAAACGATATTTTAAAAGAATACATTGCGCGCGGCACTTATGTTTATCCCCCTGCCCCGTCCATGCGCATCATTACGGATGTGTTTGCCTTTTGCAAAGACCATGTACCCAAATGGAACACCATTTCCATTTCCGGTTATCACATTCGTGAAGCAGGCTCGACCGCAGTTCAGGAAATCGCCTTTACTTTGGCCAATGGCTTGGCCTATGTGCAAGCCGCCCTTAATGCCGGCTTGAAAGTGGACGATTTCGCCCCACGGCTTTCCTTCTTTTTTAATGCTCATAATTATTTATTTGAAGAAGTGGCCAAGTTTCGTGCCGCACGTAGGCTTTGGGCCAAGCTGATGAAAAAACGCTTCAAGGCCGATGACCGTTCATGCCAGCTTCGCTTTCACACCCAAACAGCGGGCTGTTCCCTTATGGCCCAACAAATTGACAACAACGTCGTACGTGTAGCCTACCAAGCTCTAGCCGCCGTACTTGGTGGTACACAAAGTTTACACACCAATTCGCGCGATGAGGCTTTAGCATTACCTACGCATGAGTCCGCGATGTTGGCCCTTCGTACTCAACAGGTGCTCGCTTATGAAACAGGCGTCACCGATACAATCGATCCTTTGGCCGGCTCTTATTTTGTAGAAAATTTAACGGATAAAATTGAAGAAGAAGCCCTGAAGTTGATCCAACAAATTGATGAGATGGGCGGTTCGGTCAAGGCCATCGAAAAAGGGTTTCAACAATTGGCCATCCAAAACTCCGCATTTGAATATCAAAAGAAATGTGAGAATAAAGATTTGATTATTGTTGGCGTGAATCAATTTCAAACCAACGATCCCTTAAAACAGGATTTACTCAAAGTAAAACCCGAGCTTGAAATAAAGCAAGTCAACAAGCTCAAAAAACTTAAAACCAGCCGAGACAATTTAACCGTAAAACAAGCGCTGGAATCTCTTCAAAAAGCAGCAAAAGGGAAAGACAATCTCGTGCCCCACATCCTAAATGCCGTAAAATGCATGGCCAGCCTGGGCGAAATATCAAACGCCCTTCGCGCCGTGTTTGGGGAGTATCGTGAGACGGTGGTGCTGTAAGTGATGCATCATATAGCATTTAAAATAATTCTTGATTTCTAAGATGTACACTTTATACTGTACGCATGAAAGAGATTACCGCAACAGCCCTTCGGAAAAACCTCTTCCAAATCCTGGAACAGAGCTCCCACGCAATGCCTACAAAGGTCCTCTATAAAAAGGGGAACAATGTCATTGTCTCGTATCAGGCCTATCTGAACCTTAAAAAGAAAAAGAAAAAGGGACCGATAAAACTTACCCCCCTCATCGAAGGAAAAGTGGGACAACTTGACGAAAAAAGTGAAAAAGACCTTCTCACCTACATGGGCATCCAATGAACTATATCATCGACACCCATGTCCTGATCTGGCGTTTTGTTGAGCCCTCCCGGCTGAGCCAGAAACAGAAAATCATCTTCAAAAAAGAGACCAATCAATTCCTGGTACCTTCCATGAGTTTGTTGGAAGTCCAATATCTCACGGAAATAGGAAGAGTGAAGTTAGAGATGGGAGATTTTTTGATCGCCTTAAAAAATCAGGATAATTTTAGTATTGCCTCCTTTGATGAAGGGATTCTTCTCCATTCTTTAAAACTTACAAGCAATCGAGATCCTTTTGATCGAGTGATTCTCGCTCATGCCCTGGCTACATCAACAAAGATCCTAACCAGGGATCGATGGATGAAAGAAACAGCAGCTCATTTGGTTATTGATTGATACTTAAGAAAGTATTTCAGAAATATCGTAAAACAGTGGTGTTGTAGTTCATCACGGCACTTCGCACATATGGCCGTTCATTTCATATTCTTTGATAGCTTCGTCGTACAAAGAATGAAATAACTCTTCATTGGTGTAGCTTTGTTGTTCTGCCAACGGATAATGTTTTAGTTGGACTTTTACAAGGGCCACCAGGGGATGATTGGCCGGGTACGTCTTTGGGGGCATAACATCCAAAGTCATATCGCTAACAAATTGAGTAATATCGTTTTCTTTTGAAGGATCTGTGTTTGGGGCACGCGTTACAAAGCGGGCTTGTGCCCATTTCCTTGCCATTCGCAAAAACTCTTCATTCTTTATGGAGTTGGCTATGGTAAGATTTTTATGTTTTTGCCATTGAGCTCCTGTCGTTGTCAGCGTGGTTCCCATAGAGCTGAAATACCAGCGTAAGTCTTCATCAATCAAATAGGTCTTGGAAATTTCTGCAGAGCCCAGCTTGTCCAACTCATCCGTAATTTTAAAAATGCGACCAGCCATTGCATCCGTTGCTTCCTGAGTGGGAGATGCTTGTTGCATCTGAAATAAATAAGCTTTCACTGTATCGGCGATTGCTTTTCTGAAAACTTTTTCTTTTTGCATAGGATCCAGTTTATTAACGAGAGCATCCGCTCTTGGGTCAGAAGGAGATGTATAAAGCTCAACTGGTTGGCCGGGCTGGAAGCTATAATCATTTTTCAAGCCATCAAGATTTTCCTTCCATAAAACGGGTTTGTAATCCGTGCAATCAAGACCTAAAATACGATTGGCCCTGCGAACTCTTTCTGAAGAATTCTCAATGGAAGCTTCCAATGCCTTTCTTTCATCAGCCGATAGGGTCGCCCCATTTTTTTCCTTATAAGACTTTAGAAATTCAAGATCCACTGCATAAGCAAACCTTTCGTTCATGGTTAATGAAGCCTGGCGGGATGCATCCTTGTAATTGAAATGGTGTCTAAAGAAATAATTATGGGCAGCTTCATGGACTAAGGTTTTATAAAACTCCCAAGAATATTTCCTATCTTTGGGATGAGCCACTAAGGTGGTTCGTAAAATTCCGAACGCCCTTCCTGCAGCCTGATGTTGACTTAAAGCAGGATCATTTGCAGAACCCACATGAACCGTCTGCAAATTATCTCGCACAAGATTTTGATAAGTAAATTTTTGGTCTCCCATGGAAGCTTTTACTTCCCCAGAAACATCTAAGTTGGGAATCAATGCAGACAGACTCGCGCCACTAACCACAGCCACATCTCCATCTTTTAAAGTATTCAACGACTCCAAGTCTGTAATTTGTATGGGCGGGTGGGCACCTGTTTTCAAAAGATCATCTTGATCCTCAAACATTGCATCCAAATTTCCTCCACTGAGCCCTGAATTAAAAAGATAGCCCGTCCAAGCATCTAACATATTCATGACTCCATTAGAAAAACGATCCTTGGGATCCAAAGAGTGAAATATCTTAAACGCGTGGGCATGAAGGTTTTGAAAAAAAGCCCCTGTTCTTGCATCATTCACACGGTAACCATCTGCACGAGATAACGCTGCAGAAAAAGCATATTCAGCCGTTTTCGGGTCTCCAAAATCAGTGGTTAATCGAGCTAAATAAGCTTTGTAAAAAGAAGTGGTCAAAGGCAGTTTTTTTCTGGCCGCCACATCAGCTAAACAAACGAGCTCCTGCGCTGCCGATTTTATTTCAGCAGGATTTAATTGCCCATTTGTAATCAATATTTGAATCTCAAAAAAACGGATAAAAATTTGATCCGGGGCCATCTTCATGGCCTCTTGACATTTACCTTCAAGACCATGAGTTTTAAAAATCTCTTGGCTCACAGATTCTGAATAATATTTTTTTAAATGCTCCTCGAGCCATGCAAGTCCTTTTACCTTAAGCAAAAGAGCATAGGCTATATTAGAAGAAACAGAATAAGGACTCTCCAGATTATAAACAACTTCAGGATTTTGGAGTGCCTCCACTAATAAGCGCCTTGTAGAGACCGCTTCTATCCCCTTTAACTTGGCGGGATTTTTTTCCGTGAGTAGGGCGTAGGTATAAGCCCGATCCTCGGGAGTTACCTTGGGATTAGCAAGGGTTAAATAGAGGGTGATATTCTTGTTAGCCAGGATTTCTGTTAATTTTGGAGACGCAGGATCTGTTCCCAGAGCCCGGTTAATGAATGTTTGGATCCAGTCCAGCTTTTTAGCAGCGGCTTCATTTTTGACCGGCATGCTTAATTCAGGCGGACCTTTATATTCAAAGGCTTCGTCAAACAAAGTTTTAATGCTGCTTTCAATTTCTCTGACGGACATGCTAACCAGCTTAAAGCTGTTCATATTCAAAGCCATATTGAAAAGTCTTACTTCCCCTCCATCACATGAAGAAAATTCGGGCATGGAGGAGGCGTCTTTATTAAAATCATCAAATTCTTCGGGGGCGATTGAAATATCGGGGAAATGCCCTAAATCATCACTCACATTGCATTTATCATCCCGGCATCTCCAGGTGTATTTGGGAAGGGGGCATACGCCAGTTGCTTGTGTCATTTTGTTTCTCCAGTTTTCATTGTCTCAATATCGAAACCCATACCAACGCGTCCTTTATTATCGGCAAATAGCCCAAAAAGGTGCTTTCGATTTCACCAATTTTTTTGAACGGTAGAAAAGCCAAAAACCTCCTGTTTAAATAGCAATTTGGCATCCTCAATGTTTTGGTTTAATCTTTTGCCCATGAAATTTTTTTGAATCATCCGGGCATCCCCCTAAGCACCCACTTAAGAACCCTTTGCAAATCGAACAAAAAAAATGTTCTCTCTGGCTTGAAGGTTATTGGGGAAGGCTTTAAATACGCATCAAGAACAAAATATTATTTTTTTAGAATTGTAAGGGCGGTTCGCGAACCGCCCCTACACGTGGTGACTGGTAGGGGCGACCCCTGAATCGCTCTACACAGGGGCAAAAATATGCGGGTTGGCTTTTTTGATTTGGGCTATTTCTTTTTTATATTTCTTATGGAACACATTTCTAAACAAGGCATAACGATACTCATCAATCAATTTGCCGTCCACTTGAGTTTCATTTTTTAAAAGGGCTTCTTTTTGAAACCCGGCAATGCGTGCCAGTTTTGCAACACGGACATCTCCTTTGATGATTTCAGCCACCAGCTTTTGACAATGAAGTAATTCAAAAAGAACAATTGCATGAAGCACGGCCGACTCCAAGGCATGCCTTTTGCCCGCATGCGACCCGTCCACCATATACCCCCACCGAAAGACACCGGAACGGGCCCGCAACACACCATGGCTCAAAAGCGCTACCGGCTCCCGCGTTTCTTTTAAAATACTCACGACATAATGCGTGGGGCTATTTCGAATGAAATTTTCAAACTCTTCCGGTTTTTGTTTTGAAAAAGGATAACCAGAATTATCCCTGAAAAAAGCCCTGTATCGAAAATCGTAATACCAAGTTAGAAATGTGTCGATATGACAGGGTTGTAAAGGCACCAAATCAAGATTAAGTCCGTGAAGAATGAATGGATCCATAAAAAAACCTTACACTAGTAATAATCACCTTCCAACTCAAAAGCATTTGGAAAAAATTCGATGGAAGGCTTTCCATCAATCCAGGAAATACTCACCACAGAAAAAAGCTTTTCATAGTTTTCGTATTCTTCGTGGGTCATGGCATAGCGAACAGCCTGACGGGATAAGAGGCGCCTTTTATGGTAGTGTACCGCTTCCTCAGGAGAACCTGCCTGAGTCGAGCGTCTTGATTTCACCTCAATAAAATGAAGCTCGCGGCCTTTGATGGCAATAAGATCAACCTCCCCACCCTTCCCCCCGTAATTTTGTTCAATGATTTGATACCCCTTTGAATAAAGAAAGTTTTTGGCTATTTTCTCCCCTTCCTCTCCTAGCCTTAAATGGTCGGATTTACGCGATTTTTTGGTTGCATTCAAAAGTCGAAGCATATATAAACTCGCTTCCTTAAACTTACGGAGGCTTCTATGGCGCGCGCATGTTATTACTGCAACAAAACACCGTTGATGGGAAACAATGTTTCCCATGCCAACAATAAAACGGTAAAGAGATCGTTTCCTAATTTAAAAACCGTCAAAGTGATGTTGGGTGCCACCGTAAAGCGCGTTCGGGCCTGTACCCGTTGTATTCGCTCTGGGCTGGCCATTAAAGCTATTCACCGAGCCCCTGCCAAAAAGGCAGCGTAATCATCCCTTCGACTCCGCTCAGGGACCGCCCTTCGACTCCGCTCAGCCACCCCAGGGACCCGGCTCCTCTATCCCATTTCACGCTCGATCGAAATAATCCCTTTCAATTTTTGTACCGCCTTCATCAAGGCATGCAGTTCTTTGATGTGCTTTAAAGTGACGTTTAAATAGATCAAAGCTTTTTCATCACGGGTGGTTTGAACTACTGCTTTTGTAATATTGATTTTTTTTTCTGAAATAGCCTGGGCCACGGCTGCCAGCATCCCCGTACGATTCAGACAGGCAATTTTTAATTTGACCACACGGTCTTGCTCGACATTTTTATTCCATGAGGCACTCACTCTTCGTTCCGGATCAATCGAATGGCCCTTGGGACATTCAACACGATGGACCGTCACCCCTCTTCCCCGGGTAATGAAACCCACAATGGAATCCCCCGGAATGGGCAAACAGCATTTCCCAAAAGTCACCAAGACTTCATCAAGCCCCCCCACCAAAACCAGATTCTTTGTCTGCTTTGAAACTTTTTTGAAAATACGCCGAATAAGACCCTCTTCCTCCGCGGGAGATTCCTTTGATTGTTCGGGGTTGATATGCCCCAACATCACAGGCACCGAAATTTTTCCGTAGCCAACGGCCGAGTAAAAACTTTCTTCATTGGGCATCACCCCTTTGCGCACAAGATAATCGTTTAAGGCCGGGCTTTTTAAAATATCGGCGGGAACCAGATGATGTTTGGAACATTCATCCTCAAAAATGCTCTTTCCGATGGTGAAACTCTTTTTACTTTGTTCTACCTTGAGATACTGGCGAATACGGGCCCGCGCGCGCGAAGAGGTCACCATGTTCAACCAGTCTTTGGAGGGAAAACGATGAGCGCTGGTGATAATTTCAACTTCATCCCCGTTTTTTAATTTGTAATTGAGCGGAACCAGTTTTTGATTGATGCGTGCCCCGGCGCAATGGTTTCCCACATCGCTATGAATGGCATAGGCAAAGTCAATCGGGCTCGAGCCATAAGGGAGTGCCCGCACATCCCCCTTGGGGGTAAAAACATAAATCTCACTGGCAAAAAGATCCTGCTTCACCGTGTCCATGAATTCGTAGGAATCTTTGACTTCCTTCTGCCATTCGAGAAGCTCGCGCAACCACTGAAAAGTGGCTTCGGTACTGATATCAAGCTGTCCGTTTTCCTTGTATTTCCAGTGGGCGGCAATCCCCTTATCGGCAATTTCATGCATTTTGTAGGTGCGAATCTGGAATTCAACCCGTTCCCCTTCAAGGCAGATGACAGTCGTGTGCAGCGATTGATAATTATTGGCCTTGGGCATGGCGATATAATCTTTGAAGCGGCCGGGGACAGGTTTCCATAAACTATGGATAAGTCCAAGGGCTTCGTAACACTCTTCAAGGGAATTTGTTAAAATGCGGAAGGCAATCAGATCGTGCACCTGATCAAAGCTGATATTCTGCCGTTCCATCTTGCGGTACACGCTGTAGATATGTTTCATCCGTCCTGAAATATTGTAATCCTTGATATTGTATTTAAGGCAATCGTTGACGGTCTTGGAGACCCTTTCAATGTATTCTTCGCGGTTGGCCTTCAACCGTTCCATCTTCTTTTCGATCTGCTTATAGGTTTCCGTGTTTAAAAACCGAAAGCTTAAATCTTCAAGTTGCACCTTCATCCATTGGATACCAAACCTGTTGGCCAGTGGGGCATAGATATCCATGGTTTCCTGGGCAATGGACATCTGCTTTTCCTCGGGCATGAATTGAAGGGTTCGCAAATTATGAAGCCGGTCGGCCAGCTTGATGATGATGACCCGGATATCCTTGGACATGGCCAGAATCATTTTCCTGAAATTTTCGGCCTGACGTTCCTCTTTTGTGTTGAATTGCAGCTTTGAAAGTTTAGTCACACCATCCACAAGCTCGGCAATATTATTCCCAAAAAGGGCTTTTATTTGTTCTTTGGTGGCTTGGGTGTCTTCAATGGTGTCATGCAAAATGCCTGCGGCAATGGAATCAATATCCAACTGCATTTCAGCCAAGGTATTGGCTACTTCAAGGGGATGGATGAAAAAGGGCTGACCGGACAACCGCATTTGGCCTTCGTGAGCTTTTTTGCAAAACTCATAAGCCTTGGTGATAAGGCTTGTATTGGCATGGGGATTATAGGCCTTGATTTTCTGAATAATGTCATCGCATTGGAGCATTTATAACTCATGATGATGCAGTTTGATGATCTTTTCAAGTTCTTCGTAAGTGGCTTGGAGGTCATTGTTCACCAAAACATGGTCGTAATGCTTCTCGTATTTTTCTTCCACCTTGACCTGGGCCAGCCGTTTGGCTTTTTCTTCTTCAGATTCCGTCCCACGATGGGCCAGACGTTTCTGTAAAACTTCCTCCGATGGGGCTTTAATAAAGACAAGCAAGGCGCCCGGATAAGCTTTTTTGATATTTAATGCCCCCACGGGGTCAACATCGACAACAACGCCCTGCCCTTTTTCAAGGCAGGCTTCGATGGGGATTTTTGAAGTGCCGTAACAATGATCATAAACCGTAGCCCATTCCAAAAACTCGCCTCTATGGACCATGTTTTCAAACTCTTTTGGGGTCACAAAATAATAGTCAACACCCTCTGTTTCATTCAATCTTTTCTTACGGGTTGTATGGGAAATTCCGAAATAAAGCCTGAGTCTTTGGGCCAACAAACGGGAAAGGGTTGTTTTCCCTGAACCGGAAGAACCTGAAAGGACGATGAATAATGGATTGGAAGACATGTGGTTTGTAGGGCGAACACCCTCCTGAGGCGGGCAGGCAAGGTTCGCCCGTACGATCATTCAATCATTCAATATTTTGAATCTGTTCGCGAATTTTTTCTAATTCTGTTTTGGCCGTAACAACCTCAAAAGCCACTACCGTATCCTGGCATTTGGAACCAATGGTATTCCATTCACGGAACATTTCCTGAACTAAAAAATCAAGGGGACGACCACAGGGTTCCTTGCTCTTAAAAAGGTCGCCGGCCTGTTTAAAATGACTATGAAGCCGCTCAATTTCTTCTGAAATATCGGTGCGGTCCACATAAAAAACAATTTCATTAGACAACCTTGCCTGGTCAATTTCCAAACCTTGCATGTATTTTTGAATCCGTTTTGTTAGACGTTCCTGGAGTTCGAGTTTTACATTTTCCCTTTGGGTGGCTACCTTTTCAACAAGAGCTTCCATGTTCTTCTTTCGTTTTTCAAGCTGACGGGCCAATTCATCCCCTTCTTTTTTACGCATCGCCACAAGTTCGTCCAAGGCTTTTGAAAGAAGCATCAGGATTTTTGGTTCATCGGCTTTTGTGTCGTGATCACGGCTTAACCAAAATGAAGAACCATGCTGAATATGAGCCAATGTAATTTCTTCTGACAGCTTAAGATGTTTTTTGACCTGTTTTAAGAAATCATAATATTTTTTGATCGAAACCAGATTAGCCGATGGGAAAAGATCGCTTCGCTCTTCTAAAATAGTGACATCCACTTTTCCTCTCGAAAGCCTCTTTTTGATCGCCTGTGTGATGGAGATTTCCAAACCCTGGAAACGTGGCAATAATCGGCTGTGCACTTCACAATAGCGATGATTCACCGATTTAAGCTCAATGGTAATGTAGCTCGTTCCCACTTTTCCCCGAGCCCGTCCCATCCCTGTCATGGATTGCATGTTTCCTCCTTGGCCTTCAAAAACAAGCACAATTTTGTTAGCCCCATCTGGATGCTATCTCCCGCTTTAAGAAGAAGCGTTTCTACTTCTCGCCCATTGACAAATGTCCCATTACGGCTGACCAAATCAACAATACCCACATTTTCCTCATCATAAAAAACCATGGCATGGAGACGACTGATGCCGGGATCGGTTAAAATAAGATCGGGCGTGCGGCGAAAGGAGCCAAGTTCAGAAAACTTGGACGGTGTTTTTTTCTTTTTGGAAAGATGTTTTGAAAAATAATTGCCAATAAGCTTTTGGGTATGGTCATCCAAGCTCATGGTAAAATCGGTATTGAAAATCTGCGTTTTGAAAGCATCATCTATATGTCGTCCTATGGCTTTACAGGTCCCCTTCTCTAGGGTAAAAGCCTGACCTTCTTCGGGGCCGGATTCAACCACAAAAGTGGCAATTTCTTCCCGGGGGATAATTTGCCCCTCAGGACCAAGCGGCATGGCCTCACTCATCAAAAGCTGGGGAACGCCGTCAACAAGTGGGTAACATAAACGGCAAACCACACACAACAAAACCTCTTCCCGCGTATAGTGCAGCCCCCCCTTGCATTGGGGACAAACCAAGTTTTGCACAAGTTCGGGATGAATGGGCATGTTATTTTTGGTTGGCCTTTATTTTCTACGGTTGTAGGCTTGAATCACTTTATCGGTAATATCAATGGAATTGGCTGCAAAAAGAATGGTTTCCGCCGAATTCTCATAAAGCATCGTGCATTTTTCTTGTTGAGCCACCTGGATAGCCACTGGCTTTAAAGCAACGATGATTTTTTGAATTCCCTCACCCTCACGTTTTTTGAGATCTTGGTCAAATTGGGAAGCCTTTTGTTGAAGTTCCAAAAATTTGGCCTGAATTTCATTCATTTTTTGCTGAAGCACTTCCTTGGATAAAACCATTTTTTGTTTTTCAACATCGTCCCGCATCGTTTTAAGTTCAGCCTTCATGGATTCAAGCTGTTTTTGTTTGGCAGCGGCATCGTTTTTGATGCCTTCCATGGTTTTTTTCCCTTCTTCAACCATGTTCAGGGCTTTCTGCAAATTAACCGTTGCTATTTTCTCTTGGGCAAAAGCCGATTGCGAAGCTAAGATAAAAATTACCAAAATGAGTCCATAACGAAGCATCTTGTTTGTCATTTTTTTCCTTTCAAAAAGTTTAAGTATTACTCGATAAAATAACTGTTCCTTCAAATCAAGCCGAATCTTTTCAAGAAAAGTCGGGAATTCTTCTTTTCCCTACCAAAGATGATTAAAACGATTGTCCGATCGAAAAGTTGAATACGCTAAAAGATTCCCCATTACGCCTGGCAATGGGGAAACCCCATTCAAAACGTAATGGACCAAAGGGAGAGTTCCATCTCAAACCAAAACCATAGTTGTAACGAAGACGGCTTAAATCGACACTTTCCGTTTCTCCGTAAGCCTGCCCCCCATCCACAAAGAGCACCCCCCTAAAACCCGCTGGGTCGTAAATGGGCACTTCATATTCTGTATTAAAAAAGATCATGCGGTTTCCACCATAGGTAAATTTGCCATCTCCCCCCGCAACAGAGCTGGGGATACGCAGCTCCGGCCCGATACTGTTAAGATCAAAACCTCTTAGGGTGTTAATGCCCCCAAGAAAAAACCGTTCAAACAACGGGATAGAATCGTCACTGAGTGAATTGATGTAGGCAAAAACCCCTCTCACTTTCAAGACGGTCTTTTTGAGCACGGGATAAAATAGTCGCGAATCGGCATACATGCGCCAAAAATCATTGTCGCCCCCCAGGCCATGGCCGGCGTATTCACTGCTGAGTGAATTGAATGTTCCTTTGGTTGTGGTGACACGATTATCACGTTTATCAAGAGAAATGCTTGAAAGACCACTTGAGGTAAGCCCCGAAGCCGTAGACCTGAAAAAGGCCGGAACCTGGGATGAAAAATTGTTTATGGAAACATCCTGAATATTATAACCCAGGGAAACATCCAGAAACGGAATAAGTTCCCTGCCAATGGTCAAAGAACCTCCAAAAGACTGCTCATCAAAATCAGAATTAAGCGCCGAGGCATAGCGCGAAATATTCATGGAAACGATCCACTTGGTATCCATGAAGTAGCGGTCGCTTGCCTTAAATGAAAATTCCTGACGCAATTTTGAGACATTGGCCGAGGCCCCACCACTAATTCCCAGCCCGAAAAAATTATTCTTTTGAATGGACCCGTTAAAAACAAAACTTTCCAGGGAAGAAAAACCGGCCCCCACACTGACACTGCCCGTGGGTTTTTCTTTTACCGTGACAACGATATTAATTTTGTCGTCGGAAGATCCTCTGGGAAAAGCAAAATCAACCGTTTCAAAAAAACCAAGCTGGGCCAAGCGCCTCTTGGAAAGTTCAATGGCAGTCTGATTGTAAGGTGCCCCTTCAACAACTTGTATTTCACGACGAATAACCTTGTTGCGTGTAATGGTGTTTCCCTCGATATCAATTTTTTCAACACTCACCTTTCGACCTTTTTGAATGACATAGACCACATTGGCTGTTTTAGCCTCGTCATCGGTGGTGATGGAAGGGTACACATTGGCGTAAAAATAGGCCTGATCCTGCATAATGCGCGTGAAAAGTTCCTGGTCTTGATGGGCCAGCATGCCGTTATAGTATTCCCCGGTTTTTAATTTTATTTTTTCGAGAAGTTCTTGCTTGCTTGTCAGAATGTCGCCTTCAACATCTACGGATGCCACTTTGTAACGAGGGCCCTCATAAACAGGAATGGTGACATAAATGGATTGTTTGTCCTTGGACATGGACACGTGGGGGTCCTTGATTTTTGCCTTGATAAAACCATTGGTCATATAAAACTGCTGCAGCAATTCAATATCAAGACGCATCTTTTCGTCTTTTATTTTGCCGGAACTGCTTAAGAACGAAAGCATCCCCTTCACCTTGGTTTTCATGTGGGAGGCCAGCTTTTTGTCAGAAAAATAATGATTGCCCACAAAGCTGATTCGCTTGATGTAAACAGCCCTGTTTTCCTTGATGGTAAAAATGATTTCCAGTTCGTTGGTTTCGGTGTTGTAGGGAACAATTTCAGTTCTTATGTCCACGGCATAATAACCTTTTTCCTCATACAATTTCCGGATGGCTGCCTTGGACTCGGCAATCTTCTTTTCTTCAAGAAAACCGGAGCGTCGTACCGTCATGGCTTCTTCTATGTCCTTATCCTTTATCTTTTTATTTCCCTTGAAGGTGATTAACCCGACTGTGGCTTTTTCTTTGACATGAAAAACAAGCTTTACTCCGCCCGCTACCGATTGACGATCGACATAGACGTCTTCAAACAAACCGGACTTGTAAAGGGCTTTAAGATCTTTTTCGATAGCCCCCGGAGAATAAAGGGACCCCTCAATAGATTGCAACAAACCCCTGGTCACGGTTTCGCTGGTGACAAGAAGACCCGCAAAATCGATATTTACAATTTTTTCGGCTGAAAAAGAAAAAGGCGCGAAAAACTGAAAAACAAAGAAAAAAAGAAGAATGCTAGAATATTTCCTGAATTTTTCCATCGACCAGGTGAACTTTCCTTTCCAGTTTTTTTGATAAATGCTCGTTATGAGTGACCACAACAAGGGTTGTCTTTAATTCCTCATTAAGCGACAAAAGTAAATCGAAAATTTTGGCGCCATTTTGTTCATCAAGGTTGCCTGTGGGTTCGTCGGCTAAAACAAGCTCCGGCTCTCCCACCACGGCGCGCGCCAAGGCCACCCTGGCCTGCTCGCCCCCCGAAAGCTGTGAAGGCCAGTGCCCTTCCCTCTTGTTCAAACCGACTTTACCAAGCCAGCTTGAGGCTCTTTGTTGCGATTCCTTTTTGGAGGTTCCCCGTATCAAAAGAGGCATCATCACATTTTCAAGGGCTGTAAAATCAGGAAGCAAATGATGAAACTGGAAAATAAAACCAAGCTTGTGGTTTCTAAAATGAGCCAGTTGTTTTTCATTTAAGGAAAAAATATTTTCATTGTTAAAAAAAATACGACCCTTGGTGGGGCGATCAAGGGCCCCTAAAATATGGAGCAAGGTTGATTTGCCCGCTCCTGAAGCCCCCCAAATACAAATCTTTTCTCCCTTGGCAATTTCAAAACTCACTCCCCGCAAAACGGGCGTAAAAACACCCTGCGATTCAAAAGTTTTTTCAAGATTTTCAATTTTTAAATAAGCCACTTATTCAAAACTGTGTCTGAGAGACGATGTTTTTGTCATATAGCGCGTGGCTAAATAAGCCACACAAAAGCAAATGACCAAAGCTCCTCCCACGACACCCGCCCACAACCAGACAGATAAACTCACAGGCAAACTTGAAACAAAATAAATCTGGGGATCCAGGGAAATCCAGTTCCATTTTTTGAGGCTTCCTACCAAAAGGAGGGCCAAAGCACAACCAATGCCTACACTGCGTGCCCCCCACAAAAAACCACTCAAAAAATAAATTTTGCCCAGATCCTTATTAGCGACTCCCAAAGCTTTCAGGATGGAGGCTTCCCTGTTTTTATGAAGCACAAGCATCATGATCACCCCACTTAAAGTGACAGCGCCAATCATGAACAACAGAAACATCAAAAATGTAAAAACTCTTTTTTCCAAAACAAGGGCTTCAAAAAGAGGAGCGTTCAGCTCCTTCCAGGTCATCACAGAAACAGAGTCAGGCCATGCGCCCATGATTTGAGAGGCCACTTCGTCGGCCTGGAAGGCGTCTTCAAGGCGCAGCTCCAGGCCATCCCACATATCAGGCTTGCCCATCAAATGATTCAATTTGTCCCGGGCCACAAGAACAAACTGGGAATCAAACTCATACAAACCTGCTTGGAAAGTACCCACAATGTCAAAATGACTCGTTGAGATCTGCTGATTGTCTCCCAGATAAACAGATAAAACATTCTTGTCTTTAAGATCGCTAAACAACTGGCTCCCAACCAATACGGGAATTTTTGAGGACTCAGGTTGTGCCCGCAAAAGATCCCGCAATGAAGAAAAATCTTTTTTGATCCAGCTAAATTTTAACGGATAAACTTTTTCAATTTGTCCGACATCAACACCT
>Ga0154362_118_pt1 | contig 29612 bp, 35 predicted proteins | sample RifGroA2_FD_115890 | JGI IMG/M metagenome (GOLD analysis project Ga0154362, IMG submission 115890) | Deltaproteobacteria bacterium GWA2_45_12
TATCAAAAACCGGGGCTGTTGCCGATCATGAATTACTAAAAATGTTTCCCCGACAGGCTCCTAGCGACTAGAGACCAGCGACTAGCGACTATATCTCAAGAGCTTTGATTCCAGGTAATGTTTTTCCAGCCAAAAATTCCATTGAGGCTCCTCCCCCTGTTGAAAGATGGGTAAAGTGATCGGAAAGCCCCGTTTTCATGATAGCTGCCAATGAGTCCCCACCGCCGACAATGGAGAAGCAATCAACTTCGGAAATGATTCGTGTTACTTCGAAGGTTCCTTGATCAAAAGGAGGCATTTCAAAAATGCCCATGGGGCCATTCCAGAAAATAGTTTTGGCCTCCCGAAGATGTTTTGCAAAAACTTTTACTGTTTCCGGGCCAATATCAACGCCCATTTCATTTCCCCAAGGCCGATCTGTTGATTGGACATGATAAACAATTTTACCTTCCAGTTTTTCTGTAAGAACAGAATCAACAGGGAGAAGAAGGGGGATTCCCTTTTCTTCGGTTCGTTTAATGATTCTTTTGGCTTGGTTGATTTTTGATTCTTCCAAAAGAGAACGGCCAATGTCTTTGCCCATGGCTTTAAGAAAGGTGTAAGCCATCCCTCCCCCAATGCAGAGGGCATCAATTTGGCCCAGCAAATTTTCGATAATCTCAATTTTATCGGAAACCTTGGCTCCGCCAAGGACCACAACAAAAGGTTTGGCCGGGCTCTGTAAAAGCTGGCTTAAGCATTTGACTTCTTTTTGCATCAGAAGTCCCATGCCTTTTTCTTTGAAAAAGGGAACCATGCCGAAAGTGGAGGCATGGGCCCGATGGGCTGTCCCAAAAGCATCATTAATGTAGACTTCGGCTAATCCAGCGAGTTTTTTGGAAAAGTTTTCGTCGTTGGCTTCCTCCTCCTCATGGAAACGCAGATTTTCCAAAAGCATGACATCCCCGGCCCTCATTTCAAGGGCCAATTTTCGCGCAGCATCCCCGATACAATCTTCCGGAAAAAGAATATCCTTTTTAAGGATGGCACTTAAAAGCTCGGCAACGGGCATTAAACTGTATTTTTCGTCCCTTTTCCCTTTGGGGCGTCCTAAGTGTGAGGCCAGGATGACCTTGGCTCCCTGTTTTATGGAATATTCAATAGTGGGCAGTGATTCTTTAAGGCGTGTATCATCTGTGATGACGCCGTCTTTAATGCTTAGGTTAAAGTCGGCACGGATGAAAACCTTTTTTTCATGAAGTTGAAATTGATCGATGGTTTTGATCATTTCTTATTAAGTGCAGATGTGCTGAAGTTCTTAAAAAAATCTTTAACATCGGAACATCCGAACACCCGCACATATTACAATCTTTCCGCCATATACCGGGCTACATCCAACATGCGGTTTGAAAAGCCCGTTTCATTGTCATACCAGGCTAAAACCTTGATGAGTTTGTTTTCAATGGTTTTTGTTGAAAGGCCGTCTACAATCGCTGAATGTTTGTTTCCGTTAAAATCGATGGAGACAAGTTCTTCATCGGTATAGCTTAACACTCCTTTAAGGCTTTTATCTGCAGCCTCTTTTAAGGCTTGGTTGATGTTGTCTTTGGAAGCGGCTTTTGAAACGGTACAAACAAGATCGACGCAGGAAACATTGGGCGTGGGGACACGTATGGCAAAACCATCAATTTTACCCTTAAGAGCTGGTAAGACCAACCCAACAGCCTGAGCAGCCCCTGTTTTTGTGGGAATTTGTGAAATAGCACCAGCACGGGCTCTGCGTAAGTCTGAATGAGCCACATCCAAAATTCGCTGGTCATTGGTATAAGAATGAATGGTGGTGACCAAGCCTCGTTCGATTCCAAAATTTTCATGAAGAACCTTGGCGACAGGAGCCAGGCAATTGGTGGTGCATGAGGCGTTTGAAACAATATGATGATTTTTGGGATCGTATTGATTCATGTTTATCCCGTAGGCGAGGGTAATGTCCGGATTTTTAGAAGGAGCTGAAACCAGAACTTTTTTGGCTCCCCCAGCCAAGTGCAGGCTTGCTTTTTCCTTATCGGTAAAAAGGCCGGTACATTCCAGGACAATATCGACCCCCATATCCTTCCAGGGTATCTTGCTTGGATCTTTTTCAGCAGTAAGGCGAATTTCATGATTGCCGGCGATCAAGCTATTGTTTTTTGTACTTACCTCAAGGGGAAGTTGCCCGTGAACGGAATCATATTTTAAAAGATGGGCATTTGTTTTTACGTCGGCGAGTTCGTTTAGAAGAACGAGTTGAAAGGGAAGTTTTTGGGTTAAAAGGGCGCGGGCGATACAACGGCCAATGCGACCAAACCCGTTAATACCAATTTTAAAGATCATAATGCTCCTTTTTGTCAAGAAAGGTTGCCGTACCAAAAATTACTTTTTCTGTCAATTTTACATGGAAAAAAATTGAAGAATAAGTTTTTAGACTTCACTTGACGACAATTAGCTGGAGTATGTTTGCGGCTTCGACTATAAGATTTGGTCAAAGGGTGGCTGTTGTGGCCCTGCTTATTAAAGAGCGGTTTGCAGGAGAATACTTCACCCTTGACTTTTTACAGGGTGGACACTATGGTCCCCCGCTTAAATTAACGACTTACGGAGACAAGTTTCATGGCAACGTATCAAGCAAAAAAAGGGTTAGTGGAACGTAAATGGCATGTCATTAATCTTGAAGATAAGGTTTTAGGCCGTGCAGCCACACAGATTGCCAATATTTTAAGAGGGAAAAACAAGGCCCAATATACACCCCATGTGGACGTGGGTGATTTTGTGGTGGCTATTAATGCTTCCAAAATCAGGCTTACCGGCAATAAACTGGAACAAAAGCAGTATTACTGGCACAGTTCCTATCCTGGAGGAATCAAGTCGGTGTCAGCCCAAAAACTTTTAAAAACAAAACCCAATCAGGTTTTGATCGAAGCAGTTAAAGGGATGTTGCCCAAAAATATTTTGGGACGCAAATTAATTAAAAAATTAAAAATTTATTCGGGTGCCGACCATCCCCATGTGGCTCAAAAACCCGAAGCCTATTCTTTGTGAGGTTTAAATCATGAGTATCCCAAAACGATTTTTTGGTGTTGGTAAAAGAAAAACAGCGGTTGCTCGCTTGTACATCACTCCGGGCAAAGGTGATATTTTAGTTAATGGCAAACCCATGGAAGCCTATTTTGGCCGGGAAAGTTTAAGAATCGTTGTGTTGCAGCCCATGGATGTGACGGGCAACTTAGCCAAGTTTAACATGGTGGTTAATGTTTTTGGAGGTGGGCCTTCAGCCCAGGCTCAGGCTTTGCGTCATGGTTTGGCCAGAGCTTTACTTTCCCTGAACCCTGATTATCGCAAGCCTTTGCATCGCAACGGCTTTCTTACACGCGACTCCCGCAAGGTTGAACGTAAAAAATACGGTCATCGGAAAGCACGTAAGAGCACACAGTACAGCAAACGTTAAAAATTTTGCGTTTTTGTTAGGAAATTTCATTATCCCATGCCTCAAAAAATCAAAGTCGGCATTGTGGGGGCAACAGGTTATACCGGTGTGGAACTGGCACGCCTTTTATTAAATCATTCCCATGTCGATCTTTCTTTTCTGACTTCCCAGCAATATTCCGGACAGAACTTATCCCAGGTGTATCCTGCTTTTGAAGGGCACGATTTGGCTCTTGAAGAATTGAATGTGGCTTTGATGGCCAAACGGGTCGATGCGGTTTTTTTATGCCTGCCCCATCATGAGGCCATGAATACAGCTAAAAGTTTTCTGGATAAAGGTGTGAAGGTTTTAGATTTATCAGCGGATTTTCGACTCAAAGAGGCTTCCACTTACGAAAAATGGTACGGCCCCCACTCGCAAAAAGAAATTCTTAAAGAAGCTGTGTATGGTCTGCCAGAACTCCATCGCGCCCAAATAAAAAAGGCCAAGCTCGTTGCCTGCCCTGGTTGTTATCCCACCAGCATTATTTTGGGGCTGGCTCCACTTTTATCCGAAAAACTCATCTCTTCAGAAGATATTATTTGTGATTCCAAATCGGGTGTGTCTGGGGCCGGACGTTCGGCCAAAATTGAAACTTTGTTCTGCGAGGTCAATGAATCTTTTAAACCCTATAATATTGGTAAGCATCGGCACACACCAGAAATTGAGCAGGAACTTTCCCAATTAGCCGGGCAAGATACCAAAATTCTTTTTTCCCCGCACTTGGTTCCCATGGATCGGGGAATCCTTTCAACAATTTACGCAAAACCGACACGGAAATTATCATCGAAGGATTTCACAGATTGTTTTAAGAAATTCTACAAGAATGAAAAATTTATTCGTATTCTTCCCGTAGGAAGTTTTCCGGCTACTGCCAGTGTTCGTGGCACCAATTTCTGCCACATAAGTGTTCTTCTTGATGCCCGCACGGGCCGTGTTGTTGTTTGTTCTGCCATTGACAACCTGACCAAAGGAGCTTCCGGCCAGGCCATCCAGGCATTGAATGTGATGCATGGATTTTCTGAAGATCTTGGTTTGTCAAATACGGCGCTGATTCCATAAACTTTTCAAAAAAAATCACAAAAATAACACCAAACGTTGACAACGCATTCCCTATCCGTTACTCTGCTATTCCAACCGGGTAAACAGTTTTTACCCTAAAAAAGCCCAAACAAGTACAAAATCATCAAGAGGGGAAGGTTCATCATGTCTCATTCAAAGACTAAATTTATTTTTGTGACAGGTGGTGTTGTTTCTTCCTTGGGGAAAGGCTTGGCCAGTGCTTCCATGGGGGCGCTTCTTGAAGACCGTGGACTTAAGGTTACCATTCAAAAACTAGATCCCTATATCAATGTTGACCCTGGAACCATGAGCCCCTTTCAGCATGGGGAGGTTTTTGTCACCGATGATGGGACAGAAACCGATTTGGACTTGGGGCACTATGAACGTTTTGTCAATGTGCGCATGTCCCGTCTGAATAACGTCACCACGGGGCGTATTTATAATTCAGTCATCCAAAAAGAAAGAAAAGGCGAGTATTTGGGAAGAACCGTTCAGGTCATTCCCCACATCACTGACGAAATCAAGGGATGCATCATGAAGGCGGCAAGTGATGTCGATGTTCTTATTGTGGAAATCGGAGGAACGGTGGGGGATATTGAAAGTCTTCCCTTTCTGGAAGCCATTCGTCAATTTCAGGCCGATGTCGGAAAAAACAATGTCTTGTATGTTCATTTAACTTTAGTCCCTTATATTGGGGCTGCTGAAGAACTGAAGACCAAACCCACCCAACACAGTGTCCAAAAATTACGCGAAATTGGGATCCAGCCCGATATTTTGCTTTGCCGTACCGACCGTGCATTGGCGGCTGATATTAAATCAAAAATAGCCTTGTTTTGTAATTTAAACTCCACCTGTGTGATGACAGCGCGCGACGTGCAAAGTATTTATGAAGTTCCACTTAATCTGCATGAAGAAGGTCTGGATGACAAAATTGTGGAATTTTTGAATATCTGGACGCGCAAGCCCGATCTTCAGGTTTGGAAAGATCTTGTTTCCAAAATCAAGTCAGCCGAAAAATTGGTGACCATTGCTGTGGTAGGCAAATATGTTCATTTAACAGATGCTTATAAAAGTCTTAATGAAGCTCTTTATCATGCGGGTTTTAATCAGAATGCCAAGGTGAAGCTTAAGTTTGTTGATTCAGAAACTTTAGAGCAAGATTCGGCCAATCTGGATGAGGCCTTTCTTGAAATTCAGGGTATTTTGATTCCGGGTGGTTTTGGGAATCGGGGGATTGAGGGTAAAATCAAAGCGATTGAATATGCGCGTACGCGTAAAATTCCTTTCTATGGTATTTGCTTGGGGATGCAACTGGCTGTCATTGAGTTTGCGCGCCATGTTGCCGGTCTTAAAGGAGCCAATAGCATTGAGTTTGACCCGAATACGCCTTTTCCTGTTATTCACCTCATGCAAGAACAAAAAGCTGTTTTTAACAAAGGAGCCACCATGCGTTTGGGGGCTTATCCTTGCGTCCTTAAAAAAGGAACGCGTGCTTTTGAAAATTATGGAGAAAAGGAAATTTCAGAACGTCATCGTCATCGTTATGAGTTCAATAATGCTTTTAGAGAACAGCTTGAAAATAAGGGATTGGTTATTAGTGGGACAAGCCCCGATAACTCCTTAGTTGAGATGGTTGAACTTAAGGATCATCCTTGGTTTGTAGCTGTCCAGTTTCATCCTGAATTTAAATCTCGTCCCATGCTTCCCCATCCACTCTTTTTCCATTTTATTGAAGCCAGTCTTGAGTATGCGGCTCAAAAAAATTGGGCTGAAAAAAAGGTGCAAATTCAACAAAATCATCCTTTTAAAAAAGTGGGTTCTCCAAAGATGAACCAAAAAACCTCGAAAGGTTTCAAGTAGATTTAGGACCTTCTTTAAACTTGTTTTTTAGAGGGTTCTTTTAGTCAAGTAATTAATTAAAGGCTCAGCCAAGCTCTAGTCTTGACAAAAAAAGGTCATGTTTTTACCATGGCTTATATCTTGCATAGAAATTTTGACGCACCTTGGCAAAGATTATGGCGATCGAACTTAAACAAAGTTTAAAATTATCCCAGCAGTTGGTTATTACCCCCCAACTGCAGCAAGCCATTAAATTACTTCAGTTATCCCGTATTGAACTTTCTGACATGATCCAGGATGAGCTTCTTGAGAACCCCATGTTGGAAGAAGGACCTCAAGAGGAAGATGAAGAAGTCCCCACTGAAGTAGCCAAAGAAATAGAGGTGGAAGGGGAACTCGATAAATCGCATGAGGCTCAGGCAGAGGTAGGTACCAAAGACGGGGAATTACCCGAACCCAAAGAGTTTGACTGGGAAAACTACATGGGAACCTATAATGCCCCTGGAGAAGATCTGCGAAGTTTTGCCAATTCAGACGAGTTACCCAATTACGAAAATATTACCCCCAAACCCACTACGCTCCACGATCATCTTGATTGGCAGTTAAAAATGGCTAATTTGGCGGAATGGGAAGAAGAGATTGCGCTGACCATTCTGGGTGTTTTGGATGATAACGGTTATTTAACTTCCTCATTGGAAGAAATCGCTGAAAAAAATTCTTATAAGTTAGAAAATGTTAAAGACGTTTTGGAATATGTCCAAGAGCTTGATCCTTTGGGTGTTGGGGCCAGGGATCTTAAGGAATGTCTTCTTCTTCAATCTCGTCCCTTTGTTGCGGAACGCAGCCTTCTTGAATCCATTATCAAAGATCATTTATCTTTGTTGGAACGTAAAGACTACCTCACTTTAGCCAAGAAGTTAAAACAACCCATCAAGAAAGTGATTCATTGTGCCCATATCATTGAAGCCATGGAACCCAAACCCGGGCGCCCTTTTGGGAAGTCGGAGGTTCAATACATAACCCCGGATGTTTATGTTTATAAAATGGGGGATGATTATGCCGTTGTTCTTAATGAAGAGGGGTTGCCTAAATTGCGTGTCAGCAATTTTTATCGCAACATGATGTCAGGTGAAAAAAAATCAAATCCGGACGCCAAGGGTTATATACAGGACAAGCTTAAAAGTGCGGTGTGGCTTATCAAAAGCATTCATCAGCGGCAGCGTACCTTGTATAAAGTGAGCAAATGCATTGTCGGATTTCAGAAAGAATTTTTTGACAAGGGGATTAATTTTTTAAAACCGATGATCCTTAAAGATGTGGCTGAAGAGGTTGGTGTGCATGAATCAACGGTGAGTCGTGCCACCAACAGTAAATACATGCACACCCCCCAAGGGATCTTTGAACTCAAATATTTCTTTAATAATGGAGTCTCCAGTTCCGATGGCACGCCTGATGTGGCTTCTGAAACGGTCAAGGATAAAGTCCGTACCATTATTTCCTCTGAAGATGTCTGCAATCCTTATTCCGATAAAGACATTACGGATATGCTCAAAAAGGTGAATATTGATATCGCACGTCGTACGGTGGCCAAATATCGTGAAATGCTGGGCATTTTACCTTCATCTCGTCGACGGCAGCTTTACCCCCAAGACAAATAAAATATAACACTGTGTGTCAAAAAAAAATTGCAATTTGTGAGAAGCTGATTTAAGTTGAGCGGCCTTTTTAAAAGGAAGGAGCTCATAAGTATTCATGAAATTAAAGGATATTCTTAAGTCCCAAGCAGTTTGCGGAGACCTTTTGGCCACTGATAAAAAAGGTGTGCTTGAAGAATTGTCCAAACTTGCTGAAAAAGCCTATCCAGGGATGGAAGCCGATCATGTTTTCAAGGTATTGCTTGAAAGGGAGCGTCTTGGTTCCACCGGTGTGGGTAATGGGATTTCAATCCCTCACGGGAAAATGCCCGGTCTTTCCTCCATTGTGGCCATATTTGGACGTTCCAAAAAGGGTGTCGATTTTCAGGCTCATGATCAAATTGCCGCCAAACTTTTTTTTGTTCTTATTGCCCCTGAAAATGTTGTCGGAAACCATCTTCAGGCACTGGCTCGTCTCTCACGTTTGTTGAAAGGGGAGGCCATCCGTAATCAGCTCATCGAATCTCCAAGCGAAGATCTTTACCAAATTCTTATCAACGAAGACGAAAAACTTTAAAGTTTTATGCTCCAGGTTTCCGTTGCCGAGCTTCTTAAAAAGGACAGTCAGTTAAACTTGAAGACTGTTGCCGGTAAAAAAGGGATCAAACGTTCCATATTGTCTCCCCGTATCCAAAAACCGGGATTGGCCCTTATTGGAAATACTTCCAAACTTCATTCAGGGCGGGTGCAGATTTTAGGAAAGGCAGAAATCACCTATCTTAAATCGCTTTCAGGCCCAAAGCTGTCACAAATTGTTCTCAAAATGGCCAAGGCCAGAGTCGCTTGCTTTGTCGTGACACGGGATAATCCTGTTCCCAAACCGCTGGTTGGGTTGGCGAACAAACATAAAATTCCCATTTTGAGTACCCCTCTTATTACTTCCATTTTCATCAATCGTGTCACACGTTTTTTAGAGGATTATTTAACCGATGCCACAACCGTACATGGAGTTTTGATGGATGTTTTTGGTGTGGGGATTCTCATCATCGGAAAAAGCGGCATTGGGAAAAGTGAGTGTGCCCTTGACCTGATCATGCGAGGACACAGGCTGGTAGCCGATGATGTTGTTGAAATAAGAAAAAAATCATCTTCCACTTTATGGGGGATGGCGTCCCCACGTTTGCAGTTTCATATGGAGGTAAGAGGGCTGGGTATTCTGAATATTAAAGATTTATTTGGCGTGGCCGCTACCCGAGACCGAAAACTGATCGAAATTGTCGCTGAAATTGTTGAATGGAATCCCAAACACAATTATGACCGCCTTGGGATGGACCAGGTTTTCTACACCATTTTAGATGTGTCGGTTCCGTACATAAAAATTCCTGTTTCCTCAGGTAGGAATGTTTCCACCATTATCGAAGTGGCGGCCAGGAATACTTTGCTTAAAGCCCGTGGGATTGATTCATCCAAGATGTTTTTGGAAAGACTTGATCGGGATCTGGCCGATTATCGCCAAGATGAAGAAACAGAAACACCGGAATGATTATTTGCACAGAGCCTGGCATCTCTGCCTTGCTTCCGTGTTTAAAAAATCGTCCACAATCTGTTTGGCACGGTTTAACGCTTCTTCATAAGAAGAAAAGCTTCCCACTTGATAGGCGCTATTTTCCCCATGATGGGCATTTTCCTCAACAAACAAGGTGTAATTTTATTGTGAGGGAGTGTCACGATTTTTTTTACAATGGGATTTTATCTTCTTGGTCATCCATCCCCCCAGACAGCCGATGAAAAATAATGCCCCCAGGCTTAAAGGAAGGGTAATCCGGTAAGCCAAGTCGTCATGGTGAAAATAAAAATTCGGGTACCAAGATAATTTCTCCCATTCAAATTCATATAATTTGTAATGTTCATTGTTGAAGATGACGTATGTCCACAAAATGGGATAGCACAGTATCATCATGATGGATTCAATAAATCCTTGCCATGAAGAGTGGGTATCTAAACGAGGCAGTGTATAAAGGAGGCAGGCTCCCCCAATACTATTCATACAAATGTAAATTCCGATCAGGTAGCCCCCCCATTTTTTTATCCGGGAATTTTTCCAAAAAGAGGATTTTAATAATCTTATTATAAAAAAGAGTCCCAGAAGCCCAGTGGCTAAGTTTATAATCCCTGCACCAAGAGGTTTGATGGTGACTTTGGCCGGTTTTGCTTCTGTGAATTGGCCCCACCAGTCTTGGCGCGAACTTTCAGGTTGATAGACTTCAACTAAAGCCATGGGAAAACCAAAGGATACTCCCTTGTCGCAAGCCCTAAATCCGGGGGATACAAAGAAGAAAGTTAATAATAAGAAAAGCCCCAAGCCCTGAAGGATTTTTTTCATAAGAGGTTCTATAGTAGGTTTGACCTTAAAATTTGGCCAGTGTTTTTGTTATGAAGGAAACTGTAAAAAAGGGCTCTCTATGGCTAAAATACTTTTTCTTTTCTTGATCAAAAACAGGAGAGAACCCATTAGAAATTAGGCTTTTACTACAGCTTGCTTTTCTTTTTGTAATGGGTTTGTATGCAGTTACTATGGTAGGCATTGTTCTCATTTCAGAAAACAGTGAAGCCTTTGAAATGCTTAAAACCGTTCAGCGTTTGTTAGGCAAACCCAAGGGTATTGTCGCCGTCAAGCTTAAGCCTGGAGATACCATCATCCGTATGCGAAAGCAGCTTCAAGATGGCATTCAAAAAGTAAGTCATAAAAAAGGTGTTTTGCTGCTGACGCATTTTTATGGATCAACCCAATGTAATGTTTGCCTGGAGTTTGTCCATAAAGGTGTTGTTGAGTTGGTCAGTGGTTTTAATCTCCCGATGCTTGTAAAACTGCTTACTCTTCATAAAACCGTTCCTTTAAAAAAACTTGTTCCTTTTATCGCCCAATATGGGCGGACCCATATTTACCATGTGCAATCTAAAAAAATGAGAGTGTGCTATTAGAAGATTCATTATGCTTACATCCAAAACAACAACAAAAAGTAGCGCCTCAATTCAGGGGAGCTTTAAAATTGTCAATAAATTGGGGCTTCATGCACGGGCGGCAGCCTTGTTTGTAAAAACATCCACGCCTTTTGAAAGTGAGATTTTTGTCAACAAAGGGAAAAACCGGGTTAATGGAAAAAGTATTATGGGGCTTTTGATGTTGGCTGCAGGGAAGGGATCGAGCATCAAAATAGAAGCCCAAGGGGCCGATGCCCCTGTGGCCATAAAAAAATTGGGGGAATTGATTGCCCAAAAGTTTCATGAAAAAGAGTAAGCAAAAATCTTTTGGCCATAAACTGCAGGGAGAGAAGGTTTCCCCCGGTATTGTTACAGGCCGGGTTTTTCTTTTTGGAGCTCCTTCCCTTGTTGTCCCCCAATATTGGATTCATTCGGGCCAGGTTGCCGATCAGACCAAACGGTTTTTGCAGGCCATTGAGGCCAGTCGTACCCAGCTGGAAGGCATCAAATCAAAATTGTGCCGTATTCAGGGACGTGATCACATCACCATTCTTGATTCGTATTCCCTTCTTTTACAGGACGAACTTATTGTTCGTAATACCATTCACACCATTGAAAAAGAATTGGTGAATGCCGAGTGGGCCTTAAAGAACACCTTGCAAGAGGTTAAAAAAACTTTTTCTAAAATCAATCATGATTATATTCGCCAGCGTCAGGATGATATTGACTACATTGGCAATGCCATCTTGAGAAATTTGATGGGAACCAAGCAGGAGCTGGTTCAGCGCGTGCCTGCGCATTCCATTGTTGTGGCGCGTGATATTTCTGCGGCTGAAACCCTTTATCTTGACCGGTTTCACATTGCAGCCCTTGTGACTGAAGGGGGAAACCCGAACTCACACATGGCTATTGTCGCCCGATCGCTGGCACTTCCGACATTGGTTGATGTCAATGGCCTGTTAAACTTTGTAAGCCACGGGGATGAAGTGATTGTGGATGGCGAGGAGGGTGTTTTAATCATAAAGCCAAGTCAAAAGCAGAAAACAGCCTACCAAAATATCAGGAAAAAAGTTTTAGACAGACGTCGTCAATTTCTTTTGGATGTTCGTAAGGAAAGCATTACCCAAGACCACCATGAAATGGAAGTCTGGGCCAATATGGAAGTGCTTGATGAGATCCCCTCCATTGTTCATGCGGGGGCCACGGGCGTGGGCTTATTACGCAGCGAGTTTTTATTTATGGATCGCGATCAACTTCCTTCGGAAGCGGAACAAGAAGAAGTTTATCGTGATGTTTTAAAAAAATTAAAAGGCAAGGAAGTTATTTTGCGCACCTTTGACTTGGGGGCCGATAAATATTGGCCCCATAGTGAAATGGCACAGCAAAATAACCCGGCCCTTGGTTTAAGGGCTGTACGCCTTGCCATGCATGACAAGACCCTGTTTGAAACCCAATTGCGTGCCATGTTCAAGGCGGCTTGTGGGTTTGATCATTTGAAAATCTGTTTTCCCCTTATTTCCTCCATAGACGAATGGAGAAAAATAAAAACCATGTCGGGTGAAATCCGGCAAAACCTTAAAAGGCAGAAGTATTCTGTTCCAAAAATTCCCTTTGGGATGATGATTGAAACGCCCTCGGCTGTCATGGAAGTTGATTTGTTGGCCCATGAATCTGATTTTATCTGTGTAGGAACCAATGATCTTATTCAATATACACTTGCCTGTGATCGTACCAATGAATGGGTAAAAGACTTGTACTGTGCGCATCACCCTTCCATTTTAAGATTGCTTCAACGCATTATCCATGTAGCTCCTTCAAATACTCAAATTACCGTTTGCGGGGAGATAGCTTCAGACCCCATGTATTTATGGCTTTTGATGGGCCTGGGATATACCAGATTAAGCATGAATCCGGCTTCGATCCCGATGATAAAAACCATGATACGACAATCTTATTTATCCGAGGCCCAACATTTAACCCATAAACTGATGGAATCAGGTTCCCTCCTTGAAGCGGGGAAAATACTATCGGGCACCATGAAGTCAAGATTTCCTGAATATTTTCAATAGTTTAAATTGATGGGAGTTACGCTTTGACAAAAAAGGCCAAACCATATAAAAGACAATCTTTTAATTTAAGAAAAAGATCCATCAAACAAAGGAGCAAGGCTATGAGTTCTTCTTATTTTTTTACTTCCGAATCGGTTACGGAAGGGCACCCGGACAAAATTTGTGACAATATTTCAGATGCTGTTTTAGACGCTTGTTTGGCAAGCGATCCAACCTCTCGTGTGGCCTGTGAAAACCTGGTGACCACCAATTTTTGCCTTGTCTCTGGTGAAATTACCACCAAAGCCAATTTTAATGCCGAGGCGTTGGCTCGTAAAACCATCGAAGAAATTGGTTATACGGATCCTGAAATTGGTTTTGATGCCAAAACATGTGAAGTGAAAGTTTTGCTGAAGAAACAGTCCCCCGATATTTCTCAAGGCGTTACCGAAGGGGAAGGGCTTTTTAAAGAGCAGGGAGCCGGGGACCAGGGGCTTATGTTTGGTTATGCCTGCAATGAAACCCCCGAGCTTATGCCGATGCCCATTGCGTTTGCGCACCGTTTGGCTTTTACGTTAACGCAGGTTCGTAAAAACAAGAAACTCAATTTCTTGCGCCCTGACGGGAAGTCACAAGTGACAGTGGAATATATAAACGGCAAACCGGTTCGCATTGATACCATTGTTGTTTCAACCCAGCATACTCCGGAGGTTGCTTACGAAACCTTAAAGGAAGCTATTATTGAAGAAGTCATTAAAACTTCCTTGCCGAAGGAACTTTTAAAAAGTGACACTCGCTATCTTATTAATCCCACCGGGCGTTTTGTTGTGGGTGGCCCGCATGGGGATTGCGGACTTACCGGTCGCAAAATCATTGTAGATACCTATGGGGGCATGGGACGTCACGGAGGCGGGGCTTTTTCTGGAAAAGACCCTACCAAGGTTGATCGCAGTGCCTCTTATATGGCTCGTTATGCCGCCAAAAATATTGTGGCGGCGGGTTTGGCTGATCGCTGTGAGTTGCAAGTGGCCTATGCCATTGGGTACCCTGAACCCGTTTCTCTTTTTGTAGACACTTTTGGTACTGGCAAATTTCCTCATGAAAAAATTGAGGCTGCTGCCCGGGAAGTGTTTAGCTTCAAACCGGCTAATATTATCAAGCATCTCAATTTGCTTCGTCCCATTTACAAGAAGACGGCTGCTTATGGCCATTTTGGTCGTAGCGAGCCCGAATTTACTTGGGAAAAAACAGACGCCGTTGAACGTTTAAAAAAATCCATCTAAATCATTACTACCCCTTCGGTAGGTTTGAAGTGTGATTAAATCCCCCTCTTTCCCCCTTTAATAAAGGGGGATGAAGGGGGATTTAGACACCTTGAGCTGAGCCGAAGAGGAATCGAATCATGACAAATTGTGACATCAAAGACCCAAGTTTAGCTTCCAAAGGAAAACTTCGTATTGAATGGGCGGCTCAAAACATGCCTGTTCTTCAATTAATCAGGGATCGTTTTGCCAAAGAAAAACCCTTGAAAGGGTTTCGTGTAGGCGCGTGTTTACACGTGACCACTGAAACCGCTTATTTGATGATTGCCCTTAAAGAAGGCGGTGCTGAAATTGCGTTGTGCGCTTCCAACCCTCTTTCTACTCAAGACGATGTGGCAGCCTCTCTTGTTCATGATTATGGGATTTCCACCTTTGCCATTAAGGGAGAAGACAAGGACACTTATTATAAGCACCTCAATGCGGTTCTTGATATCAAGCCCCATCTTACCATGGATGATGGTGCCGATTTGGTTTCCCTTCTTCATTCCGACCGTAAGGATGCCCTAGAGCAGATTATTGCAGGCACTGAAGAAACCACCACGGGGGTTATTCGTCTTAAGAGCATGGCTAATGACAAGGTTTTGAAATATCCCATTTTGGCCGTCAATGATGCCGAGACAAAACACTTCTTTGATAACCGCTATGGCACGGGGCAATCCACCATCGATGGCATTGTACGTGCGACAAACCGTTTGTTGGCAGGAACTACTTTTGTGGTGGCCGGTTACGGTTGGTGTGGCCGTGGTTTGGCCATGCGGGCTCATGGGATGGGAGCCAAGGTTATTGTGACAGAAATTGATTCGTTGAAAGCTTTGGAAGCCTTGATGGACGGATATCAGGTGATGCCCATGGCCCAAGCCGCTCCCTTGGCTGATTTTTTCTGCACGGTGACCGGCAATAAGCATGTATTGACCAAACAGCATTTTGAAGTGATGAAAGACGGTGCCATTGTTTCCAATTCGGGGCATTTCAATGTTGAAATTGATTTGGAATCGCTTGAAAAAGTAGCTTTGGGCAAAAGACAGATTCGCGAATTTGTCACTGAATACAAATTATCCGGCAATCGTCGCGTGAATGTTTTGGCCGAAGGTCGTTTGGTGAATTTGGCGGCGGCAGAAGGCCATCCTTCCAGCGTGATGGATATGAGCTTTGCCAACCAGGCGCTGGGTGCCGAATGGATCAGCCGTAATTACAAAAACCTGGAGAAAAAGGTTTATGTTATTCCTGCCGACATCGACAAGAAAATTGCCGAGCTTAAACTAAAAGCCATGGGCACCAAAATTGATGTCCTCACCCCCGAGCAAGAACGCTACCTGTCCAGCTGGCAGGAAGGGACCTGATTTAAATTTCCCGTCTAACATTCCCCTTTTCAACCAAAGGCTGATCCGCCTCTGGCGAAAAAAAAGGGGGATTGAGGGGGATTTGTTCCCGTATTTATTCCCGTTTTTGCTTTTGTATTTTTTTATATTTTTAAGCAACCTTCATCTTTTTTTGCCGAAGATAAAGTCATTCATTTTTAATTTAAGGAATTGAGACTATGCCATCCATTCTGGGTTTCCGTCCTTTTTTTATATCGCCGGCTCGGCCAGGTATGCGGGTTTTTTCCGTAAGTGCACGTCCCATGCGTTTTCGGGATAACCATATGCGCAGTGACCCGGCAGCCTCTCGAGATCAAGTGGCCGTAGCCTCTAATGCATTATTAATTAGAAATGCCGGCCCAAAAAATAATTTGACCATCCTTTGTGATTCGGGACCCGGGCTCCAACTACCCTCAGAAGCCCGGGGAAAACTAGGGATACCGGATGAGGACGTTTTGCTGGAAAATATGGCTCATCTTGGCGTGACCCCCGATGATGTCGATGTTTATCTTCCCAGCCATCTTCACGGGATCATACAGGCTGGGCGTTTGAAGGAAGTCGTTTCAGGCTCCCTCGAGCGCATGTGATCACAAGCCGCCAAGCCCTGGATGACAATGCCCGCGCTACAACTGATGGAGACGCTTCATTCCTACCCGAAGTCGGGAAGATTCTTAACTCTCTGTTGGCGGAGGGCAGGATGACACTACTGGATGCCGGAGCCGTTTCTCTCACAGGTCCGGGCATCAGCATTCCCATGTTGGGTGATGACATCCAATTTTTCTTCAGTCGTGGGCATTCCGAAGGACAAATGCACGCTGTTTTCTCAACGATCTTCGGCGCCATTGTCTTTGGCGGTGACTTCTGGCCAACCGTTTGGCATGCCCAAGACCCCTCCCGATTCATGCCCCAATTCGACCGTCGCGACCTTCCGGCACTTCTTAGGGATAAAGAAAGTTTTTTACCCAGAGCTGCCGCCTATCAGGTGTACTTGTATTTTTATCACGACCCAGAAGTAGCGGCGGCCCAAGTAGTTGAGAATGCGGGACAATATGAGATTAAAAATCCTTTACAAGAAGTGCGTTGGTCATCAGATAGTTAAGTTAGTGAGTTTAAGATGGAGTAAGTTCTTGAGTTTGATTTATGGTTAAAGACTTCTCAAAAATATTCTAGCAGTCAATATTCTTCCCAACTGATGACCTCGGTCCAGGGCGGGATTTTTAGACAATTTGTCAATCGAATTTACAATTTGGTTTTTTAAGCATTCCTCACCACTCCCGCAGGGGTTGGGTGGCGGAGTGCTTTTTGCATGAGTTTGGCTTTGTCGTAGAGTTCGGCGAATTCGTTTTCGGTGTCCAATTTGTATTTTTCCATCGTGCGCAGCGCGTGGTCGGGCTGTTGCTTTCTTAAATACAAAATACAGACGTCGCGGATCATCGTTTTGTTGCCCGGCTTGTGGGGCAGGATGAGCTCATAGACCTTCAAGAGATTGTCGTAGTCTTTTGTTTCCTTGAAATTTTGTGCCAAATGCTCAAATTGCGTGAGCGCCTCGGCCAAGTTGCCGTCGAGTTGATGGCCTTCGGCAAGTTTGCGCCTGTTTAAAGACGATGGATCAATGGAAACGATACGGGACAGGCATTCGATATGTTTGTTGGTTTCTCCGTGGGCATGATAAGCGGCTGCAGCAATATAAAGTTGATTGACTGCTTCCTTTGGCATTTCAAGTTTTAAGTATAAATCGGTGAGCTTTAAATTGAGGTCGGTTCGATCAGGATCGATTTTTAAAATGATCTTGATGATGGAAATGGCTTTTAAAATAAAATTGTCGGCGATGTATTTTTGAACCACTTCTTCGTAGGTTTCAATGGCTTTTTTGGATTCATGCGCCTTGAAATAGGTTTCAGAGATTTTTATTTTGATGCGGAGATCATCCGGGTGGCTTTGTGAAAGGGCAATATAATCTAAAAGGAGACTTTCATACTTGTTTTTCTGAAAGACTTTTCCGAAAAAATCCTTGGCTTGTTTGACGATGTCACCAAGTTTCATATTATTTTTTTAGGCTTTCAACTAAAGCCTCCAAGCCCAGTAAATAGCTGTGTGGACCAAACCCACAAATCTGCCCTACAGCCACGGAAGAAACATAGGAATGATGCCTGAAAGGTTCACGCTTATAAATATTGGATAAATGAACTTCAACGACGGGCACATGGGCAGCCAAGAGGGCATCGCGTATGGCGACACTGGTATGGGTGTAAGCTGCCGGGTTAATCAGGATGCCGCTGATTTTTTTTGTGCAAGATTGGATCTTGTTGACCAATTCCCCCTCTGTGTTGGATTGAAAACTTTCAAGGGTTACCTTTAACTCTTTTGCTTTTTTTTTCAGGGCTTTGTCAATGGAGTCAAGAGTGACATCCCCATAAATATCCTGCTCGCGCGTGCCCAACATGTTCAGATTGGGGCCGTGGATGACTTGGATGGTTATTTGTTTTTTTGCGGCCATGCAAGGGTGCGGGTGATTTCACTCACCCGCATTGGTTTGATGAAAGTTTTTCCTATTTTTTTAATAACAATGTAACGAATTGTATCGTTTGTAGTCTTTTTATCAAGTGCTATCACCTGGGAATATTTTTTTTGTGAGTAGCCAGGCCATTGTGTCGGGAGCCCCGCTTTTTGAAGCAGGGCTTGAAGGCGACTTAATTCTTCTTTTTTACAAAATCCTTTTTTCACAGAAAGAGTGGCCGCATACATCATGCCCATGCTTATGGCTTCTCCATGATGAATTTTGTTGTAGCCACTTAAGGTTTCAATGGCATGCCCCAGAGTGTGCCCAAGATTAAGCAGCGCTCTTAACCCTGATTCTTTTTCGTCTTTTGAAACAATCAGGGCTTTAATATGGCATGAGCGGCTAACGATGGTGTTAAGCGTGTTGGGATCCATTTTCAAAATTTTGGGCAAATGAGATTCAATGTATTTGAAAAATTTTTCATCCCACAAAACGCCGTATTTGATGACCTCACTTAACCCACATAAAAATTCTCGCTTGGAAAGTGTGTTTAAAAAATTTGTGTCAATGCACACCCATTTGGGCTGGTAAAAAGCCCCCACAAGATTTTTCCCTGCGGGCAAATCAACACCCGTTTTTCCTCCAACGCTGCTGTCTACCTGGGCCAAGAGGGTTGTGGGCACTTGGATGAAGGGAATGCCTCTTAAATAGGTGGCGGCCACAAAGCCGCCAATGTCTCCAACAACGCCCCCTCCAAAAGCGACGAGAGCTGTTTTTCGATCCACTTTAAGATCCGACATTTTCCAGTAAATTTTTTCGACAGTCTGCAATGTTTTGTATTTTTCACCATCGGGAATGACGATCCATTGAGCATGGAGAGTTTTGAGTTCCCTGGTTAATTTTTTTTGATAGAGCCTTGCAAGCGTTGTGTTGGTAAGAACAACTACTCTGCGTGAGGGAATAAATTTTGCAATTTTTGTTCCCATGTTGAGGCTGGCGCCAGGGGCGATATCAATGGTGTAACTTCGGTCATCAAGATTTACTTTGACTTGTGGCATTTAAGGACCCTCAAAATAGGATGGATGATGGCATCGACGGCTAAGCTGTCCGTATTTATTTGAAAAGGAGCTAAAGCATAGAAAGGTCGTCGGCTATTGAGCAAGGTTTCAATCACTTGTCTTCGTTTTGTTTTTGGAAGAAGAGGGCGAGTATGCTCTTGTTCTATACGTTTTTCTATAATGGCAGAGGATGTGTTTAAATTAATCCATAGCCCTCTTTTTAAAAGAGCTCGATTTTGAGCTCTTAGGACAATCCCCCCGCCTGTGCTGATAACAGCAGGTGCATTGTTCACAAGATTGAGAAGCAATTTTGTTTCTTCATCTCTGAAGAAAGCTTCCCCTTTTTTCTTAAAGATTGTGGCGATTTTTGATTTTAGTTTTTTTTCTAAAACAGCATCCATGTCGATAAAGGGACGGTTCAATTTTTGAGCCAATGCCAGGCCAATGGTTGATTTGCCCGTTCCCATAAAACCAGTCAGAAAAATGGATTTGTTTTTAAGAGATGGGGAAAGATCGTGCACAGGTTTAAGATGATGATGGATTCATTTTTGTTAGTAAATCGAAATCATGCAGCCAAGTTTAAACAAGGACTTGTCTCCCTATTTAAAATTGGAATGCGATGATGGCCTTTGGAAAAATCAATTGTCGGGAAAAACAGAATTTTTTTCTGTCAGTTTAAGCCCCAAGGCAAGAATGATTTTTCTTTTGGTATCCATGCGACAAGGGAGCCCCGATTCAACCCGATCAATGGTTAAAGGGGAAAGGCTGGCTTTGCGGCCTAGTTCCGCTTTACTGATAAGAAGGTCTTCACGGATTTTGCGCACATTGTTTTGTATTTTTTCAAAGCTCATAAAAGTAAAAAGACAAAAGTGTCTAATTTGTTCAAAATGTAAAAGAATCAATAGTTAAGGTCAAGTAATTTGTGTTAATTTAAACCGAAGTTAAGCCTAATTATATTAAATTATATATAATTATATGTTTTTTTGAGGACCTTTAAATTTACTTTAGTGAATAAGCAGGGAAAGGTACCATTCCATGATTTCGCGGCCGTAGAAAAAATAAAGGGCGGCGGCGGCAGCCAAGAAGGGACCATAGGGAATGATAAGGGGTTCATCTGATTTGTTACGTGAAATAAGGATATATAAGATGGCATAAACAATGGCCAATAAGGAACTCATCAAAAAGACAAAGAGCACGGCTCTCCAACCCAAAAAAGCCCCGATCATGGCGGCTAGTTTGACATCCCCCCCACCCATGCCTTCGCGTTTCCGGATCCATGAATAAGCCTGGCCGATGACGAGCAAGCTTCCCCCTCCGGCCAAGATACCTACCAAAGAAAATGTAAGGGCTTGTTCCCATGCCGGTCCCATAAAAAAGAGGGTGACCAAAATGCCGACGGGAATGCCAGGAAGTGAAATGACATCGGGGATGATTTTGTGCTCAAAATCGATAAAGGAAATGGCGATGAGGGGGGCGATGAACAATAAAAACCAGATAAGATAAGTTTTAAAATCATAGCCCACGCGAATAAAAACCATCAGCGCCAAAAAGGCCGTGACAGCTTCGACCATGGGATATCGAAAACTGATTTTTGCTTTGCAATGATGGCAGTGCCCACCCAAAAATAGAAAGCTCATGACAGGGATATTTTCATACCAATTAATTTGATGCCGACAACTTGTGCAGAAAGACCTGCCCCCAACTCCCATGTTTCGCGGAAGACGGAAAATAACGACGTTTAAAAATGAGCCGATGATAAGGCCCAAGAGCAATACCTGAAGAATAAAAAACCACTGGGGAATCATGAATGAAACGGATGTTCTCATTAAAGTGGGTAGGCGCCAAGGGATTTTTGCACATCATTTGACATCATTTTAATCTATGTGTTACATCCGGCCTTCATGATTACCCTTAAAGAAGTCGAAAAAATAGCCCATCTTTCAAAGCTTTCATTATCGGAAAGTGAAAAACAAAAATTTGTTGTCGAGTTGGGGAATATTTTGGGATTTGTTGAAAAATTAGATCAACTCGATCTCAAAAATGTGGCGGCCACTTCCCATGCCGTGGAGGTGACCAATGTTTTTCGTGAGGATAAAATTGTAAATACAAATGTAAAAGAGAAGGCGCTGGCGATGGCCCCTGAAGCCGAGGGAGATTTTTTTAGGGTTCCTAAAGTCTTATGATGGAAAAAGAATTACTTCAAAAATCAATCCATGAAATTGCTCCCAAGTTAAAAAATAGGGAAATTTCGGCGCATGAGTTGGCTCGCTTTCAAATTGAACGCATTGAAAGTCTTGATTCCAAGCTTGGAGCTTATCTTCACATCTGCAAGGAAAAAGCCTTAACACAGGCTAAAGCAATCGATGAAAAAATTGCGAAGGGAAATTATACCGGTCCTCTGATGGGCATCCCCTTGGGGCCCAAGGATATTTATTTAACAGAAGGAATCCCTACCACCTGCGCTTCCAAAATCTTGGAGGGTTATGTTCCTCCCTATAACAGTACGGTCATCCAAAAACTTCTTGAGAGTGGCATGGTGATTGTCGGAAAAATCAACATGGATGAGTTTGCCATGGGTTCTTCCAATGAAAATTCAGCTTACAAACAAGTCAAAAATCCATGGAATCTAGACTGTGTGCCCGGTGGTTCTTCCGGTGGGTCGGCAGCGGCGGTGAGTGCTGATTTGTGTTTTGCTTCTCTTGGAACTGATACGGGGGGCTCCATTCGCCAACCGGCTTCGCTTTGTAGCATTGTCGGGTTAAAGCCCACTTATGGACGCGTGAGTCGTTATGGCGTGATTGCCTTTGCCAGTTCGCTCGATCAAATGGGCCCCATGACCAAAGACGTTGAAGACTGCGCTCTTTTGATGAACGCCATTGCAGGGTACGATGCCCGCGATTCAACATCCATTGATATGTCCATTCCCGATTACACTTCTTTTTTACGAAAGCCCGTGAAGGGGTTAAAGATAGGAATGCCCCGCGAATATTTTGCTGAAGGGATCCATCCTTCCGTGCGTGATGCGGTTCAAAAAGCAGTGGCCAGCCTTGAAAAAATGGGGGCGATTGTTTCGGAAGTAAGCCTTCCCAATACTGAATATGCTTGCGCTGTCTATTATATTTTGGCCCCTGCGGAGGCTTCTTCCAATCTGGCGCGCTTTGATGGGGTTCGTTATGGGTTACGGGCAAAAGCCACCACCCTTCATGAATTATACGAAAACACAAAGACCCAAGGCTTTGGCCCCGAGGTCAAGCGGCGCATCATGCTTGGCACTTATGTTCTCTCGGCTGGTTATTACGATGCTTATTATTTAAAGGCCCAAAAAGCGCGGACCCTCATTCGTAATGATTTTTTGGAGGTGTTTAAGAAAGTGGATGTTTTGGCCACTCCCACGGCTCCCACCACGGCTTTCAAGCTGGGGGAAAAAACGTCGGATCCTGTTTGTATGTATCTTTCAGATATCTGCACCATTCCTGTAAACCTGGCGGGGTTACCAGGGATGAGCCTTCCCTGTGGTTTTGACGACAAAAATCTTCCCATCGGCTTGCAACTTATCGGAAAGCCCTTTGACGAAGGCACTCTCTTTACTGTTGCCCATGCCTACGAGCAGGCCCATAGCTGGCATTTGAAAAAACCTTCCTTGTAACTTCCTCATTGCAAGACACCCTGGATTATTGATAATAGCAATCTTTCCTAAAGGAAATTCTTATGCCCGTACAAGATTATTTGAATAATATTAAAAAAAATATCCGTGAAATCACGGTGGAAGATGTCAAAAAGAAAATCGACCAAAAGGCGGATTTTCTTTTGATTGATGTCCGTGAAAAAGAAGAAATCGTGGGGGGATTACTTCCCAAGGCCCAAGCCATTGTTCGCGGTTTTTTGGAACTTAAAATCGAAAGTGCCGAACCCAATAAAAATAAAGATATCGTGCTCTATTGCGCCGGAGGTAACCGTTCAGCCCTGGCGGCCAAGGCCTTAAATGAATTGGGTTACAAAAATGTTTCCTCCATGAAGGGAGGCTATTCAGCCTGGCAACATGCAGGGTTCCCCATTGAGCAACAAAAATCAATGTCGGCAGAAAAACTGGCACGCTATGCCCGCCACCTTTCGATGCCCGAGGTTGGGGAAGCCGGGCAGATGAAGCTTTTGGAATCCAAGGTCATGCTTATTGGTGCGGGGGGGTTGGGATCTCCGGCCGGTCTTTATTTAGCTGCCGCAGGTGTCGGCACTATTGGTATTATTGATAACGATGTCGTTGACCAATCCAATCTCCAAAGACAAATTTTGCATGACCAATCATGGGAAGGGCTTCCCAAGGTTGATTCCGCGGTGCATCGCTTGAAGGGCATCAATTCGGACATCAAGGTAAAACCCTACAAAATGCGCTTGGATCGCACCAATGCGATGGAAATTTTCAAGGACTACGATATCATCGTGAATGGTTGTGATAATTTTGCCACGCGTTATTTAATCAACGATGCCTGTGTCTTTTTAAAGAAGCCTTTGGTAGATGGTTCCATTTTCCGGTTTGAAGGGCAGATAACGGTTTTTGATCCGGCTCAAAAAGGGCCCTGCTATCGTTGCTTGTATCCTTTGCCCCCTCCGCCGGAAATGGCTCCTAGTTGTCAGGAAGCCGGTGTGTTTGGTGTGCTTCCCGGTATTATCGGCTGTTTGCAAGGGGTGGAAGTAATCAAGATTTTATTGGGAATTGGAGAGCCTCTTATCGGTAAACTTATTTTGTATGATGCCCTCAAACAAAAATTCCGTGAGCTTAAAATAAGGCGCGACCCGCAATGCCCTGTTTGTGGCGATAAACCGACTATTAAAGAGTTGATCGACTACGAGTGGTTTTGTTCCACGGCGAATAAACATTGATTATTTTAACGCCCCCCAACCCCCTCTTAAAATAAGAGGGGGCGAGGGGGAGTTATTCATATGAAACAACGAAAATCCACCCTCAAACGAAAAACCAAGGAAACGGACATCAGTTTATCCTTAAACATTGATGGAAACGGAAATTATTCCATCAAAACACCCATTCCTTTTTTTACACACATGCTGGAGGCGTTTGCGCGCCACGGTTTGTTTGATCTAACCATAAAAGCCACCGGAGATATTGAGGTGGATGATCACCATTTAGTTGAAGATGTGGGCCTGGTGTTGGGAGAAGCTTTTAAAAAAGCTTTAGGCGACAAAAAGGGAATCCGTCGTTATGGGCATTTTATGCTTCCCATGGATGAGGTGCTGACAACGGCAGCGGTTGATTTTTCGGGTAGGCCTTGTCTGGTTTATCAGCCCGCCATAAAATCCGGACGCATTAAAAATTTTGATACAGATCTTGTGCATGAATTTTTTCAGGCTTTTGTGAATACGGCCCACATCAATTTGCACATTCACGTCCTAAAGACAGGCAATCGTCATCATGTGGTCGAATCCATTTTTAAGGCCACAACACGAGCCTTGGATATGGCGACACAATTGGATGCACGTATCAAAACAATTCCTTCCACGAAGGGGAAATTATAGGTGAAGAGCCAACAGTGATCGCCATTATCAACTACGACATGGGTAATTTGAAAAGTGTCTCCAAGGCCTTGGAAAAGGTGGGGGCCAAGGTCGTTGTTACCCGTGACATAAAACAAATCAAAAAAGCTTCCAAAATCGTCCTGCCAGGGGTGGGTGCCTATACGCGCTGCATGGAAAACCTGACCCGGTATGGTTTGGTTGATGTCATCAAAGAAGAAATTAAATCCGGAAAATGGTTTTTGGGTATTTGTCTGGGGCTTCAATTATTATTTGAAGAGAGTGAAGAATTTGGCCCCACAAAGGGATTGGGTCTTCTCAAAGGATCGGTGAAACGTTTTCCCGTAGGGGCGCCGCTTGCTGCGCCCTTAGGAGTGCCCCATATAAGGGCGCAGCAAGCAGCGCCCCTACCAAAAATCCCCATGATCGGTTGGAACCAAATCAAAAAAACACGCGCCGATTTGAAATTGTTTCGTGATGTGCCGGATGAAACTTATTTTTATTTTGTTCATTCTTATTTTGTTTCTCCAAAAGATAAGGATGTTGTCGCCACCACCACCGATTACGAAGGTTCTTTTTGTTCCAGTGTTCAAAAAGATCATGTTTTAGCTTGTCAGTTTCACCCTGAAAAAAGCCAGAAATGGGGTTTGAAGGTGTTGGAGAATTTTGTGGGATTGTAGGGGCGCGGCAAGCGGCGCCCGTACGGAATCATATATGATCGAAAAAATAATTTCAGTTTTAGCCACTTTCATTATCGCAGTCATTTCGGGGATGGGGTACTGGGGAATTTTTCTTTCCATGGCCATTGAATCGGCCTGCATTCCCTTACCCAGTGAAATCATCATGCCGTTTTCGGGATATCTTGTGAGTATAGGGCAGTTTACTTTGCATGGAGTGGCCTTTGCAGGGGCTCTTGGGTGTGTGTTTGGTTCGATCGTTGCTTATTATGCAGGGTTGTGGCTTGGGCGTGACTTCCTGATGAAGTATGGGAAATATATTCTTGTCTCACCGCGGGATATCCAATGGGCGGATTGCTGGTTTTTGAAATATGGGGGCTGGGCCATTTTCTTTTCGAGATTGTTACCGGTCATTCGTACTTTTATTTCGTTCCCTGCAGGCGTTGTCCGCATGAAAATGGTTCCCTTTGTGGTTTATACTTTTATAGGCTCTTACCCTTGGTGTTACGGGTTGGCCTGGGTCGGAAAAAAAATGGGGGACAATTGGAATACCCTTGGGCCTTATTTTCACAAATTTGATTTTGTGATTGGAATCCTCCTTTTAATAGGGGTTGGTTTCTGGGTGAAACATCATTTAATGGGTAGGGACCCCGCGATGCGGGGTCCCTACAGATAATGCAAATTCTTCCGGCGATTGACCTAAAAGACCATAAAGTGGTGCGGCTTTCCCAGGGGAAAATGGGGACGGCTAAAATTTATTCAGAGGATATTCTCCTTGTGGCTAAACGCTGGGTTGATGCAGGAGCCACGCGCCTTCATCTGGTTGATTTAAATGGGGCCTTTGAGGGGAAACCCGTCCATTTTGACGAGGTAAAAAAGCTTTTACACAGTTTTCCTTCCGTCCAATTTGAAATCGGGGGCGGAATTCGTTCCATTGAAACCATCAAAAAATATTTTCAGACCGGAGTTCATTTTTGCATTTTGGGAACGGTGGCTCTTAAAAATCCGGAATTGCTCAAAGAAGCCGTTTCTCTTTTCCCTTCAAAAATCATTTTGGGTGTGGATGCCAAGGCAGGGATGGTGGCTACGGAAGGTTGGGATGAGGTAAGCCGGCTTAAAGCGACAAGCCTGGCAAAAAAATGTGAATCCCTTTCCCTGGAATCGATCATTTTTACCGATGTGGCCAAAGATGGGATGATGCAAGGCATGAGTTTGAATAGTATTGAAGAAATGGCCAAAGCATCGGCTATCCCCATTATTGCTTCAGGGGGTTTTACTTCCTTGGAGGATATAAAGGCGCTAAAAAAAATCAAAAATGTGAAAGGTGTCATTGCCGGCAAGGCCCTGTATGAGGGATTGGTGGATTTGAAAGAGGCGATTGCATTGTCTGCGTAGGGGTGCAATTTCAGCCGGAGGCTGATCCACCTCTGGAGGACATTGCGCCCCCACAATATATGCTCACAAAACGAATCATTCCCTGTTTGGATGTCAAAGACGGCCGTGTGGTCAAGGGGATTAATTTTGTGGGCTTGCGCGATGCCGGGGATCCTGTTGAAATTGCCAAGCGCTATGACGATGAAGGCGCCGATGAGCTTACTTTTTTGGATATTACGGCCTCTCATGAAGAACGAGACATCCTCTTAGACATTGTTGAAAAAACAGCCTCCCAGGTTTTTATGCCCCTGACTGTGGGGGGTGGGGTGCGAAACCTCGAAGATATCCGGCGTTTGCTTAGTGCCGGTGCCGATAAGGTGTCCATTAATACGGCGGCCGTCAATCAGCCCGAATTTGTGCGTGAAGCGGCGGGTGAGTTTGGAAGTCAATGCATTGTTGTGGCCATTGATGCGAAGCGTGTTCACCCTCTCCCTGACCCTCCCCCCTCAAGGGGGAGGGGATTATCCCCCCTCCCTCGAGGGGAGGGGATGGGGGGGAGGGTGCGATTTGAAGTTTTCACCCACGGCGGTCGCAAAGCTACAGGTCTTGATGCTATCGAGTGGGCCAAGAAAATGGAAAGTTTCGGCGCTGGAGAAATTTTGCTGACCAGCATGGATCGGGATGGCACCAAAATCGGCTATGATCTGGAATTAACCAAGGCCCTTGTTGATGCAACCACTATTCCTGTGATTGCCTCCGGAGGAGTAGGGACCTTGGAACATCTCTATGAAGGCTTGGTTGTGGCAAAAGCGGAAGCTGTTTTGGCCGCCTCCATTTTTCATATGCAGGAATACACCATTGCAGAAGCAAAAAAATACTTGGCGGGGAAAGGGGTACAAGTTAGAAGGTGAGTTATGAGTTAGGAGTTATGAGATTTAAGATTTTTCTCATAACTCATAACTCATAACTAAAAATGTTTTCAATCGATCAATTAAAATTCGACGCCAACGGCCTTATTCCTGCCGTGATTCAGGATGTTGCAAACAACGAAATCCTGATGGTGGGCTACATGAATAAAGAAGCCGTGCAAAAAACCATCGAAGGGCCCCATGTCACTTTTTATTCACGTTCGCGCAATAAAATGTGGATCAAGGGAGAGTCTTCAGGGCACACACAGCAAGTGAAGGAAATTTATTTTGACTGTGATGCCGATTGCCTGCTGATCAAAGTCATTCAGAAAGTGGCGGCCTGCCATGTGGGGTACCGCACCTGTTTTTTTCGAAAGATTGAAAAGGACAAAGTGATCACCGTGGGTGAAAAGATTTTTGAGGAAGAGAAGGTTTATAAAAAATAACGTAGGGGCGAACCTTGTGTTCGCCCATTATTGTGCAAATATTTTTGGGCGAACACAAGGTTCGCCCGTACAAAATCCATGGATTGTCTTTTCTGCAAAATAGCCAAAAAAGAAATTTCCAGCCAGGTGGTGTATGAAGATAAAGATGTCCTGGCTTTTAAAGACATACATCCCCAGGTCCCCGTTCATATTCTTGTCATTCCCAAAAAACATTTTGGAACTCTCAACGACCTTTCAGACATCTCTATCATGAATCCCGTTTTTTCCGCTGTGCAAAAAATTGTGAAGGAGCAGGGGATTGACCAAAAAGGGTATCGCACTGTGATCAATTGCAACAAAGATGGAGGGCAGACGGTCTATCATCTTCATTTGCATATTTTGGGGGGACGGCAGTTGGGCGGGGGAATGGCTGGTTTATAATTCTGGCTCAGGAGTATTTCGTTGACTCTTCTTTCTAATTAAGAGATTTAAGCGCAAAAATAATGGAAGCAGAAAAAAAGAATAACGATTGGTGCACCGCCAAGGCCCTTGAATATTACAATATTGAAAACTGGGGGGCCGGTTATTTTGGTGTCAACGACAAGGGACATTTGTGTGTTTTTCCTTATGGTCAAACAGGGCCAAGCATCGACATGTGCGATGTGATCGACGAGATCGGGGATAAAAAACTGGCTCTCCCCTGTGTGGTGCGCTTTCAGGACATTTTACGTTCGCGTGTCATCACCTTGAACAAATCATTCGAAAAACATATCCAGGAAAATAACTATCGTGGAAAATATTTTGGTGTGTACCCCATCAAGGTAAACCAGATGCGCGAAGTGGTGGAGGAAATTCTGGATGCGGGGGCTCCCTACCATCATGGGTTGGAAGCAGGCAGCAAGGGGGAGTTGTTGTCAGTGCTGGCCTACAATACCGATACGGAAGCCTTGACGATATGCAATGGTTATAAAGATGAAGAGTTCATGCGGCTGGCCATGTTGGGCCGCAAGCTTGACCGCAAGGTGATTGTTGTCATCGAAAAACTTTCCGAGCTTTCCCTTCTGTTGAAAATTGCGGAGGAAATGCAGGTGGAGCCCATCATCGGGTTGCGGGCGAAACTTTCAACTCAAGGTGCCGGTAAATGGGTGTCAAGCAGTGGTGATTTTGCCAAGTTTGGTTTGACCACTCCTGAAATGATTCAGGCTGTTGAAATTTTAAAACAGGCCGGGAAAACCCACTTCCTCAAATTGTTTCATTTCCATGCGGGGAGCCAACTCACCAATATTTCCACCATTAAAGAAGCGGTCAATGAAGGAGCGCGCATGTATGCCAAGCTTCGGAAGATGGGGCTTTGCATTGAATATTTTGATGTGGGTGGCGGGTTGGGTGTTGATTATGAAGGGGGCAATTCAACCTCGCAC
>Ga0154362_152_pt1 | contig 29610 bp, 31 predicted proteins | sample RifGroA2_FD_115890 | JGI IMG/M metagenome (GOLD analysis project Ga0154362, IMG submission 115890) | Deltaproteobacteria bacterium GWA2_45_12
CCTACGGTTTTCAAACTTTCCCTTCCGAAGGTCCGCGGCAAGCCGCGGGGAATAAATTTAAATTTTTTCAAACTTTAGAAGGGATGGATGTTTCTAAGGGGCATCTTTTTGGGAAAAAGGGACTTGAAAAATCTGTTCGTCTTCAAGACAAAAAGCGGTGAGTTTGGTTCCCCATACACAACCTGAATCAACACATACAACATTATGCCCTTTATAAAATCCGATTGAGCCCCAGTGGCCGAAATAAAGGGTAACATCCGTATTTTTGCGGTTTGGAAGTTCAAACCAAGCTTGATAACTGGCAGGAATGCCACCCCGCGCCCCCTTGTATTTAAAATCCATCTGCCCTTGAGGGGTACAAATACGCAAGCGTGTCAGAACATCCATGATCACTTTGGATCGCATGGGATTTTTTAATAATGGATTCCAGATTTCATTTTTTTGGGTGTACAGCGATGCTAAAAATTCCTTGATGTATGGACCGCGCAATTGGTTTTCTACTTCCTTGGCCAAGCCAAGTGCTTCTTCTACTGTCCATTGGGGAAGTAAGCCGGAATGGACGAGCATTCTTTTATTTTCAGCATAGAGAAGGGGCCGGTGGGCCAGCCAATTGAGAAGTTTTTCCCCCTGGGGCGCTGATAAAATATCATCAAAAGTATCTTCGTCATTTTTATTCCTGACCCCATGGGCTACAGCAAGCAAATGGGCATCATGATTCCCCAGCACGCTGACAAGTAAATGATTGTTTTCATAACACCACTCCAAAACCTTTAGCGAGTGCCCCCCACGATTCACAAGATCCCCTGTGAGCCAGAGTTTGTCTTTAGAAGGATCAAAAGATATTTTTTTAAGGAGAGCCTGAAAGGTATAAAAACAACCCTGAATGTCACCGATAACGTAAGTAGCCATATTTTCCCCATCATCAAAGCGTTAAACAGCCAAAAAACCAAGAGACGAAAAGTGAGTGCTGTGCGATTTTTAGCGTTAAAAATAAACAAAAAATCTTAGCAACTTTCAAAAGCTTCTTGCGATAACAATTTCACTTTTGTAATTATGTAACTAGAAACAAAAATTTACTAGGAGATGATTATGACAAATACATCCATTCCAAATTTAACAATCGAAAATAGTACAGGTCAGTATTTTGTAGCTTACAAAAAAGGGGAAGAAGCCCAAACTTTAACATTCCACGGCACCGAAGTGGTGGAAGATTTTGATGGAGACGGAATAAAAGACAAAGTGGCCGTTTCCGGAACCAATCTTTTATTTTATAAAGGGCAAACTGCCCCAGGCTCAACGGCACTTTTTTCAACAAATGCGGTTGTTTTGTTTTCATCAAAACACCCCTTATACCTTGAAAAATCTAGAGCCACTGTTGACTCGGCCCTTGAAGATACTGTTAATCATTGTGTCGTCAAGCCCGACAGCGTCACGCTTTATTTTAGTGAGTTCGGGTTTGGTGATGAAATGCCAAAATCTGTAAACCCAGAGGACAAATCACCCAACCCTCAGATGGAAATTAAAGTAACCCGACATGCACTTGCTTTTACGTCCCCTGCCAAACCTTTGTGCCCTAAATAACCTACTTTTAGAAATCTTATCTCTTTTCAAATCTGTAGCCCCTTCAAAGGGGGCTACAGAGTGTTCCCCACGAAAATGAGCAACTCGGGGGTAAGCCCCCGAGTTTCATCCTGAGCGACCCTTCGACTCTCCACCTGCGGCGGATTGGTTGATCCATTTTTTTATTTCGGCCCCTTGGGGGCCGAGTTTGAGTCGAAGGATCAATCTGAAAATTCTGACCTTTGGACACATCTATAAAAGTCACCCCCGCCACGCTAATCTTCGGTACTCCGAGGATTTCTGAGGGCGGGGGCCCAGTATTGGATTCCCGCTCCCAGAACCCCGCGATGCGGGGTCACGTGGCGGGAATGACGATTTTATTTTTTATTGTAATAAATATGAGGGGAGATCATTGAAAATAAAGGTTACGCCCATTGTGTCCAAAGGTCAGGAAAATTGTGTTGAATTTTTTATGAGGGCGGGCTTATGCTTTGGCCCATCTAACAAAGGAGGATTTATGAAAAAATTCATTTTTATTTATTTGATCGCGTTTTCTCTGGTCTCGGCTTTTACCCTTAAAACCTCGTACGCCTGCGACGAACACAAAAAGGCGCGCTACCACGATTCCGAGGTGAATACCAAAATGGAAGAAAAATATGATGCCAATCACGACGGCCAAATAAGCGCCGGCGAACGTCGCAAAATGAAAGCGGCCATGAAGAAAAAACATGAAGACTGTGATTGCTGCGCCTGCAAAGAAAAACACGAAGGCAAAAAACATGACTGCAAAGGCGGGACATGCCCTTATCATAGCAATAAAGACGCCAAGCACGACCATAAAGGCCACTAAAATTGTCAGTTTCTCAAGTCACTATTGTTGGGGGCGGCTTAGCAGGGAGCGAAGCCGCCCTTCAATTAGCCAATCAGAATATTCCCGTCACACTTTATGAAATGCGCCCCATTGTCGCCACCGGGGCCCATACGTCGGAGAAATTGGCCGAGATTGTTTGCTCTAACTCATTGGGATCCCAGCTTCCCGATCGGGCTTCCGGTCTTTTGAAGGATGAGCTGAAGATACTTGGTTCCCAACTTTTAAAAATTGCGGAAGAAACCAAAGTCCCTGCCGGAAATGCTTTGGCCGTTGATCGAGAAGCATTTTCTGCCAAAGTTACCAAAAGCATTTCATGCCATCCTTTCATCAGGCTTATCCGAGAAGAAATAAAAAACATCCCGGCCGGACCCGTCATTATTGCCAGCGGCCCCCTTACTTCACAAAACTTGGCGTTAGACATTCAAAAATTTACAGGAAACGAGAATCTTTTTTTCTTTGATGCCATCGCTCCCATTGTGACGGCTGAATCGATTGATACAAATATCGCCTATCGGGCATCGCGCTACGATGAAAATGAAGGTGATTACATCAATTGCCCCTTCACCAAAGACCAATACGAAAATTTTGTTGCCGAATTACTCAAAGCCGAAAGAATCCCGCTTAAATCTTTTGAAGAATGCATTGCCCAAGGGGTGAAAGCCGGAGCCCATCATTTTTTTGAAGGATGTTTGCCGGTTGAAATTATTGCTTCGCGCGGAGAAAAATCGCTGGCCTTTGGCCCCATGCGGCCTGTGGGATTAAATGACCCCAAAACGGGTCAAAGGCCCTACGCCGTCGTCCAGTTGCGCCAAGACAATGTGGCTGGGACGCTTTTTAATTTGGTGGGGTTTCAAACCAATCTGAAAATTCACGAGCAGGAACGGATTTTTCGCATGATCCCCGGCCTGGCCAACGCTGAATTCGTCCGTTACGGACAAATGCACCGGAACACTTTTATTTCCTCACCCAAGGTTTTAAACCCGACACTTCAAGCCAGAAACCGAAACGATCTTTTCTTTGCCGGCCAAATCACCGGGGTTGAAGGCTACATGGGAAACATCGCCACAGGTCTTTTTGCCGGTTTAAACATGGCTCGCTTCATCAAGAGCCAAGCACTTCTTACTCTTCCCCCCACAACCATGTTGGGAGCCCTGTGCCACTACATCACCCATGCCGATTTAAAAAATTTTCAACCCATGAAGGCCAATTTTGGAATTTTGCCCCAAGATTCAAACATTGCCTCACTTCATAAAAAAGAAAGAGGAGCGGCTTATGCGGCAAGGGCGCTGGAGAAGTTAAAAAACGCCCTCGATTAATGCACCTGGCGAAGAGAACACCCGCCCATGGCCGGGTCTAGGGAATCAAGCGCGGCATCACTTTGAGCAACGTGTTGAGCAACGTGGATCGCGCTATTCACGCATTGAGAGGAGAAGACCCCGCTTATACCATTTCCGTCGCAAGCCCCTACGCCCCTTCACTTCCCGTGGACTACCAGTCAGCAGCCGATGCAACGAGTCTTCACAAACTGATCCAAGGTCTGGCTCCCAAAATCGATGAGGATGACTTGCTGGTTGTGTATGTGACTGGGCATGGCTGGGAAAATACGATTTAAAAACGGAAAAAAGCGAGACATCTCCTGGCTGGAAAGCATCGCAGGCGATTCAAGGGAAACTGACTGGATGAGAGCCCGTGCGGTGCAAATGCTCTCTGAAAATAGGAACGGGTACCAAACAGCCCAACTCACAAATTATTGGCCGAAAAAAAACATGGATCCCCCCCTGCCAGAGCCCTGGTTTTCAAAAATTTCAAATATTCCCAAAATAAAAGCTGAGTTGAGATAATTTTTAAAAAAATCCCCGGATTCATAAAACTGCAAATTGGGGAGACCATTTCCCTTTTGCTTTCTTACTTCAGCTGGTAAAACTCCTTTCATGGGCATGCATCATGTCATCATTATTGGAGGGGGTTTTGGCGGGCTGTATGCCGCCACAGCACTAAAAAAAGCGCCGGTTGAGGTCACTCTTATCGACCGGCGGAATTTCCACCTCTTCCAACCCCTTCTCTACCAAGTGGCCACGGGGGGCTTATCGCCGGCTAATATTGCAGCACCCTTACGTTCAGTGTTGCGCAACCAAAAAAATACAAAGGTCATTTTAGGGGAAGTGATCGATATCGATGCAGCCAACAAAAAAATAACCCTCACAGACAAGGCCCTTCCCTATGACACTCTTATTGTGGCCACCGGCTCCCATCATCATTACTTTGGGCATCCTGAATGGATGGGAAAAGCGCCGGGGCTTAAAACAATTGAGGATGCCCTGGAAATGAGGAAACGAATTTTGCTGGCCTATGAACAAGCTGAAAAAGAAACGGATGAATCAAAAAGAAAGGCCCATCTTACTTTTGTTGTCATAGGGGGTGGCCCCACCGGCGTTGAGCTTGCCGGGGCCTTGGCCGACATTGCACGGCAAATCCTTAAAAAAGATTTCAGAGCGATTCATGTCAAAGAGATTCGGATTATTTTGGTGGAAGGATTAGACAGAGTTCTTTTAACCTATCCAAAAGAATTATCGGAAAAAACCCGGCAGACCCTTGTTTCAATGGGAGTCGAAGTGCATACCGGCTGTTTTGTCACTGACATTCAGGATGAATACATTACGGTTTCCTCAAAAAAATCCACCCAAACAATTCCAACCCGTACCGTTTTGTGGGCTGCCGGCGTTCAAGCTTCATCCTTGGGAAAAACCTTGGCCCAAAAAACCGGCATCTCCACCGACAAGCAGGGACGCATTTTTGTGGAACCTGATTTAAGCTTAAAAAACCATCCGGAGATTTTTGTCATCGGGGATTTGGCCCATGCCAGGGATGAAACAGGCAACCCCCTCCCAGGCGTCGCCCCCGTGGCCATGCAACAGGGAAAATATGTCGCCGAATTGATCAAACAAGGCGTACAGGCACATGGCCATAAGCCGACACCGTTTCATTATCATGACAAAGGCAGCATGGCGACCATCGGAAAGGCCAAAGCCGTGGTCGATTTCAAGGGTTTACATTTCAGCGGCTTTTTTGCATGGCTGATATGGTTGTTTGTCCATCTGATGTACATTTTACAATTTGGGAACAAGATCTTGGTTCTTACGCAATGGATTTGGAATTACTTCACCCCTAGTCGGTCGGCACGATTGATTACAGGGAAAACGGAAAAGGATGAAAATCATTGATGAAACCCATCTCATAAATGGAGAGTAACCCTTCGACCAGCGCATAGCGGGGTCAGGGTCTCCTTTTTAATTGGACATGGTGAGCCCCGTTCCACACACGGGACCACCGCTACGCGGTGGTCGAACCATGACACGGTATTTATAAGGCCAATTCTAAAACAAATCCATTTGCCCCCCGTAAGCCGGGCGCCTAAAGGAGGCGGCACTTACTTCCACGTTCTCCCCTGTAAACCCCGCTTTTTTATCAATGGTATGCACCCCAGGGCAAGCCCTGGACCCAAGATTCCGTCCGCCTTAGGCGGACGGGGTTTTGACCCAGCAAGGCTCGTCCCCGAAGCCAACGAGCGTAGGGGATAAGCGAGCTTAAAAATATCCCTCACCTGCTCCGCCCAAAACCCCTGTCCGCGCATGCGGTCTCCAAACTGGGAACTGTTGAGCTTGCCACTGCGCAAAGATTGCAGACGATGAAGGACTTTGTCCTTACGGTCCGGAAAATATTTTTCCAGCCAATCCACAAACAAATCCTTGTTGGCATAGGGCAATCGGACGATCACATACCCGGCACGCATGGCCCCGGCAAACCTCGCTTCTTTAAGGATGGCAGGGATTTCCATGTCGTTGATTGCAGGAAGAATGGGCGCCACCATCACCCCCGTGGGGATTTTAGCGCAAGTGAGCTCACGCAGCGCTTCCAACCGGGCAGATGGCATCGAAGTCCGTGGCTCCATGATGCGCGTAAGCGCGGGGTCAAGTGAGGTGATGGAAATATTCACACATACAGCATCGTGCTCCGCCAATTTTTTAAAGAGATCGATATCTCGCGTGACCAAATGGTTTTTTGTAATGATGACTACCGGGTTTTTAAATTCAACCAAGACTTCCAGACATCGACGCGTGATTTCCAATTTACGCTCGATGGGTTGGTAACAATCGGTCACCCCACTCATCACAATCACCTGCGGCTTCCATTTTTTGGAGGAAAGTTCCTTAAAAAGCAACTTCGGTGCGTCCTTTTTAACCATGATCTTCGTTTCAAAATCCAATCCGCCGGAAAATCCCAAATATTCATGCGTTGGCCGCGCATAGCAATACACGCATCCATGCTCGCACCCGCGATAGGGATTAAGGCTCGTATCAAAACCAACATCCGGGCTGTCATTGTGGGAGAGGATGGATTTGGAACTGTCGAAATAAAGTTCCGTTTTCGGAGTGGGATCGTCCACCGTAATTTCGCTCAATTCCTTTTGAATATGAATTGTCTCGAATCGGTTGAATGGATTGAAATCACTTCCCCGCCCGCAATGCTGTTTTACCCCCTTAGACATTAAAATTGTTTTTCGTTTTTTCTTTGAGCCTCAAATAATTTTGTTTTGTCACAACACTCTGATTGGTTTGAGTCTCCAATTCTTTTCTGGCATTGCCCGCAACTCTACCCCCACGAACAGCCGCCGATTTATTCTGTTCAAAACCCTTGGCATCATCTTTTCGAGTAATTTCTGTTGTCGAGGCCTCACCCAACATCGTAAAAATAAGTTCAAGATCAGTCATGTGATCCCGAAGATTTTCACGTTTCAGACCTTTGAGATTTTTATATTCAGAGAGCGTCACACCAAATGTGGCTTTTGAAATCTCAGCGGTCAGAATGGCATATTTTTGATCCCCACCAACTTTTCGTTTTTTCCATTCATCGGTAAGCTCTTCGCGGATAGCAATCCCACGCACACGCTTTTCAATCCAGCTCTGAGGATACCCCTTAGCCTTGTACAAAGCCTTAGCCCTTTTAGATGCCAATTCGGGGTCTTCAATTTCTTGAACACGTTCATAGCCTACCTTGGCAAGCCAGCGTTTAAAGGGTTCCGCTTTGGGTGAAGGAACGGATTGAACAAGGCGAAACATGGTTTCCGTATCCGCCATGTCTGTAACACGCATTTTCCCATCAGCAGCAGGCATTTTCAAACCGTTACATTTTGTAACGGTTTCATTTGCGCCTTCACTTAAGAGTCTTTTTTTGAGAACTCTCCAATAAACCCCAGGATTAGAGCTATCTGTCAGGATGGCAATCACATCAACAACGGAGAAATACCACAGTTCCTTTTCATCATCCCAATAGCGGCGAATATTTTTGCCTTCAAAAACAACAATTTTATTACCTATTACCAATTCTTTTTTCATAAAGTTCCTTTAGTTTTTTTTATTTTCTTAAACTGCTCTGAATCCATGACAACCTCGATAGTAAGGATTGAGTGAGAGTTGATTGCGTTTGCTTCGTTTTTTTCCATGAAAAATATTCTGTTTCTGTGCGATTGGCTTTTTGGTGGTGACACATAGGACAAGACGCACGCAAATTTTCAAGCAGTGTGCACCCGCCTTTAGAAAGAGGAATGGCATGATCAATTTGGATGTTTCCTCCATGAAGGGTGACGCCGCAATAATGGCATTCGTGGTTGTAGAGAGCCAGTATCAGCCGCTTGAGCGGCTCGCTTACAGAAGAGCGGGAAGTGGGAATAAGATTTGTGTTTTTAGATGACATGGTTTGTTCTCCTTATAAAGTTTAAGTAGAACAAAAACTAGAACAAGTCAATAAGTTCTTGATATTTTGTTTGGCAGCTTATATAGTTTATTTGCCCTTCGACTTCGCTCCCCCCTCTATTTGGACATGGTGAGCCCCGTCGAACCATGGGCCCGATTTAATTATCTATGAAAAAACTTCACTCCACCCAGCAAGACCTTCTCAAACTCTTGCAAAAAAATGTTGAGGACCCACTTTCAGTCCGTGAACTGCAAGAACATCTGGGGATTTCATCACCAAGCGTCGTGCATCATCATATTCAGCAGCTGGAAAAAAAAGGTTTTTTAAGACGAAACCCCACCAACCCCAAAGATTACCAAATTCTCGCCGACTCGCCCGAAAAACAAATCACCTACATCAATCTTTACGGCCAGGCCCAGTGCGGCCCAAAGGGCTCCCTATTAGATTCCCACCCCATCGACCGCATTCCCATTGCCTCGCGGCTTCTGGGCTTTAAATCTTCCGAAGCCTTCATGGTCAAGGCCAAGGGCGATTCCATGACACCCAAAATCCAGCCCGGCGATTATGTCATCGTAAGAAAAACTCACGACGCCCACAATGGCGACATCATTGTATGTGTGAATAAAGGAGAAGTGCTGATTAAAAAAATCCAAAAAAGCCCAGGACAGGTCATTCTTTCTTCCCTGAATTCTGAGGCGTATCCTCCTTTTACTGCCAACCGTGATTTTAGGATTGAAGGAGTGGTGAAAGGGGTGATTTCTTATTCGATGGGGATGGGGTGATTTTTATGCGTAGCAGGATCAGCGAGCCATTGATTCCCAAACATGGTGGCTACCGAAACCTAAAAAGTTTTCAGGTATCCCAATTGATTTACGACGTGACCGTCCGTTTCTGCGACCGCTATATCAACAAGTAGAGTCGCACTCGTGACCAGATGGTACAAGCCGCACGATCAGGCGTGCAAAATATTGCCGAAGGGAGCCAAGCTTCAGGAACTTCCAAAAAAACAGAAATCAAACTCACCAACGTGGCACGGGCCAGTCTGGAAGAACTTCGTCTTGACTACGAGGATTTTCTGCGACAGCGGAGTCTGCCCTTGTGGGCCCATAATGACCCGCGTAGACAAAAACTTGTGAATGCACGTTGCACAACCGCCGATGAAGTGGCCAGATGGGTGAAACAGGAACGGGAACGTGGACTTTGTGGACAAGGTGGACTGGATGGACAAGGGCAGGAAACCAGCTATGCCGAATTGGTGGCCAACGCGGTACTGGTGTTATTGGCGGTTGCCTGCAGCCTACTCGACCGCCAAATTGCAACCCAGGCAAAAACATTTGAAATCGAAGGCGGTTTTACCGAACGCCTCTACCGTGTGCGCTCAAAAAAACGGTCATTGCACCCCATGTCCACTTGGTCCACTAAGTCCACTCCGTCCATTAAAGATTAAAAACTTTTTCACCACCTCCGCCAACTCTTCCGGCACTTCATGATGCACCATGTGCCCGCATCCAGAAAGTGCCACTCTCTTTGTTCCCTTGGGAAAAGCTTTCATGCGTCGGGTCATTTCTTTTTCAAAATTTTTTAAGCGGAAATATTGGTTCATTTCTGTTTGTTTGGCATGAATAAGCAAACACCGTGCCTTAATATTTTTCCAAAATTCAAAAAATAATTCTGTAGAAAAAGAATAAGGCTCCATGAGCTTATGCAGGGGATCCGCTGCAATAATGACGCCCTTCTTTGTTTGCCTCCCCAAATGCCTCGCTAAAAAAAGAGCTCGATCCTGTGGTAGATGTGTATTGGACTGTCGAAGCCGCTGAGCAAAATCGGCAAAACTATTGTGCATGCGAAATCTCTTGGTGCCAAACCCCTCCAGCCACCTTCTAACCCGTGCCGGAGCATTGGAAATTAGCTCATCCCGAAACCCAAATCCTTCCACATTGATAAGATGATCCATTTTTTCAGGATAGAGCCCTGCATAAATAGAAGTTACAGCCCCACCCAATGAATGCCCCAATAGATTTACTTTTTTATGCGGTGAAATTTTGTGAACAAGGGCATGAAGATCGGCCACATATTCAAAAAAGAAATACCCCAGCGGGTTTTTTCCATGCTCGCTCTTCCCATACCCGCGCATATCCGGGGCCACACAGTAAAAATCTTTTTCCAGATGACGGCATAAAAAATCAAAGCTGGCTCCCGTATCCAGCCAGCCATGCACAAGGACCAGGACGGGCTTTTTAGGGTTCCCCCAAAAATAAACTTTTTGTTTGAGGCCGTTGATGGGAATAAAACGTGACTTCATTTTTTATCCTTCGACAAAAACTCGGCCCCTTGGGGCCGAAATAAAATGACGGATAACCCTGAGCGATCCGCTATAGGCGGAGAGTCGAAGGGTCGCTCAGGATGAAACTCGGGGGCTTGCCCCCGAGTTCTTCATTTTAAATAACAGACACCTAAAAAACTCTCAATCGAATTGAGGATTTTTTAAATTCCATTTCTGCACATAAAAAATGGAACTTCCTCCAAAAATACGTTCATTAATGGAATTACTTCTTAAATTTTAATCCTCAAAGGGTGAATAGCGAACCTATTCATCCTTGCCCTGAGCACTCGAAGGAATTGGGTTCGAGGCCCGTGCAAAGCCATGGGGGATACATGCGGCAGGGGTACATGAACCGGATGCGTTGGCATCTTTGGGGCTTCTGGAGCAAGATCGCCATCAGCAAAGAAGACAACTTGTTCAGGCCCTGTTTGAATTGCAGAATGGAAACTCGCTAACCTATCAGCTGCTTTGTATCCAACCACCGATCTTTTCTCACGAAGCTCACCATCCCTTTCATGCGTGATCATCCGCTGAATGAAAGCGGTGTAAAAAACAGCATCGCCGACCAGGCGGATCTCGCGGTCGGTGGTTTTAACCCATCCGCGCTTAGCCAAGGCTTCCCATAGATTGCGGTATTCTTCCCGGACATCCATTCCAAACAATTCCTGATATTCGTGGATTCTGATGCGCATTTCCTGGAGCTGGTTTAACACATAAGCCAGTTTGACGTCGCAGTCGGTGAATCGAAAATAAGCGCGCAGGGGAAGACGACCTTGATCCAATTGGGCATAGTAAGTTTTCAAATCGTGGGGGGACAAATAAGAAAAACCGGGATGATCCCATGTTCCGGCACGTCGATGCACACCGGAATATCCAACAGCCCACCAATCAGAAAGGGCATCGTGCGTGGTATTCTCATAGGTGTAATGACTTCTCCCGTCATCTCTTTCAAAATCACTCATCGTCACCTGCCGGTATCCATTCGCAAGGAGAAAATCTCTCACACGGCGATACATCTCCAACCGCTCAAGGATCGAGGCACACTGACTGAGCAAGGGCTCCCGCGAAAATGCCGTCGCTTCTTTCACCTGATTGAGCGGGTAAACCGTCATGTGGAGCACGCCCCACACCACCAATTGTGCAACGTCATTGAAAAGATCCTCAAGGGTTTGCGTGGGCCAACCGTAAATGAGATCCACACTGTGGTCCAAACCCAAATCACGGGCATGCTGTATCGCAAGCTCAACTCCCTTCTTCGTCTGCGTGCTCCGGCCGCTCAACCGAATAAGCTCCTCCTTCAAAACCTGGGCGCCAATGCTGACGCGGTTCACGCCGGCTTCTTTCAGTGCCTCCATTTTTTCCCTGTCCTTGTACAAATAAGGAATCCCTTCAAAAGTCACCTCCACGCCTTCGACAGGAGGAAACCTTCCCAAAATGGTTCTCACGAAACCATAGGCCTCTTCGCCATTTAATAAATTGGGCGTCCCTCCCCCAAAATAAATGGCGCCCACATCAAGCGGTAATCTTAAATGAGGCGCTTGAAATTCCATCTCGCGCTCCACGGCCCTTAAATAGCGTGCAAACGCGTGGGCTTTCGGTTCCCCCATGGCCTCCAAACTCGCATCGACGTGAGGAAAAAGACAAAAACCACAGCTGCCCGGATTTGTGGGAATGCAGAAGGGAAAACTTGCATAGACAGTGGTGGGCGGATTTAAGAAAAACCGATCGCGGATGGCATTCTGCTCGTCCAGCAAACTTTCCACGGTGGTGGGGTCCCCGTCCCCCACCAGTTGAAAATGATGGGACCCCGGGTGGTTGAACTGGACAAGATTGCCCGGATTGACTGCCAGATTCGCGGCAATGAAGGCCTCGATTTCATGGGGAGTACTTTGTGTGCTGATGGATCGGGGTGTTCCGGTGGACATGACTTAGCCTTATCGCCCCTCCAATAATTTGTTTCATCGATATTACTTATAATGTATTATTTGTTCTATGAATTTAAGTACGATCGATCTAAACCTGTTGGTGGCCTTTGAGGCGATTTATGCGGAGAGGAACATCTCGCGGGCGGCGGAGAAGATGGGCTTGAGCCAGCCTGCGATGAGCGGGGCTTTGGCGAGATTGAAAGATGTTTATAAGGATGAGCTCTTCGTGCGCTCCTCCAAGGGAATGATCCCCACGCATAAGGCGGAAAAGCTCATCGAGGGAGTAAAGAAGGCGCTTACGCATGTGCGGGATTCGCTTGCGGAAGAGACCCCGTTTGACCCACAGGAATGCCGCGAAACCTTTCGCCTGGCCATGTCGGATTGGCTGGCCCTGCATCTGCTTCCGAAGATCAGCCTATGGCTAAGGCGAGAAGCGCCTGGGATGAACCTCATCATCTCGCACCTATCCCCACCGAAAATGCACGAAGCCCTCATGGTGGGTGAACTGGATTTGGGAATCAGCGGCCAACCCCATCGTGGGAGCGGCACGTACCGGCAAAAATTATATACGGAGCATTACCAGTGCGTTGTGTGGAAGGGGCATCCGAAAATCAAAAAAATCTTGAGCCTCAAAGATTATGTGGCCCATCCCCATGTCCTTTTTTCTCCAGAAGGCAAGGGCTCCGGCGCGGTAGACAAGGCTTTAGCTAAAAAGGGGCTCACTAGACGGGTGACCCTAAGGGTGGCGTATTCCGTAATCATCCCCGTCGTCATCCGGAATACGGACTTGATTGCAACCATCCCCGCTCCTATTGCAAGGCTGTTTTCAGACACGATGGACATCCTTATGTTCCCGCCACCCATTTCCCTTCCAGGTCATGACATGGTCCAGTATTGGAACAAAGAGAATCATACAAATCCGGCACATCGCTGGTTTAGGAACGGATTGGCTCAATTATGCAGAAAATTTTCGTAACGGTTGCCAAAAAATTTCATTCCATTTAAAAAGGATTGTCATGCAAAAAACCCTCACCGTTTACTTCGATTTCATCAGTCCGTATGTTTATTTCGCATGGGAGCCCCTGCTCTCCCTTCTCCAAAAACACAAAGTGGATTTAAATTTAAAACCAGTCCTGTTCGCTGGTCTGCTCAACGCCCATGGGAGCAAAGGACCTGCAGAAATTCCTGCTAAACGGACGTATGTACTCACCGAAACCTTGCGCTTGGGAATGATTCACGGCAAAAAAATAAAAAGCCCACCGACGCATCCCTTCAATCCACTGCCTTTGCTTCGATTATGTGAGGCGGTTGAAAACGCTCAAGATAAGTTGAAGCTCGCCATCGCCTTGTCCACAGCGTGTTGGGAAGAAGGATTGGATTTGAGTTGCGAAGAAACCCTTGTGGAGGTTGCTAATCGTGTCGGCTTGGATGGGAAAGAACTCATGCTCAAAACTCAGGCCCCAGCCATCAAAGAAAAAATCAAAAAGAATACAGAAGAAGCCTTAAGTAAGGGCGCTTTTGGTGTACCAAGTTTTATCGTGGATAACCAAATCTTCTGGGGACATGACCGGATCGGTCATGTGGATCGGTATCTGCAAGGGAAATTAAATGTGGAGAATGCCCTTCTCAACGATATTCTTGCTCGTCCTCGCGGAGCGGATAGGAAATAAAGATAGGAAGCATTACCTTGCAAAAAAAGATTCAGCTGATAATATTCAATTTAATGAAAAGAAGAAAAAAAATAGAAATTGGAGAAGTCCTTGTCTCCGTTCAAATCGAGCGGCTTGAGTCAGGGGATTATTTGGCTACAAGCCAAGAACTTCCCGATCTTTTAGCTCAAGGTAGAACCATTGCTGAGACCCTTGAAATAGCCCAGGATGTTTTGCGTAAGCTGATCGATTCCTATCTTGAACACGGAGACCCTCTTCCCAAATGTCTGAAAAGACCTAGGCAAAAATCCACAATCATTCAAATTCCCGTCAGTGTGACGTTCTAACATGACCGCTTCAGAGCTTATACGCAAATTAAAGAAGGCTGGATTCATCTTCGATAGACAAGCCAAGGGAAGCCATGAAATCTGGTACAATCCCGAAACAAAAAAGAGAACAATCGTACCCAATCATAGTGGACGTGAGTTACCAAAGGGAACATTACGAGCCATCATTCGCCAGATGGGAATAACTCCCCACCAATTTGACGAACTATAAACCCTACTTAATAATAACCCCCACCGGACAATGGTCGGAACCCATGACATGGGGATAAATGTGGGCGTCTTTAAGGATCGATTTTAAATCCTGGGAGAGGCAAAAATAATCGATGCGCCATCCAACGTTTTTACTACGCGCCTGAAACATATAACTCCACCAAGTGTAATGGCCCGGATCCTGGTTGAAGTATCGGAAGGAGTCGATGAAGCCAGCATTGACAATATTATCAAAGCCTCCCCGTTCTTGTTCGGTGAATCCTGCATTCCCATAATTAGATTTGTAGTTTTTAAGATCAATTTCCTTATGGGCCACATTTAAATCGCCGCAAAAAATGACGGGCTTTTTTTCTTCCAATTTTTTCACATATTTTAAAAAGTCCGCATCCCATTTCATCCTGTATTTAAGACGCGTCAATTCCCGTTGCGCGTTTGGAGTATAAACATTCACCAGATAATAATTCTTGAATTCGAGAGTGATCACACGCCCCTCGGTGTCATGTTCAGGCAGGCCTAAACCGTAGGTAACAGATAAGGGCTCCACTTTGGTAAAAATGGCCGTTCCCGAATAACCTTTTTTTTCGGCAGAGTTCCAAAAATGTTGGTAGTGGGAAAGAATTTTATCGACCTGATCCGGATGGGCCTTTGTTTCTTGAAGGCAGAGGATGTCGGGATCTTCCCGATCAACGTATTGCAAAAACCCCTTCCCCAACACCGAGCGGATCCCATTAACATTCCATGAAATGAACTTCATCGATTAAGCCGTTTATGGGATTTTTTGATGATTTGCAAAACTTCTTTTGGGTCATCGGTTAATTTTAAAAATCGGAGATCGGATGAATGGACATATCCGGCTTTAACCACCGATTCCTGGATCCATTTCACCATCCCCCCCCAATATTTTTTCCCCACTAAAACCACGGGAAAAGGGTCGGATTTTTCAGTCTGAATAAGGGTGAGAGCTTCAAACAATTCATCCATGGTCCCAAAACCACCGGGCATGATGACAAACGCCGAGGCATATTTGACAAACATGACTTTACGGACAAAGAAATAATTGAAATCGATATGAACATCCAGATAACGGTTGGCAAACTGTTCCTCGGGTATTTTGATGTTTAACCCCACCGACTTACCGCGGCCTTCTTTGGCCCCTTTATTGGCCGCTTCCATCAAACCAGGCCCACCGCCTGTAATCACAGAATATCCGGCATTGGAAATAACCTTGGCCGTTTCATAGGTAAGTTTGTAATGGGCGCTGGTGGGAAGGGCTCGGGCCGACCCCCACATGGTGACTGCCGGCTCGATGTGCTTGAGGGTTTCAAAGGCATCGACGAATTCCGACATGATCCGAAACACGCGCCAGGTTTCCTTGGCACCAAAGGTTTCATCGGGCCTAAGTTCCGGCGCCCGCTTCCGGTCTTTCGTTTTCATTTAAATATTGTACCTTCACCGGGCCCGGGCGGCAAATGTTCGTTTTGAGAGGATTTAGAAAAAAACGCCCGTTATGGAAACGGATGTTTTTGACTTGAAAATGTCTTATCGAAGGGCTTCGACAGGATTGGCGCAAGTAATAATCGCCTTTAACATATCTGGTCGGGCTCTTGGATCCCGGCGTGGGAAATTATCGGCATCAAAATCTTCGGGGATGTCATGTACATCCTTCCAGTTGCCGTTTTCCCAAACCGGAATTGCGGAAGCCCAACAAGATTGACCCTTGCTGGAATAAAAATGAAGGTCCGAAACTTGGATGTCGCCAGCGTTACACTTCAAATTCGAAAGGATATCGTTGTAATGGTCCGGATCGGCATCTATCCAACACCAAGTTCCGGCAGCATCCTGGAAGGATTTCCCCGCCACTTTATCGACGACGAAGTAAACGGGACTCTGCCTTGGGTTGATTACGGCTCTTACTGCTACAGGATCTATTCCTGCCGCGTGAAGCGAAAGGATGAGGCCGATAACCCCACTGAATGTAAATAATGTTTTTTTCATTTTATTCTCCTTTTTTAGGTTAGTGTTTTCTCCTGAAATTCTAATGGTACGAACAAGCATTGGAGATCTCATGCTGCGCAAGACGTACAATGAGGTCATCTAAATTTTGAACAATAAAATCCTCCGGACTCACATGATAATCACTTCCTCCGCTACCCTCTGGGCTTCCATTCCCTTCAGTAATGAAGGTGAAATTGCCCAGAGTGAATTGAGCTAATTGTCTGAATTGAAATTCGGCCATTGGATCGCTTCCCCCGCTGGCTATTGGATAGAAAGTCACCCCCATCACCATCGCATCAAGCATGGCCTGATCATAGGTGTAGGCTTCATTCTCGTAATAATGTGCAGGGGCATCTGCAATGATGAAAACCAGGCGAGTCGCTCTTTCCTTTCTCCAATCAAGGCGACGCATGGCTTCAAAAAGGGCTTTGTTCATCGATTCTGGCATGTCCCCTCCGCCTCCAGCTTGTAGGCGGTTTATGGCCCTTTGAAAGGCCTCAACTTCATGTGTGAAATTCACCGAATGAGTCACATACTCATCCCCAATATCCCGATAGTCAACTAGGGCCAGTCGAAGGTGAGGCCTTGCATCATCCAATGAAATCCGCGTTGCAATTGAGCTGACGGTCTCTTTAATGCGGTCAATCTCCTCACCCATGGAACCCGTGGTATCAATTAAAAAAGCCACATCAACCGAACAAGAGGTAGGGGGAGGCTGTTGGCCATTAAGCATAAGATCCGCTGATTGAACGGTGGCAGCAAATTCGATTTCACCTCTATGGTCGCCATGACTCCCTTTGGCCGTAAAAACATCGGCCTGGACACCATAAGCAAGGGGATAAAAGGCCACGCGGCCGTCGGAATGGGACCTTGCGGTGGTGATCAATTCGTCATTGCGGTAGAATTCCACATAAGCATCGGATACGGATTTATGGTTTTCATCAACCACTTTAATGATGTGCCTTTGCTGCACTTCAAGCCAATGAACCATTAAATCTCCCCCAAAGGCTTCAAGTGCCGCTTCAGAATATTCCAAAAAATCACTGAAATTCTCGTTATCGTCTATCTCACCGCCTTCTAGCCCATCCTGGCCGGCCCCCATGCCTGCGTGATTAGCCATCCCGGGGCCATCCATGACTTCCTCGTAACTTCCATAGTCACTTTCATCCCCTCTGGTTTCGCGGGCGTGGGGGTCCCGAAACCAATGTTCCTCCAGGCCTTCCTTAGATTCCCATTCCGTCACAGTCCCCCCGGGCCACTCATCTGAAAGGGGTAATTGTTGTTCCTTAACGCCTAAGGATGAAGAACCACAGGAAATAAGCGCGAAGCAGAATGATAGAACAATAAAACACTCATATTTTCTTTTGGTTTGCATAATTTCTCCTTGTTTTCCTGATACCCTTCCCCCTACTACCTAAAACTAAAGCAAACCCCGGGCCAAATAGGGCCCCATGGTGTAACGCTCTGGGTTCTTTGGTTTTTTACGGAGGTGCGGATGAGAAGAATGGAAATGTGTAATTTAAAATTTACACTTAAGGGCCTCAATAGTGTAAATATAAATTTACACTACTCGTCATTATCGAGAATGGTGATCGTGGTGGTTGCGCGGCGTGCGCCTTGTTGGGCGTAGAAGGTATAGGTCCCGGGCGTCACGTCGGCATGGATATAAACACCAAAGCTTATTGATCCATTCAGCTTAGGCATCATTTGATCGCTTAAAAAAGGACCTTCATGGCCAAGAACAGGGGGACCCACCAAAGGAGCTTTACCCCAAAAACGTGCGGGAAATAGAACACCAACCGACACGGGACTGCCCGTCCTAAAAGCCTCTGGGAGACTGTGAATTAAGGTTGCTGCCGTATCTTCAGGGCAAGACTCCTCTTGGGGGTTGCATTTTTTAACCTCGGGATCATCAGGAAATAATTCTGGCACACCTTGATCCACAGCGGGCTCATCCCCATCCCCAGGAGGAGGAACATCCTCCCTATCATTGGGGCTAACAATGGGAGGCGTATCCGTGGCGTTGTTGCCGCAAGAAACGAAAAACCCTACGAGTGAAAAGAAAATTAAAATGAGGAAGAATAATTTTTGCATTTTATATTCCCCCTCCCTTGAGGGGAGGGGGTGAGGGGAAGGGTGATCACTGGGCCACCCTCTCCCTGGCCCTCCCCCCTCAAGGGGGAGGGAACGTTCCGTGTAAGGGCGATTCATGAATCGCCCCTACAATCAACTTTGCAACTCTTGGGCCATAATACCCAGTTTTTTTATCTTTTGATATAAGGCCACGCGCGAAATGCCCAACCGCTTGGCCGCTTTCACCTTATTGCCGGCCGAACGCCTCACAGCTTCCAGTATCGCCTCCTTCTCATAAAGGTTGCGGCCCTCGCGGATAAGACCCCCGGATGTAGGGACAATCCTAGGATTTTCCCTACCAACAGAATCCGAAAGATGGGCTGGCAGGATTTCCTTTTCACCAAAGCTTAGGGCTCGCTCCAATTCATTGCGTAATTCACGGATATTTCCTGGCCAATCGTAGTCAGTAAGTAGGCGCATCGCACCGGCGGTCACCTTGATTTTTTTGGCGCCCGCCATCTCGTCTAAAAGAAAGCGGACGAGCGATGGGATATCCCCCCTTCTCTCACGCAAAGGGGGCAAGGGAATCATCACGCCATTTAACCGATAATACAAATCCTCACGGAAAGATTTTTTACGGCACAGTTCCTTTAAATCCTGATGCGTGGCAGACACAATGCGAACATCAACACTTATTTTCTGATGGCTGCCCACCTTTCTTATCTCCCGCGATTCCAAGACACGGAGCAACTTAGGCTGAAGTTCCAAAGGCATATCGCCAATCTCATCCAAAAAAAGAGTTCCCCCATGCGCCAATTCAAAGAGCCCCTTCTTGTCACGTTCCGCCCCCGTGAAGGCCCCACGCACATGGCCAAAGAGCTCACTCTCCAATAGCTGTCCTGGAATGGCCGAGCAATTGATGGCCACAAATTCCGCATTTTTTCGCGGGCTATTGAAGTGCAGAGCCCGCGCGATCAACTCTTTACCCGTTCCCGACTCGCCCGTGATGAGAACGGAAATGGAGCCCTCGGTAACCCGGTCTAAGACTTCGAAGACCCTTTGCATGGCGGGGGAGACACCGATGATCTTGTCATAGGCGTATTTTCTCTCGAGAACACGCAAGCCATGGGAGATTTTCTCTTGCGCCTCCGTAAGCTCCACCTCCTTGTGCGCAAGGAGTTGGGAGAGCTGCTCGTTGAGCTTTTCAATTTTGTCGGTTTTCCTATGATTTTCTTCGTAAAGCCGGGCGTTCTCTAAAGCGAGGGCGGCTTGATCGGCAAAAGCAGAAAGGATTTCAAGCGTATCCTGTGTGAAAAGCCCCTTTTGAAAGCGGTTCTCCACATAGATCGCGCCGATGACACGCCCTTTGTTGGTTAAGGGCACGCAAAGGAGGGATTTGAGTTTCAAGCCCTGGATGCTTTGGGAAGATTGGAGCCGTGGATCGCTGGCGGCATCGGTGGTGAGAAGGGGCTTACCTGCCTCTAGCACTTTTTTCACGATGGTGCGGCTTACTTTGTACGTTGGCTTTTCAATGGTCTCCTGATCAAGGTTGCGGGCCACGTTGATCTTAAAAGAGGCTTCTTTCTTATGCGGGGAGAGAATGAGAAAACCCCGCTCGGCACCGGCAATTTCAATCACCGTATCCATGATGAATTCGAGCAAGCGCGGCACTTCATGCTCTGTGACCATCTTTTGGTTGACTTGAAGCAATTTTTTAAAATTGGCAATTTTCACAGGATCCTCCTCATGGGTGTGGGATTTTAAATGCAGGATTTTCTTCCACAACGGGACATGGACCAAATCTTTTCTGAAATCGAAAGGGATTTTCTGCTCTCTTTGCAAGAACAACTCACAAGCACGGTTTACTAACGAAAAAAGGGAAGTCTGATCAGATTTTTTTTGCACCGCCAAAATGGCGATCCACAATTCTTCAGGCAGAGCATCGGAGGTAGTTTTGCACACGCCTTTTTCCAATTGTTCCCATAGCTTTTTGAGATGGGGTCTCCATGCCCATCTCTGAGCTTCTTCCTTATTTTCACCAAACACAGCCAACCAAAAAAGATTATTGCGTGCCAATTCCGCCTCTCGTTTTAATTTTTTATCTTCAAAAAGTGTGAGGGCCTTTCTGTAAAAATTTGAAGCGGAACCTGGAGCTTCCTCCAGTTGAGCCAAATCCCCTTGAATCAAATGAGCATATCCAATGAGGTAGGGCGCTTTGATTTTTTCAGCTATTTTAAAAGATTCCTCCACCAAAGGCTTTGCCGCTTTGGAAGAACCAAAACCAATGTAGAGATTAGCGAGATTATTAAGTAGCGTAGCAATGAGATAGGGATGTTTTAAGTTACGTGCGATCGTCAAGCTCCGTTCATAGTAATCAAGGGCTCCTTCAAGATTTTCCTGATACTGGGATAAGGCCCCTTGATTTAAAAGGAGTGAAACATACGACGGGGTTTTATTTAGATTTTTGAGGATATTCTCACTTTTTGAAAAATGTTTTTTCGCCTCATCCAAAGATCCACCGGCATAAGCATTCATCCCCAAATAATTATAAATGTCCCCTTTTTGCAGGGAAGTCTTGGCCTGCTTTAACGCCGTATAAAAATATTTCCCAGCATCCGCCCGCTTCCCTTGATAATAGTGTGCCAAACCATGGGCGATAGATAAATCAGCATCGGCTTGAGGTAGGGAAGAGACAAATTGATAATCTCCTTTTTCCATCGCCATACGGGCCCGCAAATAATGGATACGATTCTTCAAACCTGTCTCTTCTTGCGAGAGGGATTTCATCTCTTGAAAAAATTTTCCATAATGCTCCAGCGCCTTGAATTTTTGCGCCCACACCCCCGAATCGGGCCCTAACTCTTTAAAGGAAAGCGCCTTATCCATGTCGCCCAGATATTTTTTCAACCCATAGACAAACTGATCCCGATGAAGGCCTTGAAAAACACCGAAAGAGCTCAAATTTTCCTTCAGCCCCGCCGCAAGATTGAGCTCTTTAGCTAGCTCGAGCCCACGTTGCATACGCTTGGCAGGGTTCTTTTCAAGGCAGGCGAGGATGATGGATCTTATTTCTTGGGGGATTGATTTTGAATCGGGGAAAATGGGCTCTTCGTACAGATGCGCGTGGATGATTTCCTCCACCGAGCGCGCTTGATAGGGGAAAATACCGTAAAAAAATTCCGCCATCATCACACCATAAGAATAAAAATCGGCCCGCGCATCCACTTTCCCTTGCTTAAGCATTTCGGGCGCCATGGTCTGAAGCGTGCCTGCGGGAAGTCCGCGGATTTTCACCTTCGACATCGCCAGCCCGAAATCGATGAGTTTCAATGGAGATAGGCCGGCATCCTCAGGGATGAGGACGTGTTGTGGCTTAAGATCAAGGTGGGCGATCCCTTGGGAATGCAGATAATCCAATGTCAGGGCAAGATGGAGAAAAAGCCGCGCCTTTTCCTTGAAGGATGAGTTCCGTAAAACGGAGAGGAAATCTTTTCCCTCCACCATCTCCGTTACCAAATAAGCTTGGCCTTTGGGTGTCATCCCAAAATCAAAAACTTCGACGATGCAAGGATGATAAAGTGCTGCCAAGATGGCATGCTCACGCTTGGCAGCTTGAGGATCCAAGTCATGAAAAATTTTGAGCGCAACGTGACGATCGTGGATTTCGTCAAAAGCCTTGTAGGTCACCCCCGACCAGCCTTCTCCTATTTTTTTTAAAAGCCGGTAGGTATTGCCAATTTTTTCCATTGAAAATTATTCTAAACTTTCTGGAAACAAGTGTATAGAAAACTTTACAGTATTCTACTGTAAAACCTTAAAGAATTGGGTATGCAAAAGGTAAACCATGAAAAGTCTAAAGTTAAACAGGCCTGGCAAAATGGAAAGAATTCACTCCCCTTCGAACTGTCGACGAAAATCGGGCCAGGGAATGGTAGAAGGCGTGGGCCGGCCCCCTGTTGGGGAGGGGTTGTCTTGGATAAGTTTCAGGCCGTTTTGGACCAGGCCTTTTAGGATCAACCACTGATTCTTGTTGTGCCGTTGCAGGCATCACTCCGGGTTTAAGAACTTGCAAGGTTCGACTTTGAGATTGAACCAATCCTCCCATGAGGGTTTGATAAGCCAGTTGGCTATTTTCCCAATGCTTTAAAGGATCCAATCGAACCAGTCTTTCAACAGCCATTGTCCCCAACGTAAACGATCCTGCCTTCATGGGAACAAAGCGTGGAGGTCGATCCGGAACAAATAAAAGTGTTTCTCTCAAAATCATTCTTATTCGTTCCGTTAATATTCTTATTTCAATTGAATGGGGATTTGCCGTCTCTTCAAAAGAATCGTGGGCCCGTAATATTTCCTCCGTGATCCTGATGGCTTCCCCAATGGCGTGAATGCATGTCTGTTCATCAAGTGCCACGAAAGGATGGGGTTTGAGCGCGTCTGCCACGTTAGAAGACCAAAAACGACCCACGGGCCTGGCATCTTCAGTTCCGACCAATGACTTGAAAGCGAGTTCGTCAGAATATCGAAGGACCTCGTCACCCAAATAAGCAAAGTAAGTTTTAAGAAGACTAAGAGCATCCTTCCATTCTTCCAAAGAAAGAGCCCCTGGACCATCCCATGCTTTGGCAAGCAAAAGTTGAAGGTGGGTGATGGGCGAATCTTCTTCACGTTCCTCAGGCCTTGGACTGGTGGCCGAAATAAGGGCGTAAAGAACTCCTACGGGAACTCGAACAGGATTAAACATGACACTCCAAAACGACCCACGGCCAAAAAAGTTGCCTTCAGAAAAATAAAGAAGTATGAAATGAGACTTCTATGAACAACCTTATCCAAAGACCCCGAAGGCTTAGGCAAAATAAAACATTGCGTTCCATGCTTTCTCAAACAGATATTCAGGCCCAACATTTAATCTATCCCCTGTTTGTTAAAGAAGGTTTAAGTCGTAAGTCCATTATTGACTCGATGCCGGGACACTTCCAATGGCCTTTAAAAGACATTGCCCGCGAGGCCCATGATTGTTGGAATAAGGGAATTAAATCCATCCTCCTTTTTGGCATTCCGTCAAAAAAAGATGCCCATGCCACCCAAAGTTATCATCCCAACGGTATTGTTCAAAAGACAATCAAGGCCATTAAGGATAAATGCCCCGATCTATTGGTCATCACCGATGTATGTCTATGTGAATACACAAGCCATGGGCATTGTGGTGTGGTGACAAAAACGGGAATGATCGATAACGATCCGAGTTTGGAATTATTAGCCCAGACAGCCGCTTCCCATGCCCGCGCCGGGGCGGATGTGGTGGCCCCTTCGGACATGATGGATGGACGTGTGGGCACCATACGCATGCGACTGGATGGAACCGGCTTTAGCCACATTCCCATCATGAGTTATGCGGTCAAATATGCATCCGGTTTTTATGGCCCTTTTCGTGATGCCGCCCAATCAAGCCCCAAATTTGGGGACCGAAAAACCTATCAGATGGATTTTAGAAATTCCAGGGAAGCCCTTCGTGAAGCAAAATTAGATGAAGCTGAAGGTGCGGACATGATCATTGTCAAACCTGCTCTGCCTTATTTGGATATCATTCGCGATGTTTCCCAAAACACCACCCTTCCCGTCGTTGGCTACCAGGTAAGTGGCGAGTATTCGATGATTAAAGCCGCTGGGCAAAAAGGATGGATTGATGAAAATCAAATCGTTCTTGAAACACTCACGGCCATTCGCCGCGCAGGCGCCCGGTTAATCATCAGTTATTTTGCGAAGGATTTTGTGAAGAAGTTGTAAGGGCAATTCATGAATTGCCCTTACCAAATCCACCACCATGTTCAACACCATCCTCTTTGATTTTAACGGGCTCATCGTTGATGACGAACCCATCCACCTTGAATGCTTTCAAAAAGTGCTGCTGGAAGAAGAAATCCATTTGACCGAAAAAGATTACTGGGAAATTTATTTGGGCTTTGATGACAAAGGTCTTTTCCAAGCCATTTTTGAAAAAAACTGGAAAAAACCGGGACCAAAAAAATTAAAAGAACTCGTCGCCAAAAAAAATTCACTCTACCAACCCACCATTGAAAAAAAAATGAAACTGTTTCCCGGCGTTGTTGATTTTATCAACAAAGTTTGGGCCACTCATGTCCTTGGTATTGTTTCCGGAGCCCTTTATTCTGAAATAGAATTTGTCCTGAAAAAAGCTGGCGTGTTTGAAAAATTTGAAACCATCGTAAGTGCCGACAATACCAAACACGGTAAACCCAACCCTGAAGGGTATCTGTTGGCCTTGACTCACTTAAAGAAAAACCATCCGGAAATTATCCCCCAAACCTGTCTTGTCCTGGAAGATTCATTGGCAGGCATCGAATCGGCCCACCGGGCAGGCATGAAGGTGTGTGCCCTTTCCCACACTTATCCCAGGCAAGAATTACAGAGTGCTGATTTTGTCAAAGACAAGTTTGCAGAAATAGGGCCTCTTTTAGTCTAGCAGCGTGTTAACAAAGTCCAAATTCATGGTTCAGGTTTATAACCCCTGAAGGCGATCCACATGCGCTTTAAGACGCCTGGTGCTGGCTTCAAAAGCATCGTTAATGGCTGAATGGAGATCAACATGACGAGTGTCTTGTTCGGGATCACGACCGGTGACAATTTCAGTATTGGGAACTTTAATATCGACACGCACATGAAAATGTTCCCCTTTATGCTGATGTTTATGTGGTTTTTCGATAACGACATGGCAACTGATAATTTGGTCAAAATAATGTTCCAGCTTGGATGCTTTTTCTTCCACAATATCAACAATGGCCTCAGAACGATCCAAATTCCTGAAAGTGACTTGTACTGGTTTTTGCATAAAATCTCCTATCCCTATCAATAATTAATCTGGTTTAATCTTTACAAAATGTTTGTTTAAACTGCCACATTTTTTTAATGCTTTTTATATTTTAATATCTTTTAACAGACAAATGATCCAAAGGGTCTTTTTAAAGTAATCTTATGTTAAAAATCAAATTTTTGGGAGGAGTGGGGACCGTTACAGGGTCCAAGTTTCTCATAACAGAGGATGGGGCGAATTATTTGGTTGATTGCGGCCTTTTTCAAGGGCTTAAGATGCTGCGACTTAAAAACTGGAATCCCCTGCCACTTTCTCCTTCCTCCATTAAAGAAGTCATTTTGACCCATGCCCACATTGACCATAGTGGGTACTTGCCCCTTTTGGTCAAAAACGGATTTAAAGGACGCATTTGGTCCACCAAAGGCACCAAAGCTCTCTGCGATATTTTATTACCCGATGCAGGGCATTTACAGGAAGAAGACGCCGAGTTTGCCAACAGACACAAGTTTTCCAAACACCATCCGGCCCTTCCCTTGTATACTAAAGCCCAAGCCCAACAGACTCTTTCTTTTTTTAATCCCGTCCCATGGGATAAGCCCCAAGCCCTTTCAGCAGCAACAAGCATTCAATTCCTGCCCGCAGGGCATATTTTGGGGGCCAGTATTGTCAAAATGATGGATAAAAATAAGTGTATTGTTTTTTCAGGCGATTTGGGGCGCCTTCACGACCTGACCATGAAGCCCCCCACCTTCGTCGATCATGCCGATTATTTACTGGTTGAATCAACCTACGGAAACCGCCTACACCCAAAAACAAACCCCAAAGATACGTTGAAAGATCTGTTGATTCAAACTTACAAAAAAGGGGGAACTGTCCTGATCCCCGCTTTTGCCGTGGGGCGTATTCAGGATGTCCTTCATTTACTGGCCCAATTAAAAAATGAAAAAGAAATTCCCGACATTCCTGTTTATCTCAATACTCCCATGGGGAGTAAAGCCACCGCCCTGTTTTCTGATTTTATGGGGGAACATGCCCTGAGTGCCGATGAATGCCACAGGCTTCAAAAAGTGGCCCACATGATTGAAACAGTGGATGAATCAAAAGCCCTCAACCAAGTTAAAAAACCGGCCATCATTATTTCAGCCAGTGGCATGGCGACCGGGGGACGTGTCTTGCACCATTTAAAAAGTCTGGCACCCTATCCTGAAAATTTGATCCTGTTTGTCGGCTTCCAGGCGGCGGGAACAAGGGGCGAGGCCATGTTACGTGGGGTGCCTCAAATCAAAATCCATGGGGAAATGATCCCCATCAAGGCTGGGGTCGCTTCCATTGACAGTCTGTCTGCTCATGCCGATGCTGATGAAGTGATGATCTGGCTCAAAAATTTTAAATCCCCGCCAAAGATGACGTTTATTGTCCATGGTGAACCCATAGCCAGCGACACCCTGCGTATGCGCATCCAGGATGAACTTCGCTGGCCTTGCACTGTGCCTGATTATCAGGAAGAATGGGAATTACTGTAGGGGATGGTTCTGCTAAAATTGTTTGGGGAAGAAATGAAACCAAAAATTTACCCGCTTGTTCTTTTATCCATAATTCTCTCATCTACTGCTGGGGCTTCTGGCCGTTATTTTTACGAAGGAGATGGGACACTTTCCATCAAAAAAAATAAATCAGGGGCCCTCATCACGGCTCACTACCGAAATGAAAACGGCACTTACAATGCCCCGGAACAAGCCAAAATAGATCAAATGTTTGGCATGCCTTCCAAAAATTTGGGGGAAAATACTTCCCTGCGACTTGTTTCCTTTCTTGATTATCTTCAGGACAGATTCACTCCCTCCAAACCTCTCACCCTTCTTTCCGGATACAGAAGCCCCGAATACAACAATAGGCTCCGGGAAAAAGGGCGTACAGCCGCACAAACAAGCTATCATTTGGATGGTATGGCCACCGATGTTATCTTTGCTTCAGGACAGCACCAAAAAATATGGGATTTTGTGCGCCAGCTTGATAATTTTGGTATTGGAATTTACAGCGGGCATTCCCTTCACATTGACAGCGGTCGCCCACGCTTTTGGACACAGGAAACAGCGCTCCCGAAATCAAAAGAACCTTTGGAAAACAAAAATATTTATCTTTCGGTAGAATACGACATTTACAAGCCCGGGGAAGTCATACGCATGTTTTTGTCAGGGATCAGCGATTTCCCTTTTGGAGTAAGACCCACTTTTGGTTTGGTGACGCAAAAACACGGGACACCGCTGATGCAGTTTATCCCCTCTTTTGGCAGGGCCAGCCTAAGAAATGAAATCCCCGAATGTGTGATGATCAACAAAAGAAACGATGCACGATTTATTTACTGGCACATCCCTGAAAATAAAAAATGGCCCAAGCAGAAACTGGCGGTTCGAATCCAGTTTTGCAACAGCAATCAGTACAAAAGCATGCCGGACAAGATTACCTCACGGGGGTTTGTAGTAAGGTAGGGGCGAACCTTGTGTTCGCCCGTTACAATTTTTTTTCATAAACCCGATAAATCTTATAACAATCCCCTCCCATCATGGCGATGCCACGATTGATTTTTTCATTATCTTCCAGGGTCCATCCCAATTCACCGCCCCAGTGTTTTAATTTTTGGGAGCTCTTGTGCATTTCGGTATAAAGCAAAACCGACAATGCGCCCAACACATCCGATCGAAATTCTTTTTTGATACCCAATAAAACAAGCCGGGATGAATAGATTTTTTTCATTTTCAGACGATACAAAAGTTTGAAAATCCCAAAAGGGAAAAGGCGTCCATTTAAATCTTTAATGGCCTCATTCATGTTGGGAATAGCCAAAGAAATAGCGGCGGGGACACCATTCACTTCAGCAATAAGGGCAATGCTGGGCTCCAAAATCATTTTAAAATCCTGGACCGCTTTCTTGATTTCACTTTCTGTTAAAGGGACAAATCCCCAGTTTTTACTCCAGGCCGAATTAAACACATCGATTATAATGCGCACATCCCGTTCCATGTTTTTCATGTCGACATGCCGCACAACAAGGCCCGGATAAGCATGCACCACATCGGCAATTTGTTGGGAGACTTCCGGGACTGGCCGTTTGGAATCATACTTCCAACAGAACAAATCTTTTATTTTTGAAAAACCGGACTCGACAACAAGCTCGGGATAATAGGCCGGGTTATGAGGAGTTAAAATAAAGGGGCCATATTCAAAACCCTTAACCAAAAAACCGGTTTCATCATTAATGGAAAAATTAAAAGGCCCGCGAATTTTGTCCATGCCCTTGTTTTTTAACCACTGCGCTGCCGTATCCAAAAGAGCCCGTGAAACCACAACATCGTTAATGCATTCAAAAAAACCAAAAAATCCCGTTTTTTCATTGTGAGTTTTGTTGTGCAACAAATCGATGTGCGCTGAAATACGCCCGACAATCCTCGCATTTTTGGTGGCCAAAAAAAGCTGGGCTTGGCCATGCTCAAAAAAAGGATTCGTTTTTTGAAAAAATTTCTTTTTTTCTTCAACCAGTAAAGGCGGCACCCATACTGGATCATTTTTATAAATCTGCCATGGGAAATGGAGGAATTTTTTGAAATCTTTTTTGGATTGAACAGGAAGAATTTGGATCACAGTTCATGGTTCGACTTAGGCTCACCATGTCCGGGTAAGGGCAATTCATGAATTGCCCTTACAAAAAGTACCCTGCCTACTCGCACAGCGAGAACATAGGAGCCTGTCGAAACAACCTAGATAACATCAAACATTTTTCCCACCTTGCGGAATACTTCCAAGGCGCGGGAGATATGATCTTTTGTATGGGTGGCCAAATAGCTGGTCCGCAACATTTCTCCGCCCTTGGCCACGGCCGGATGAACAACGGGGTTGGTATAAACCCCATTATCCAAAAGTTCCTTCCAGACCATGAATGTTTTGATGTTATCGGCAATAATTACCGGCACAATGGCTGCATCGGCCCGCCCTGTTTTAAACCCCATCGCATCCAGCTCTTTTTTCATGAGCAATGCATTTTCGCGCACGGTTTTGGCCCTTTCGGGTTCGGCAATAAGA
>Ga0154362_159_pt3 | contig 28260 bp, 19 predicted proteins | sample RifGroA2_FD_115890 | JGI IMG/M metagenome (GOLD analysis project Ga0154362, IMG submission 115890) | Deltaproteobacteria bacterium GWA2_45_12
GAGAAAAGAAGATTGTCGTTGGCATTCCCCTGACAAAAGATGAGTCTCCGTACGCTCCCCCTCCCCCGAGCCCCCTCCCACACGGGGAGGGGGAAAGAGGCCGCTCGACTGTAGTGGAACGATACGACCACATCATTATCGCCACCGGTTCCCGTCCCTTTGTGCCGCCGATAGAAGGCTTCGGAGGTCCCGGCACTTTTCTTTTCCGCACTCTGGATGACTGCGCCCGCATTGCTGATTATGCAGCTAACTGCCAGAGAGCCACGGTGATCGGCGGGGGGTTACTTGGTTTGGAAGCCGCCCGCGGGCTCTTGACTCACGGAGTGCAGGTATCCGTTGTTGAAGCCGCACCGCACCTGATGCCGGTTCAGCTAGATGATGAAGGGGGACGCCTTTTGGAATCGACGATGGAGGCGATGGGGATTACCGTTTTGTGTCGGCAAATTGTGAAGAGCATCCAGAAGGAGCACGACAAAATTACGGGGCTTATTTTCCATGATGGGATGACGCTAGCCACTGACATGGCGGTCGTGAGTACCGGAATTCGTCCGATTGTTGAAGTGGCCAATGCAGCAGGGCTTGGCGTGGGGCGGGGACTATTGACAAACGATCAGATGCAGACCAACGATCTGGCTATTTTTGCGTTGGGAGAATGTGTGGAGCACCGGGGCCAAATCTACGGTTTGGTCGAGCCCATCTGGGAGATGGCCAGAACGCTGGCAGATGTGATTACCAAAACCAATCCCCAAGCGGCTTACACCGGATCGAAAATGGCCACCAAACTGAAAGTGATGGGCGTGGAGCTGGTGGCGATGGGGGAGGTCAATCCCAAAGATCCAGAGGACGAGGTGATCACTTACCGGGAACCCAAAAAAGGAATTTATCAAAAATTGATTATCCGCAAACAGGTCTTGGTCGGGGCCACACTGTTCGGGGACACGCAGGCATCGGATATTTTGATGCAGCTCTTTAAAGAAGGAAGCCGGGTTCCCAAAAAGAGGACTGATCTTTTATTTGGAGCAACAAATGTCTCTTCGCTGGCCGATGTGGCGGGCATGCCGGACCATGCACAGATCTGCAATTGCCATGGTATTTCCAAAGGGGCCATCCGCGATGCCATTCAGACTGAAGGATGCACCAGCGTGGCCAAGGTGGGAACTTGCACGAAAGCCGGAAAAGGATGCGGTTCATGCAAGGGGCTTATTGTTCAACTGATTCAGGCCTATGCCGGGCAAGTGGCCTACGACGTGAGTGAGCATCATTATGTGCCGAGCATTCCTCTGGAAAAATCCCAGCTCATTGCCGCCATCAAGGAAAAACAACTCAAGTCGGTGAGTGCCGTTTTTCGGGAACTGGGAAATGGAAAAGAAGATGCGGCCAGCAAAGTGGGCTTGGCATCGCTTCTCCGGACAACCTGGAACGAAGAATACGAAGATGAACGGGATGCCCGGTTTATTAACGATCGCGTCCATGCCAATATTCAACGAGATGGAACTTTTTCCGTAGTCCCCCGCATCTATGGGGGCGTTACTTCAGCCGATGAGTTGATCCGCATTGGCACCGTGGCCAAGAAATACAATGTTCCGATGGTGAAAATTACCGGAGGTCAGCGCATCGATCTTCTTGGTATCAAAAAAGAGGACCTCCCAAAAATATGGAAAGATCTTGGCATGCCCAGTGGGCACGCCTACACCAAGTCGGTCCGAACGGTGAAGAGTTGTGTCGGAACCGATTTTTGCCGCTATGGTGTGGGTGATTCCATCAAACTAGCGCAGGAACTCGAATACAAATTGCAGGGAATCGAATCCCCTCACAAAGTGAAAATGGCGGCCACCGGCTGTCCGCGCAATTGTGCGGAGGCCTACGTGAAAGATGTGGGGGTCGTGGCGATTGAAGGGGGAAAATGGGAAATTTACATCGGCGGAGCGGCCGGAGCCACCGTCCGTAAGGGTGATCTATTAGTCACCGTCGAAACACACGCAGAGGTGTTAAAGATTGTAGGTCGGTTTCTCCAGTATTACCGCGAGCACGCCAAATATATGGAACGCACTTACGGATTTGTCGAACGGATCGGCATCGACCGACTGAAAGCTCTTCTCATTGAAGATGAACTGGGGCTTTGTCCGAAGCTGGATGCGGAAATTGAAAAGGCCGCCGCCGCCTATATTGACCCCTGGAAAGAGGCGGAAATTCCCGCCTATCCCCAACAATTTGAAGGTCCGGAGCTTGTCCGCACTTTAGAGGAGGCCATAAACAATGGATAAAAAAATAATCAGTCTGGGATCAATTGAAAAAATTCCTTTGGGACAAGGGCACTGTTTCATTGTGGGATCAGAAGAGATTGCCGTATTTCGCCCCCGCACGGGAGGGCTGTTTGCCATTGGAAACAAATGCCCCCATCGAGCCGGCCCTTTGGCCGAAGGAGTTTGTGATGCCCAGTCGGTCATCTGCCCTTATCACGGTCGTAAATATGAACTTCACACAGGAATCGGATCGGAAAAAGGAGAAACCGTGAAGACCTTCGAAGTGAAGGAAGAAAATGGAGAAGTCCTATTAACATTATGACTTTTATATGATGATAAAACCGCTCACAGATTCCCATGGACGTGCGATTACCTATCTCCGCCTCTCGGTTACAGATCGGTGTCCTTTTCGGTGTGTCTATTGTTTACCTGCCGAGGGAATCAAACTTCTTCCAAAAGAGGATTATCTTGAGCCTGCCAAGATGGAACAATTCGTCCGAGCAGTGAGCGAAATGGGAGTTTGGCGTTTAAGGTTAACTGGCGGAGAGCCGCTCATTCGCAAGGACATTCTTTCGCTGGTGGCCCGCTTTTCATCCATCCCTGGCATTCGCGATTTGGCGCTGACAACCAACGGGGCGAAGCTTTCCGAAATCGCGTGGGAATTGAAGGAAGCAGGTTTGCAGCGGATTAACATCAGTCTGGATAGCCTTGATCCTGCTCGGTTTCAAGAGCTGACCGGCTCGAATTCTTTCCATCAAGTGTGGAGTGGTATTCTTCGCTCGCTGGAGGCTGGCCTGAAAGTAAAAATCAATGTCGTGGCTCTGAAGGGAATTTCAGATGAGGAGATCGACGGTTTTTCAGCTCTGGCCTTCCGATTCCCGCTGGAAGTCCGGTTCATCGAATTCATGCCTTTATGCGGAACCGCCTGGAAACCGGAAATGGTGGTGCCCATTGAAACCATCCGCGGCCGAATCGCGGGTAAATATAAGATAGAGCCCCTGTTACGTGGCACCGAGGTCGCTGAAAGTCATGAATTGGTTGGTGGAAAAGGAAGGGTCGGATTTATCGCCTCGATGACCGAACCCTTCTGCTCCAAATGCTCCCGTATCCGGATGAGCGCCACCGGTAAAATTCAGCTCTGTCTTTTTTCGAACCTTCAACATGATTTTCACCCCTCCCTTCGGAATGGACACTCTATCATTCAGATTCAAGAAGAAATGCATCAAGTGATCCTAGGAAAACCGGCAAGCCATCCATGGGTGAACAAAAAAACCGATCGGAGACCAGAAGAGAACGCCAGCATCCGATCCATTGGAGGATAGTCTCCACAAAAAATCCCCCTCACTCAAACCCCAAAATAATCCCTCTTTCATAAAGCTGCTTAAGAAAGCCAAGTTCTTCATTAAAGTCGTTATGCGAATCAAATCTGTTTAATGCCTGGCTTATGTTGAGGGCCCGATTCTCTAAAAAAAGATTTAAAAATTCTGAAGCACGGGGCTTAAGAAGTAATGTGCGCTTCTTGTTATCCGAGGCTTGATACATGAGCTGATGACCTTCCAAACGAATTCTCGATTGAAAAAAAGGCCGTGTTTTGAGCAGTAATTTGTGATGCCCCCTTGCAACTCGAAAAGATTCTTCCGTCGATCTTCCTTCAATCCTGAAAAAGCGTTGGAAATCTATCCCCTCCTCTGCCAATTTGGCGTAAACGGTTTTTTTTATCAAACAATCAACCGATCTATTTTGTATTCGACTGGCGGGGCAACCACTTTCGCAAACCGGCTTATAAGAGCAATCAAGACATTCAACATTGATAGGTTGTAATTTGAAAAGATGAAGGCGTTTGGCCACGATGGCAGAAAAACTTTCGTTAAACCAGTTGGCAAAAACCCCTTCCTGGTTAAAATTTTTGTTACATGCATAGCAGTTCCCATCAATATCAAACTCAAAAAAAACACAACGATTCCCTTGGTGCATGCAAAGATCGGGTTGAAAAGCCTGAAGGGATTTAAGGTTTTTGGTGCGGACCAGCCATTTGGCAAAACGCAGATTTTCCTCGTCATTAAGGCCATACCCATGTTCCCCAAGTTTAAAGCTGATGCTTTCAACCTGGGGGCGCGTTTGTTCAATCCATTTTTCAAACTCGGGTAAATATTGAAGGGTCAAGGGAGTAATCACCGAAAGAAGACCAATACGGAAACCCCTTTTATTGAGTTCGTTGATATTGTGCGTGACCCTTTGCCAGCTATTGTCACGCTGTTCGTTGTGGATTTTGGCACTCCCGTCAATACTAATCCCCACAAAAAAACGTTTTGGATTCCCTATAATCTTAAGAAGTTGGTCCAGATAATCGGCCGTAAATCGGGTTCCGTTAGATTGGATGCGAACAATGTCATGGGTGGACTCTGCCAAGATATTAATGATTTCTCCCAGGGTTTTTGCCGAAAGAATACTTGGTTCGGCACCATGGAGGGTCATACTTTCAACAAAGAAATCCTCTTTTTTTATTTTTGCCGCAAACCGCTGTGCCGCTTCCAAGGCCCGCCCATCATAATTCACCTGATGGCTTTTATTGTACGCTGGCACGTAGCAATAACGGCATTTCAAATTACACACTTTACTAATGGCAAAATAACAATGCATTTTGAATTCAAAAAAGTTAAAAATGGTTGAGCCAACAAACCGTATTCATAAAATATTGATCAACCCTATGACGCAAGTCATAGAGTCTTTTTCTTTAATACAGGATTAACAACCAAAGGAGAGAAAATATGGATAAAAAGAAATTACTTATTTCGGGTCTGACTGTAGCAGGGTTTTTGGCCACAAATTTGGCCGCCAAAACATCATGGGTGCTGGCAGAAGAACCCACCAAACAGGAAAAAATGGAAGAAGGAAAACAAGGGGCTTGTGCTCCTGGCGCTTGCGGCGCCATGATGGAAAAGAGCGAGAAAAAAGAAGACAAAGCCGAAAAGAAAGCGGCTTCCTGTAGCGTAAAACCCGAAAAGAAAAGTGACGAAAACACGGACGAGAAAAAAGAAGGCAAGTAAACAATAGAGCTTTATGGATTGAGCCTTTAATTTTTACTCTATGTCCCATTATAGGGCTAACACCCTTCCATTGTTCCCCATCCACATCTTTTCGTTTTTATAGTCGGGGCACATCGTTTCCACCCATTCCCAGTAAACCCTGGAATGATTCAAGTGTTTTAGATGGGCCAGTTCGTGCACCACGACATAATCGATGGCCGAAGGGGGTGCCATGACCAGACGCCAATTAAAACTTAACCCTCCCTTGGAACTGCACGAACCCCATCTTTTTTCGGCGGAGGATATTCGGATCGATTTATAGTTTAAATGATAAAGTCCAGCCCAATAAGTAACGCGTTGCACAATGTATTTTTTGGCTTCATTCTTATACCAAGCAACAAACAAGGCCCGCGCCGTTTTCTGATATTTTTCGTTCAATACAAACCCATCCTCAAAAACAAGGGGTTCATCACCATGATCCACAACCATGAGGGGATAAAGCTTACCCAAAAAATAAAACTCCTCACCGGTGACAAATTTTTTTGGGGAAAGCCGGGGTGCAGCCTTGACCCTGGCTTTGGTCTTTTCAATCCAGGCCTTTTTTTCATAAAGAACACGCTCAATATACTCCACGGAAGCCCTTAATGGAGCTCGAACAATCAAACAAGCCTCCGCATTAATAAGAAGACCAACACTTCGCCTTTTGGAACGAACAAGCGTGTAAGAAGGAAGGGTCATGAAAATTAAGATTGAAAAATATTATAAGGAACTGAAGTCACCACAAAACTTCCCGTCCCCGTGGCAATAAGTTTTCCGGAAGAAGTCTTCACTTCCATCCCTGCCACAGAAAGGGTTTTTCCTTGCCGGATAATCCAGCCTCTGGAGATAAGGGTTTCCTTTGTAACGGGCTCTAAAAGACGCGTTTGAAATTCAGAAGTGGCAATCCAGGTGTCATAATAAAGGGCCACCGTGAACCAACCCGCATTATCAAGCAGGGTGGCAATCACACCTCCGTGGGTGCCACCCAGGGCATGATCCAAACCAGGGTTATAAGGAAGTTCAAAGATGGCCGATCCTTGATCATAGTGGAAAGTCATACCAAAAGTTTTTTTGATGGGGGCTTTATCAAAGAGTTTGATCAACTCTTCTTCTTTTTTTTTATTCTGAGAAGTCATACTGAAAATCTAGTCAAAAATTATGTGGAGCAGAGCGGGATCGAACCGCCGGCCTCTTCGTTGCGAACGAAGCGCTCTCCCAGCTGAGCTACTGCCCCGAAAATTTGCGGCAGCAAATTTTCCCCGAAGAACGAAAAACGTGAACAAAAGTGCCACAAATTTCGTTCACGTAATTCGTAATTTCAGCCAAAGGCTGATCAGTCCTTCGGCTGACGTTCTTCGTGAAGAAAAATCTGGCTAACTCAACTTCATCGTCTTTTCCTGATCAAAGCTTGTGATGGCCTGCCACCGTTTTTTGAGGGCGTCAACTTTTTCTTTTTCATCGGCCGATTTGGCCATGGTCTCAAGTGTTTTTACTTCTGCCATAAAGGGATCGCCCAACCTGTTTTCAAGATAAAGATCGGCCAGTTCATACTTGATCGTGAATTTTCTTTCTCCCGAGGTTTCGTGTTTTTCAGCCATGCGCATATGTTCAATCTGGAACGAAAGCGCTTTCATCGGATCTTTTTCTTCTTTGGCGATATTGGTGAGCTCTTGATAACACTTGGCCAAAAGTTTGTTTTCGTAAGCCATCTTTTTTTCTTTTGATTCCAAAATCTGCTTGGCCAGCAAAAACCGGCGTGACCCCTGGGGCAGGTTTTGCTGATGACAATAAATAATCCCCTGATTCGCCAAAAGGGCTGCTTTGGTGGTGATGTCTTTTAAATGCACACTAATTTCAATGGCTTTTTGGTAACTCGCCAAAGCTTGATCAAACTTTTCCTGGGTCATAAGCACATTTCCCAACCCATTATAAGCACGCAATAAGATGGGAAGGAGTTTTTCACTATGACAGATTTCAATGCAACGCTCGTATTCTGTCGTCGCCTTGTCGAAATTCTTGAGGGCGCGATAAGATTCCGCCATGGAATAAAGGGCCCGTGCCAAAGGCTCTTTGTAGGGTAATTTTTCAAAGACAACAATATCCTCACTCAAAACGGCAATGGCTTTTTCATAGTCACGCAATTGATAATAAACATGCCCCAAATCATTGTTGGTGATGCGTAAAAGCTCATCAGCCGCCAACTCCCTGATTTTTTGGCGGGCCTGCAAGAACTGATTGATGGCTTCCTCCGAATGCCCGGTAAGAACAGAAATCTGGGCCAGATCATTTAAGAACCTTATTTCCTCGGCACGGGTATCCGCATGTTCTGCGGCCATACGAACACCATCAGTAAAATAAAACCGTGCTTCATGAAGTTTTTGTTGGTGTAAAAGGCACAACCCCTTCTTTTCCCAAATGACCAACTGTTTTTTTATGGGAACCGTCCCGCTTTCTTCATCAATTTCCTGCTCTACCCGTTGAAGCATTTTTTCAGCTTCAGAAAAACGATCCAACCAGATCAAAATATCGGCACCATCAATAACCCAGTCAACCCTTTGCACCAGAGGGGCCGAAGCAAATATTTTGAGAAGACGTTGATAACAATCGAGGGCCTTTTCTTTATCCCCCCTTTTAAGACTGGCCTCCCCCAATTTTTCAAGAGAGGACTGAACAACCAAGGGATCGGCGCCCAAACTTTGATGTTCCCAAACATCAATATCATCCAAGCCAATATCAGGGGCGGCAAGCCGGCTATGTCTTTTCTTTTGTTCTTCAGAACCCAATTGTTTTGTCAAAAAAGGGCCAAAAGCCGGTTTGTACAAGCAATAGCTTCCCTCTTTTTCTTGCCTGATGATTTTTTTTATGATCATTGATTCCAATAATTTGGACAAATGGGGCTCTTCCGTAATTTTATGAAGGGCCTCGCTGGAAAGCCCCTGCTCAGAAAGGGCCAGCCATAGGGCCACATCCTTTTCATCTTCTTCCAAAATGGAATATTCCTGCCTCAGTTTTTCTTCCAGCGAACGGGGTGTTTCAATGCGTTTAAGGGCTCCGGATAAATGCCCCAGCAAATCAGAGCTCCATCGGCCCGATTCATCAAAAAGCAAACCCTGCTGAATAAGTGTTTCAATAATCTGTTTGCACAGGGCGGGATTGCCCCCTGTATTATGATAAATTTCCAAGACAAAACGTTCGGGAATTTGTTTCTGCCCGATGATTGTTTCAAGGAAAAGCCGGGTTTCCTCCTGATTAAAAGGAAGAATCAAGACATCTTCAAACACCAGTTCTTCACGGGGAAAAAGATTTTCAAAAGGTTTCCAGTGATCTTTATGAGTGCCTGTTAAAACCAGCAAAAGTTTGGTTGTTTCAGGAGAGAGAACCTTTTGTTCCAAAAAAGACATGAAATGTTTGAAAGTCTCAGGTGGCTCCTGGCTTGCAAGCATATTATCAGGGCCCACATCCCCCAGATAGTTTTCGAGATCCTGAAAAACAAGGACTTTGGCCAACCCCAACACAGCCTGGTCTGCTTCGCTAAGCGGCAAAATAATATCTTCCACATTTATTTTTTCGAGTTGAAGTCGTGTTTTGATTTGGCTGACAAACTGGGATTTCCCCACACCGTGCTCCCCATAAAGAAAAAGGATACTATAGGGGAGTGCGTCATTTTTTAAAAATTTGTCCAATACTCCCTCAATGGTCCACTGCACTTCTTTACGACCGATCAGTTCGGAAGTGGCTGGAAGATAGGACAAAAGAGTTTCAGGCGTTTCAACGGAATATTTCTTTGAAGAAAAGGCGGCAATTTCTTCAATAACAGCTGTTGCCGATGAATAGCGCTCTTCCGGCTTTTTAGCCAAAAGATTGGCTGTTACTTCAGAAAAATACTGGGGCACTTTGGGATTTACTTTGGTGACAGGTGGAGGCGTAAAAGTACGATGACGATCGTAAACTTCTTGGAGTGATTTCCCGGAATAAGGCTGTGTTCGTGTAAGGCAATTATAAAAAACAACCCCAACGGCATACAAATCACTGGCCACGGTATGATGGGCCCCCCGAAACACTTCAGGTGCCAGGTAGGTGGGAGTTCCAACAATCGATTCCCCCCAATAACCCGCCAAACCAAAATCGATCAAAAGCACTTGGCCATTTTCAACAAAGACATTTCCCGGCTTTAAATCGCAATGAATAATCCCTTTTTGATGCAGATAGTTGATGGCTCGTAATAGTTGAACAAATAAATCTTCGCATTCTTCAAAAGGCAAATCCTTGGTGGCATGAAACAAATCACTCCCTTTAAGCCAAGGGGAAGTAAAATACACTTTTTTCAATTCTTCATCGTAACCATAATCATAGATGCGCCCGATATTAGGGTGGGAAAGACGCTTCAAAACTCTAAACTCATTTTCAAGTTGCGAGACAGCCGATTTGGGATCCGTGTTTTCAACCGTACGCAAAAGCTTTAAAGCCACCGGGTCCCCACGCGGCGGCAGCACCAAATAGACTTCCCCCATCGCTCCTTTTCCAAGGGTTTTTAGAACACGATATTTCTTTGCAATTAGATCCATAGACAACCGTCCGATTTTCGGACTCTATTAAGACAATCGCTTCAAATACTGTTTTGTCATTGTTATTATAAATAACCAATTTCAAAAAGAAATTTTATTTTTCATTTTTTGGCACACCCGTTGCAATTCTTTTTTTTAAATGGCCCTTCAACCAAGATGCCCTTCCTTGACACAAACTTCAATCATCACCTCCTTTTCTCGTTATGGAAATTTAATTCTTGTGGGGTGCGTGGCCTGTGTACTGGCCATGATGATTCTGCCGCTAGAGGCCTGGATTCTCGATTTTTTACTGGCCATTAACATGGTGGGCTCCGTCACCCTCTTATTGGTGACTCTTTCCATTTCCGATTCCATGAAACTGGCCACATTCCCCACATTACTTTTAATCAGCACCCTTTTTAGATTGGGTTTGAATCTGGCTTCCACCCGTCTTGTCTTAGGCTACGGATATGCAGGGCACATTATTGAAACCTTTGGCAATTTTGCCACTGGGGGTAATTTGCTTGTGGGGTTTGTCATGTTCCTCATTCTCACCATCATCCAGTTTGTCGTGGTGGCTAAAGGAGCCGAACGGGTCGCTGAAGTCTCGGCCCGGTTTACCTTGGATGCCCTTCCCGGAAGGCAAATGAGCATCGATGCCGATCTTCGTGCAGGGCTTCTAGGCCAAGAGGAAGCCAAAAAATTGCGCGATGATTTACACCGCGAATCAAAAATGTATGGCGGCATGGATGGGGCCATGAAATTTGTCAAAGGAGATACCATCGCCAGCCTGCTTATCGCCGGCATCAATTTATTGGGCGGCATGGGCACGGGCATGGTGCAACGGGGTTTAAGTTTTAAGGAATCGGTCCAAACCTACTCCCTTCTCACCATTGGCGATAGCCTGGTAAACCAGATTCCCGCCCTTCTTGTGGCGCTTACAGCCGGCTTCATTGTCACTCGGGTTTCTGATGAAAAAAAAGAAAACTCCCTGGGTAAAGATATCGGGCAACAAATTCTTTCCCAACCCCGGGCCCTTTTAACAGGGGCTTTCTTAAGTTTGGGGATGGGATTTTTTCCCGGCTTTCCCCTATTTTTTTTCGGCCTTCTTTCTGCTGGATTGGCGTGGGTTGCTGTTACCATTCTTAAAAAAATCAAACAAGAAACCAGCGCTCCCCTTCCTGTGGATGCCTACAAAGTTGAGGATGAAAACCAGCGTGCCGAAAAAATTGGGCTTCCCACTCCACTGGCTTTGGAAGTGGGGTACGAACTTTATCAGGTTTTCACACAAGACCCCCGCTGGGTTCATTTTTTTGGACAACTCTATCCAAAACTAAGAGTTCATCTTACAAACCAGATGGGTGTTGTCTTTCCCGAACTTAAATTGATTGTGAACGTGGCTCTTTCAAAATCATTCAAATACCGTCTACGTGTTTTTGAAGTGCCCGTGGATACGGGTCTTCTGAATCCCCATCACTGCACCATGATCGGCGAGGTTCCAAATAGAGACAAAAATATCACCGGACAAATTCCGGAATCGGGACAAACCATGCATGGCACACCGATTTCTTTGTGGAACCTTAAGGAAAAAGAAAGTTTGGCGAGGGAAGGGCTTAATACCCTGGGCCCGGAAGAAATGTTGCTCCGTCACTTAAAAAGGATTTTGAAAAAACACGCGGGTGATTTTGTGGGCATCCAGGAAATGCGCCACATGCTTTCACGCGTTGAAATTCAATATCCGGAATTGGTCCGCGAGGTGGTTCCCAAAGTCATGTCCATTCAAAAACTGACCGAAGTGGTCAAAAGACTGGTTGAAGAAGGAATCCCCATCAAAGATTTCCGGCTCATTTTACAAATTTTGTCCTGTAACCAACCTGAAAACAAAGACCCTGTCACCCTTACCGAATATGTACGTATGGGTTTAAAGCGTACAATCACCTTCATGCATGTCCAGGAAGGTTCCCGCTTGGGCGTGGCTATTTTGGATGACAAATTAGAAGACGAAATCCGTAGTGGCATCCAAACCAATGGCTCTGAATCTTATCTAGTCCTTTCTCCAGACAGACTGACACAAATAAACCTGGCCATTATCAACTTCTTCCAAAAAGAAAACATCAATTCCAGATACTGCATTCTATTAACACTTCCCGACATACGTCGTTATGTCAAAAAAATCACCGAGCACGATCTTCCCGAACTGGCCGTACTCTCCTTTCAGGAACTAGATCCCAAGATAGTCATTGAACAAAAAGGCATCATCAGGATGGAAGAAAATCCCTGGCTGGATGATTAAAGATTATTATTTTATACAATCATCCCCCGATCCAAGCTGCGGTATTGAACGGCTTCCAACAGATGCCCCACTTCAATGGATTCTTTTTCCTGCATGTCGGCCAATGTACGTGACACTTTTAAAATGCGATCAAAGGCCCGGCCCGACAGGTGAAATTTTTCCATGATGCTGCGCATGATCTGTTTGCCTTCTGTATTAAGCTCACAATATTTGCGCATATGCCGGCTTTGCATTTGCGAGTTGAGCAAAATACCCTCTTTTTTGAAACGCTCCATCTGTAATTCACGTGTTTTAATCACCCGAGCCCGAATGATTTCAGAAGATTCACGGCTCAGATTGCGTGAGGTCATGTCATCAAAGGTCACCGGAGGGACTTCAATGTGAATATCAATACGATCGAGCAACGGCCCCGAAAGTTTGGTGCGATACCTTTTGATTTGAAGCGAATTACAACTGCAGGGTATTTTGGGATGCCCGTAATACCCACAGGGACATGGGTTCATCGCTGAAATGAGCATGAATTTGGCGGGATAAGTCAGGCTCATCGCGGCCCGTGAAATAGTCACCTGCCCTGCCTCAAGGGGCTGGCGTAAAAGTTCCAAAACATTTTTTTTGAATTCGGGCAATTCATCTAAAAACAAAACACCATTATGGGCCAGGCTTACTTCCCCCGGCTTTGGCATGCTTCCTCCTCCAATAAGACCCGCATCCGAAATACTGTGATGGGGCGCCCGAAAAGGCCGTTCGCTAAGCAAACCGTGGCTACCTACCAGTGTGGCCACAACGCTATAAATTTTGCTGGTCTCTAATGATTCACTTAAACCCAGGGGCGGTAAAATGGTGGGAAGCCTTGAGGCCAGCATGGTTTTTCCCGACCCGGGTGGCCCCAAAAAAAGCAGATTATGCCCCGCTGAAGCCGCCACTTCAAGGGCGCGCTTGGCCTGATACTGACCACAAATTTCTTCAAAATCGATACGGTAGGTTTTCGCTTTGGCCTCAAAAGTGAGAACGGGTTGTGCTTTAAGGGCTAGCCGGCCATTTAAAAATTCAACAATTTCTGAAAGATGATTCACCGCATACACCGAAAGTCCCTCCACCATGCTTGCTTCACGCGCATTGGCCTTGGGCACAATAAGACCTTTGAGTTTTTTTTGAGCGGCCAAAATGGCCACGGGCAATACACCGGTGACGGGTCTTAATTCTCCGTTAAGTGAAAGCTCTCCCAAAAAAAGATAGGGCAAAACCTGTTCCGTGGGAATAAGGCCCGAAGAGGCCAATAAGCCCAACGCCATGGGCAAATCAAGGGCCGTCCCTTCTTTTTTGACATCGGCAGGAGCCAGATTGATGGTGATTTTGCGTTGGGTAAAATCATAGCCGCTGTTTTTGATGGCAGAAATGATGCGCTCCTTGCTTTCTTTCACTTCATTTTCAGGCAATCCCACCGTGTGCCACTTGGGAAATTGGGACAAACGAATATCCACTTCCACATCCATTAAATAAGCATCCACACCCACAAGCCCGGCTGATTGAACTTTGGAAAGCATTCTCTTTCCCTATTCAAAAAACAGGCCAAAATCGAATCGCTGAAAAATTGATGGCTTACAGAACGCAAGCCATGATAGTTTTTGAAAAACCGTCCGAAAAATGGACGGTGCATCCACGCATGGTGAAATTAGGCATCGACAATTTATTTTCAAAAAAGATGATTGGCCTCGCAAAACGTATGGGGCTGCTTGCGCATCCGGCCAGTATCAATAAAAACTACAAACACACTCTTGATCTATTGCTCGAAAAAGGAGTGAAGGTCACCCAACTCTTTGGCCCCGAACATGGGTTGTTTGGAACAGCCCAAGACATGGTGGGTTGTGATTCACAAACAGACCCCCGCACGGGGCTTCCTGTTGCCAGCTTGTATGGGAATCATTTTGATTCCCTTTCACCCAAAGCAGAACATCTCAAGAATATCGATATACTTGTGTGCGACCTGCAAGATGTGGGCAGCCGCTATTATACTTTTATCTACACGATCGCTCTATGCATGAAGGCCTGTGCTCAAAAGAATATTCCCGTTGTCGTTCTTGATAGACCCAACCCCATCAATGGGGTCACCCTTGAAGGACCCCTTCTGCAACCAGGTTTTGAATCTTTTGTCGGGCTTTTTTCGGGTATCCCCGTGCGACATGCTTTCACCGTGGGTGAGCTAGCGCTTTATTTTAATACCGAACACAAAATCCATTGTGATTTAACTGTGGTTTCCATGAAGGGATGGAAAAGATCCATGTATTATGACGACACAGACCTTCCGTGGATCAACCCTTCCCCTAATATGCCTTCCTTGGAAACAGCTTTGGTCTATCCAGGCATGTGCCTTGTGGAAGCCACTGAAGTTTCAGAAGGACGGGGAACGACAAAACCCTTTGAACTTGCAGGGGCCCCTTTTATTGAACCGGATAAATTAGTGGCAAGCCTGGAAAAAGAAAAATTGCCGGGAGTGGTCTTCCGTCCTACATGGTTTCGACCCATGTTTCAAAAATGGGCGGGAATCGACTGTGGAGGAATTCAGCTACACATTACCAACCAAAAAACCTTTAAATCATTTGCCACGGGCTTGGCTTTCATCAAACATGTGGCCAAACTTTACCCCCAAGATTTTCAATGGAGATCTAAAACCTACGAATTTGTAGACACAATCCCCGCCATCGACCTTTTAACCGGATCTGCGCAAATTCGGGAAAGCCTCCCCAGCCTAAATATAGAAAAACTTGAGAGAAAATCACTTAAGTCATTGAAATTAATATATAATTTATACAAAAAATACCATATCTATTAAATCTAACCCTACCGAAAAATAGAGAGAAATTAACTATTGCCCTTACAACCTGATTGTGGCAATGTCAGGACTTCTCTTCTGCAGGAGAGCGATCGATTGAGAGCCCGTCTTTGGTATCCCAGTTTGTCCCCATCCTTAAGAAGTTTTCGTTTCGAAGGAAATTTATGAGCAAGAAACTTTATGTAGGGAATCTTCCCTATTCTATTGATGACAACCAACTTCAAGAATTAGTCGCTCCGTTTGGAGCCATCACTTCAGCCAAAGTTATATCCGACAAGTTTTCTGGTCGGTCTAAAGGTTTTGGTTTTGTTGAAATGGCCAATGACGAAGAAGCCCAAAAGGCTATCGAAGGATTAAACGGCAAAGACATGGGTGGTCGCGCCATTGTAGTCAATGAAGCTAAACCCCTGGCCCCTCGCGCTCCTGGTGAACGCGGTGGTGGTGGCGGTGGCTTCCGTGGCGAACGTCGCGGTGGCAGCGGCGGTGGCGGTGGACGTGATCGCAGAGACTCCAACCGTTGGTAGTTGTTTAAAAAAACCCCCTGCCCAAAAGGTAGGGGGTTTTTTATTGCCCAAAATTTTCAAAAATATCATGAACTCATAAGTCTTTCCGCTTTCAATTCAGAACCATCCCGTTTTCCAAGCCCTAAAAACAAGTTCCCATCATAAGAACGTACAATTCCATCCCCCTTTGAATCTAAAACAATTCTTTTCCCCTGCCTTAAAGCCAAAGCCTCATCTTTTTGAAGAAAGATGGATGGGTAATGGGAAAGGGCTTCTTCAATGGAAACCAAAGCATTCTCTGACACTTCTTCCTTTTCCACATTCACGGCATTTTTCACATCAAAACAAGCAGCACGCACACGACGGAGCTCCGTCAAATGCCCCCCGCTCCCCAGTTTTCGGGCGAGATCAGCCCCCAAAACACGTACATAAGTTCCCCTGGAACAAGACACCCTAAAGCGTATCAAAGGGGAATCCCATTCCATTAAAATCAGCTCATCAATACGAATGGGCACAGCTTCTCGTACCACCTCAATGCCGGCACGAGCCAATTCATAGAGTTTTTTGCCTTCTTTTTTTTTGGCGGAAAACATCGGAGGAATTTGGGTTTGGGGCCCCAGAAAATTTTTGAAAACAAGATTTATTTTGGTGGCATCAAGAATGGGAACGGGAAATACATTTGTCATCTTTCCCATTTTATCCAGGGTATCGGTAGCTTCACCCAATTTTAAACTTGCCTCGTAAACCTTGGGCTCTTCACAAAGATAGGAAACAAATTTTAGAGCTTCTCCAAGACCCACAACCAAAAGGCCACTGGCAAAAGGATCCAGAGTACCTGTGTGCCCTATTTTTGAAGAAATTTTTTTTCTCTTTAATAAATGAAGAACATCATTGGAAGTGGGCCCGCAGGGCTTATCCACAAGAAGAAACGAATTTAAAAAACTATTTGGGGTGATTGATTTGCCTGAAGAGTTCATCCATTTTCTGGTTTTTTTCAACCTGGTCATCGTAAAAAAAATCAAGGTCGGGAACATACCGCAACTGGACACGTACCGATAATTCCTTTTTTAAAAACCCCTTGGAACGCCTGAAACCCTTCAATACTTCCCTTTCACGCGTACGATCAGCGATGTAAAAATACACACGCGCCTGGTGCAGATCAGGGCTTATTTTAATTTCGGTAATTTGGACATCATGAAGAAAGGGATCCGAGACAGAAGTCAGTAAAAGCTCGGTCATGGTGTCCTTGTAAGTTGATTCGATTTTTTTTAATCGGAGAGATTCCATAGTGTGTAGGGGCGTATGGCCATACGCCCGTACTTAGAGATCCGGCTGAACCAGGGTCACATCAAAAGCTTCAATCAGATCGCCCGGTTTAATGTCGTTGTATCCTTCAATGCCAACACCGCATTCCAGTCCTTGGGTCACTTCACGAGCATCATCTTTAAAACGTTTTAAAGTAGATACTTTACCTTCAAATACAACGACGTTATCACGAAGCAGTCGTAAATTGGCTGAACGTGTTAGCTTGCCATCCACAACATGACAACCAGCCACGTTTCCCACCTTGGAAACGGTAAAGGTTTGTCTGACCTCGGCACGTCCCAGATACTTTTCAATCTTTTTGGGAGCTAGCATCCCCTTCATCGCCAATTTGACGTCTTCCATCATTTCATAAATGATTTTGTATAATTTAATGTCAACACCTTCTCCTTGGGCAACGCCGATAGCTTTGGTTTCTGGACGCACATTAAAACCCATGACGACAGCACCAGAAGCAGAGGCCAAGAGAACGTCGGATTCGGTAATGCCCCCCACTCCTGTATGAATGAGATTGATTTTCACTTTTTCGGTGGAAAGCTTGAGGAGAGAATCCTTGATGGCTTCCAGAGAACCGTGCACATCCGTTTTTAAGATAACATTGAGCACCTTGACTTCAGTGGCTGCACTTTGGGCAAAAAAGTCTTCCAGGGAAACTTTTGTCTTTTTGGCCATCTCTTCTTCCCTTTTTTGCGCTCTTCTATTTTCGACAATTTCACTGGCCATTTTTTCATCAGGAACCACACGAAACACATCGGAGGCCACGGGCACCGAATCAAGCCCCATGATTTCAACGGCTGTAGAAGGCCCCGCTTCTTCGATATTTTTCCCGAGATAATTCGTCATGGCGCGTATTTTTCCGCTGGCCATGCCCGCCACAATAATATCCCCCATGCGAAGGGTTCCCTGCTGCACCAAAATAGTAGCCAAAGGTCCACGATTACGATCAAGTTTGGCTTCAACAACAATACCCTTGGGGGAAGCCTTGGGATCGGCCCTTAATTCCAAAACTTCAGCTTGCAATAAAATAGTTTCAAGAAGCTCATCAATCCCCTGTTTGGTTTTGGCTGAAACCATGCAAACCAAGGTCTGCCCGCCCCATTCTTCAGGAATAAGTTCCTTTTCAGACAATTGACGCTTGATTTTTTCAGGATCGGCACCGGGCTTGTCAATTTTATTGACAGCCACAACAATGGGAACACCGGCTGCTTTAGCATGGTGAATGGACTCCACCGTTTGAGGCATCATTCCATCATCGGCGGCAACAACAAGCACAACAATATCAGTCACTGAAGCCCCGCGTGCACGCATGGTCGTAAAAGCTTCATGGCCCGGTGTATCCAAAAACGTGATCTTTCCCTTGGGAAGCGCCACTGTATAAGCGCCAATATGCTGAGTAATGCCACCGGCTTCCCCTTCTGCCACCTTGCTTTTTCGAATGGCATCCAAAAGCGATGTTTTGCCGTGATCAACATGGCCCATAATAGTGACAACAGGGGCTCGCGGGATCAGGCCTTCATCGGTTGTTTTTTGATCAAGAGTATTAAAAACCTTATTTTCGTTAAAACCAACATCTCGCACTTCAAACTTGTAATCACCCGCAATAACCGTAGCGGTTTCAAAATCGAGCATTTGGTTGACAGTGGCCATCGTTCCCAAAGCCATCAACTTTTTAATGATTTCAGCGGATTTAATCCCCATGGCCTTGGCCAAATCACCCGCAGAAATATTTTTTGTCATTTCGACGATACGTTTGGAGGCCTTGGTTTCAGTAATGGGAGTTCGATGAGCTGATTTTTTGACTATACCGCGCTTGTTGCGCTTGCCTGCCTTGTCCGGCTGAAAAACACGTTCTGTATGGGCAATGCGGGATAACTGCGTAATGGATGAAACCTCGCCAAAACCTTCAATTTCCATGCGACGTGGGCCCTTCTTTTTGGCCAACCTCTTCAACCGATTCTTTTTTTCTTCTTCAGTTTCTTCGTCAGGAACAATTTCAGGATCAGCACTGGCCAGAACAGGTGCTTTTTTAGGCCCCAGGTTAAACTTGCTTAAATCAATAATTCTTTTTTCTGGTTGTTTGGAAGCTTCTGTTGTTTTGGCAGCCTCGGCGGCCTGTTTTGTTTCAACGATATCTTCTTTTTTAATCGGCTTTTCACCAACAACAACTTGGCTTGGGATAGCACTGATTTTTTCCTCAACAAGGAAAGCTGCCTTAACAACAGACTCAGGAGCTTCCGCCACCACTTCACGCCTACGGCGGATCACTGTTGACTTGACTCTTTTCTCAACGACTTCTGTTTTTTCCATAAAATCAAAGCCCTCTTGGGGAATATTTTGCTTTAGGAAGCATTAAGCCGATACTATCGCATCGGATTTTTTTTCTGATTTGGCTTCCTTAAGCACTTCACCCGCCTTGGCATAAATACGCTTTAAAGCATCTTGATCCATGCCAGGAATACTTATGAATTCTTCCTCAGAAACTCCGGCAATTTCCTCAACCGAACGATAAGCATGACTATATAAAATAGTGGCAATGGATTCATCAATATCCAAGAATTCGCTCAAGCGAGCCTTGGCTTGCTTGGCCATTTCATCAATTTTGGATTCACTAAAAATATCGATGTTCCAACCCGTCAAATTAGCCGCTAAACGAACGTTTTGTCCCTTGCGGCCGATAGCCAACGAAAGCTGGTCATCAGGAACAATGATTTCCATCGATTTTTCATTTTCCTTGATGATCACCTTGCTTACTTCCGCAGGAGCAATGGCATTGCACACAAACTTGGCAGAATCTTCATCCCACAAAACAATATCAATTTTTTCGCCGCGCAATTCCTGAACCACACTTTGAACACGGGACCCTTTCATCCCCACACAGGCTCCTACGGGGTCGACATCATCATCCTTTGAATACACGGCAATCTTGGCACGGACACCCGGTTCACGGGCGCAGCTCTTGATTTCAACAATGCCTTCCGAAATTTCAGGAACTTCCATTTCAAACAAGGCTTTTAAAAACTGGGGATGCCGGCGCGAAAGCACAACTAAAGCCCCATTGTGGGCATAGTCATCTAAATGAACAAAATAGGCCTGGATACGATCGCCGGGTTTGTAGGCTTCGCCGGGAATCTGCTCTTTATAAGGCACCACGGCCTCGGCCTTACCCAAATCGACAATAAGATTTCCTTTTTCAAAACGACGAACCACGCCGGAAAGAACCGTATTCATCCGGTCTTTATATTCGTTAACCACAATATCTTTTTCCGCATCACGCAATTTTTGAATGATAACCTGTTTGGCTGTTTGTGCTGCAATACGTCCCAATACATCGGCACTTATTTTTGTACCAATGCTATCCCCCATGCTGCAATCCGGGTCGAGCTTTTTGGCTTCTTTGTAGATAATTTCACGATTGGAATCTGTCACCGTTTCAACCACCGTTTTAAACTGGAACAATTCGACTTCACCGGCCTCAGGATTAAAATGGGCTTCCAAATCACCCAAGAAACCCAGCTTCTTGCGGGCCGCCGACATCATGGCTGATTCAATGGCTTCAATCAGCGATTGGCGGGGAATGCTCTTGTCTTTTTCAATTTGTTCCAAAACTCGGTTAAGATCTAACATCATAATGAATCTCCTCTTTCATATTTCCAGCTTAGCTTTAAACAAATTATCAAAGCCAACGGGATAATCTACCTTATCAACCTCAACAATAAACCGGTCATCATCGACAGTTTTTAAAACACCCTTGTAATTTCTACGGCCATCGCTGGCCAGTTTTGTTTTTACAGAAACAACTCTTCCCACATAAGGAAGAAAATGCTCTCTTTTCTTTAAAGGCCTATCCAGGCCGGGGGAAGAAATTTCCAAATCATAACGAAAAGGAATAAAATTTTTAACCTCGATGATATCCCCTAAAATACGATTTAAGTGGCTGCAATCATCTAAATTAACTCCACCCTCTTTTCGGTCAACAAGTACACGAAGTGTTTTACGGCCCGCTGTAGAACCAAATTCAACGTCCCAAAGCAAAAAGCCCTCACTTTCAATCAGAGGAGACAAGAATTCGTAAATACGCCCCTCTAATCCTGTTTGGCTCATAAAAAACCCCGCGACCAAAAAAAATGGGGCTCAAAGATACGTTTATCTTGGCCCCACATCAATCGACCAAAATGTGGCAAACTTCCTACCCCAAAGCCATAAAACCTGCAACCTCAAATTTGGGGTAAAAGATCGCGGATCGCTTATCGCTATTCGCGGATCGTTGCTCGCCATTCGCGATCAGCGAACCTATTCCATCCCCACCTGAAGCATTCTGTAGATCGTAACAAGGGATTCTTCTGCCTCGGGAATCTCATCAAGATGCGTATCAATGAGCCCTCCAGCGAGCTCATCGGTGAATGGAAGAGCATCCAACACATACGCGCATGTCGCCTGTAAATCGTATTTGTTACCCAATACATCATCTGCAGAAAAATTGACCTGATCCCGGTTATTCAACCAAAGCGTGTAGCATGACTGCTTACATGCCACTCCCAACCTCAATATCCTATACAACCAAATAATCTCTCCCAACCGGTTAAATGTCCTCTCCGTGTTAAATACCCATGTCCCAGCCGCCCCCCTAAAATCTCCTTCCCCATTCCGTATCACACCCCGCCTCCCAGCCTCAGCCAATTCCGCCACATATTCGTAATCATCTGCTATGTTCCCAAATGGATTATCCACCTCATCCTCATAATCAATACACCCCTCTAACTTCATCAACCTCATTCCTAACCCAATCAACTCCCCCTTCTTCATCGGCCCATTCACATCATAGTCAGCATCTAAACCCGCCATCGCCCGCGCATGGTTCAAGTAAGCCACATGCTCCGGTAAATCGATCCTTTCCTCTTTTCCCATCTCAAAAATCTGATAAATGAGATACGCTGCCTGCGATTTGGTCACAACCTGGGTTCCATACTGAACCGTAAAATTCATCGTATCCGGATCCAGATTCTCATTCCAATCTGGCAACGCATCCCTCTCGTAGGCAAAGGCAAAATAACTCCTCCATATATAAAAAGGTCTCTCCCGATCGGAAAACGGACCTCGATAATTCTCGGTGATCTGCTTCCATATCCCAACATTCTCCTCGCTCGCTTTCCAAAACGCCCTCTCTGCCTCCTCTATCGCACTATACATCAACTGCGGCCACCCATCCTGGGGACACTGCCTAAATTTAACGATCCTCTGGGCCATTGCATACGATACATACGGGTTGTTTGGGCATGGACCCCCAACAAACGCCGCGGCCTCATCGCCCAATCCTGCCACATTTAAAAATGTAACGATCTCATCCACCCAACTCACATCCTCATCCGGATTAAATTGGGTCTGCCCTGCCTGGGTGGGCCATAAACCCGCATCCACAAGCGCACACACTTCCGTCTCAAACCGATGGCCCCGAACATCGGCCAACGAATCGCAGATCCGTTGGTTGGGACCGCAGCCTTGGGCATTGGCCTGGTTTCCTGCAGGGGTGAACGCACAGAAATCGACATTGTTGGCCAAGCCATCGCCATCCACATCCTCATCACACGCATCCCCAGATCCATCACCATCAAAGTTGGATTGGTTGGCATTGGCGACAAGCGGACAATTATCTGCACCATCAGCAAAGCCATCCGCATCCTCATCGCCATTGCAGGGATCTCCAATGTTGTCGTTGGGGCGAAGCGGACAGGCATCTTGTTCATCTTCCACACCATCGTTGTCGTCGTCAAAATCAGCATTATCACCGCGCCCATCGCCATCCGTATCCACGCTTTCGGTTTCATTACCCGGGAAGGCGTCATCCCCATCGCGCACTCCGTCGCCATCGGTATCGGGATTATTGGCAAACGTTCCCCCGTCGATCTCTGCAAGATTTGAAAGGCCATCCCCATCGAGATCTCCATCAGAAGGTAAAAATTCAATCGCTATGTCTTCCGCTGAACGGTTTCCATTTCCATTTTGAACAACAATAGTCTGACGACCGGGGGATAAGGATGGAAGCATCCCTTGAATTAAATCAGCGCCAACAACAAAAGGATTCAAAAGAACCTGACCACCCACACTTACCCTTGCTCCTCCGTCAAAATCTTCTCCAAAAAAACGAGCTTCTGCGCCGTTTCTATTGGCAATCGCATAGGAAGGCCGTGCATCCTGAAGAACAGGAGTCGAGTTTGCCGAGACAATATCCAGGATAACCTTGTCACTCACCACTCGTGATGGGTAGATCATGAGACGGAGATCATAAAAACCTACGGGCACAAAACCATTAAGCTGGGCAACAATCTGATTGTCAGTCCACGAAACAATCTCAAAGGGCCGATAAAGATCAGTGCCAAAAATGAGATCAATCTCCCCAGGTTTTGAATTTCCTAAATTTCCAAAGTTCGTCCCTGTAATTGTAAGGGTCTCTCCCGGTATCAGCACATTTCTTGAAAGCCTCTCGACCTGGGGTTTGGAGCCTTGATACTGAGCTTGATTTTCCTGGGCAAAATCAAATTCAGGGATGTAGCTCGTCTTGCCTGTGTTAACAACCAGGCGAGCTTCACCCTGCCAAAGAGACGGGTCAAGAAAGGCCATGGTGTCTTCATTAACAGGTCGGTCAAGAAACGAAATATTTTGGTAAACACTCTCCGCAGGATTGGAAATAGAGATCCCAAGATTAAATTCACCCATGTCATTCCCCATCACATGGACCTTATAATAATCCCCCTCCGGAGCTTCCGGCAGCGTCACAACCTCAAAGTCATGCCCCGCAAGATGGGCCGTATAGAATTCAGCATCTGGAATCTCTAAATTTAAGGTGTCAAAGGCTCCACGACCAACATGCCTGTCTTCCGTATCAACAATATCAAGGTTAACAGGGGACTGAACTTGGTTGGCTGTTCTTCGCGGATCGGGAGGGACTTCTGAATACCCATTGATACGAAGGGGAATAAAGGTCGAATATTTTCTGTTTCCAGTGCCGGATCCTTTTTTTAGGTTATTGACACCCGCTTGATCCATTCCTTGGACCACATTATTTCTTAAAATACCGCTCGCCCGATTGAGGGCCAGATCCTTGTAAAGACTAAGGTGAAGATGACAGCCATCCGTTGGACCTGTTCGCCCCAACTTTCCCACATAGGTACCAGGTTGGATGAAATCACCAACCTCGAAATTCGTACCCAATTCTTGCATATGGGCATAACGAACAGAAAAATTAGCGTCGTAATCGGATTGGATAATCACTTCATTGCCATACCCACTCACCTTGTTTTTAAAAATGACCATTCCAGAGAACGCCGCAAAAAGATCTTGGCCACAATCGTCATTTCCCTCATCACCCATGTTGAAGTCCACACTGTCCCAATCCCCCCCTGTTTCTTGATGAAAAGGACTTCGGCAATGTTGGTAACAGCGCGGGTGAGCATGATTGGGCGGCACGTTTACAACAGCAGAGCCATTTGATCCATCAATGGCAACTGCCGGATCGCAAGGGCCCCAACTAGGATTAGCCCCTGCTTGCGCTGCATCGGAACATCCCACCTCCACTGAGCTCCATTGACCAGCATCGACGTTAACTGGACGAAAAAGTGTCGAAGGGCTTGTGCGGTTCAAGGCGAGACCCTGTGGGATACCCTCTCGTGCGGCACCATGATAGTGGGCTCGCAACCAATATCGCAGCGGTTTGTTTGCGATGGCCGGTCGATCAGAGGATCCTTGCACAGCTATATACCATTTCCCGGCCGGAGGATTATAAACCGTGATTGATTCGTGAGATCCCGAAGACCAAGGCGAGATCAGGATGGGATTGGTTGAATCATTCTGTCGCCCCACATCCCCGGCCACCACGAGAGACCCAAACTTGAGGTATAAATCAGCATCCTTGGGATCCTGCTTGGCACGATCCTTATCTAAACCCCGACCACCCATTTGAAGAGTAAGAACCTGAACACCGGCCGGAACATCGATGCGATAATGTTTTAGTTCGTTGGGAGTTACTTTTTCTCCTTTGACAAGAATATTATTGGAGAGAAGAGTTATCGATGTTTGTCCGAAACCGACTTCAGGAACAGCTAGCTCAAACTCAGGTGAATAAGCCCCACATTGTATGGATCGACACTCATTTTGGCACAGACACGACTTTAACTTGTAACGATAAGTCCCGTCTGGGATATTTTTAACAATATATTGGTTTTCCCCAATGGGCCCGGTACCGCGCCAAGGCCACCAACTCTTCTTCCATTTAAGCTCCTGGAAATCGGCCAAGGGATTACCATCCCAGGTGATAGTTACATCACGTCCCTGCACAACAGCTCGAATGTTATTTGGAGGAAGGAGGGTGGCATCATCTTCCACTGCACTGACATTGATACTAGCTGATCTTGTACCACTTCCGCTCCCGTTAGAAGCCTTCACCTGGATGTCATAATCGCCAGGGGCAAAGGCGCGGGCAAATTGCGGCGTAGACGCCTCAATAGGCAGAGAAGTCTGTTCGATACCCGAGCTATCCCTCCAAATAACCTCATAACTATTGATACCCTCATCCACGGGATTGGTCTTCCATTGGATTGTGGTTTGGTTTCCATTTTGTGTGGCAGAGAGGCCTTCAACTTTTGAGGGAGTGGGACGACGCCCCACAGCTAAAGCCTCACAGGTTCCATTATTGATCTGGGCTGTGATATCCTCATACTGCCCTCCTCCCGTCCATCGATGAATTCGACCCCCAGCCCCCACTAATTGATCCAAAGTGTAAATCTCATTGGGTGCCTGCGGATGGGGGTTGATCGTATCTGAGAAATTGGGAAGGATTCGAGGAGAAGCCACATCAGGAACCTTGCTCACAATGGCATCAATGGAGGCATTCATCCCCGCGGCTCCACTCATGTAGCTATAAACATTACCCACATAGATGTAGGCGTCATTGGCTTCGCCGTTATACCAGGCAATAGGATAGTACCAATTTTCCAAGATGGTTTTGTCAACATCACATCCTCTAAAGTTTCCAACATTTTCGAGCCACTTATCATTGAGCGTTTTGACAGCAGCCTCAAGATTCTTTTCCCAGCTATTAGTAACCTCCTGAGCAGTAGTAGCAGAAGATGGATCGGCATACTTCACATTTAAAATCGCATTCATTTGTTGAGAAAGAGGAACGGAGATCTGCATCAAACCAATATCCACACTGACAAACTCGCAATTCCCCCTTATATTAAAATTTCTTTTTACCTGCCCAGCACTTCGTTCATCGACTTGCCCCCCCTCACAATAGCTGCGGGGTTGAAGATCCTGGGACCAGTAATGCTGCCAACCGGACTCTTGAAAGGCAATCGATTGGAGGATGATGGGAGGAATTTGGTAAAGCTCTGCTAGGGCCAAAATCTCACGATTAATCGCATTATAAACCGAGTTGCCTGAATCAACCGGCGGGAGACCATCGGGAGGCCGATTGGGCATATCCACTCTGATCACTGCCGTTACATAATTGGTCACCCAGGAATTATCAGGCGCCCGCACCTGAATTACGCGGCTGTCAGGGCCAATCAATTCCCATTCTTCACGGTAGACCCCTGGATTGGCAGGGGCCCTCATATCCAATAAAAAGGTATATTGGCCACCAACAGGGATATTCCCCGCTATGGGAAATTCGTTACCAGCACTGAGTCGTGTTGCCCCTGACCGAAATCGAAATCTAAAATTTCCATCCCAAACCACATTCCCGTTGTTCTCTAAGGTCCATGATTTGGTAAATGATTGTCCTGGGCTATAGCGGGTTCCATCAGGGATCGTCTCACTCCGAAAAACAGCCGAATAATTTCCATTGACCGATACTCGGGCATAGATTGTTTGACTTCCTCCGATGGGAACAACCGTCCCACTCTCGGTAACCAACTGCCAATGATCTTCCACATCCTGCCCATTAAGCGGGGCCGTCATCTCCACCGTAAAACTATAAGTATCACCAGGTACCACATTGCGGGTCAGCCTCACATCTTGTAGGTTGTTACTCAAATTTCCTTGGGTATGACGGAAAAAGTAATCGGTGGTCCAAATGACGAGGCCCGTATTTTGTAAAGTCCACGTCTTTGTAAAAGACTGTCGAGGGTTAAGGTTAATTCCCTGGGCGGGGACTTCGCTCACCAAAATCCCTTGAACGTTATCATTGGCATTGCAAGGATCACCGATATTGTCATTGGCATAGAAGGGGCACTGATCGTTTCCATCGTTAATTCCGTCATTATCTTCGTCATGGTCGCAGTTATCGCCAATTCCATCATAAGCCGTACCGTCCGCGCAGATGTCATAGGTCACGGTCAAGCCCGCTTGCGCTTCCAGGCCCGTGGCATCACGGCAGACCACTCGTAAGGAATTTTGCCCTCGATTAAGAGGGACATTAAACGAAAAATCAAAAGCGCCGCCCCCTCCAATATTATTGGAGCTCGTCCAACCCGTAGTTTGATTGGAAGCAACAACGGAGGCTAAATTGCCATCCCCATCGCTGCATCTTCCCGAAACCCCGATGGGGGATGATGAAGTACGCGCCCCATCGGCGGGGCTATTTACAACTACCGTGGGAGTTCGACTCAAGCTCGTGCTGAGATTGTAATTTCCCCTGCCGGAACCCGAGTACCAATAAACACGGATGTAATGCCAACCCAACTGATTGCCAGCTACCGCAAAGGTAACCTCGTCATTTTGCCCCGCTCCATTAGCCGAACCCCCTCTTCGTTGAAGATTTCCATCAAAAACTTCCAAGTCAAAATCATAGTTATCAGGCGGGTCCAATAAGACACGCACTTGACCCACTGATTGGATATTAACTCTTTTCCAGTCTTCCCGATCGATGCCCTCCGTTAAATTATCACCATAATTTTGGTTCGGTTGGATTTGAACCGCTTCGCCAGAGGTGTCATCGGCATCGGATGCGATGGTGAACCGGTAGATTGAAGACCATGCCCCCCCTGCTGCCGCGCTGCCCGCACGGACTCGCCAATAATAGGTAGTTCCCTGTGTGAGTTGTGCCCAGGGGATGTCGGAATAAGACCGCGGAGGATTCCCCGAGATGGCTTCTTGCCAGGTCAAGTTCCCGTCATTGTTATTGTCGGTATCTTCATTTTCGGCCCGCCAATTGTTATCCGGGCTTACCTGTACGCGGTAGGATTCGGCTGCCGTCACATTATCCCAATCCAATCGGTTATTAGTGATATTGGTTGAGGCATTGGCGGGACTTGAGAGATTGGGGGCATTGAAGGCAATTGAAAAATTATTATCTGAGAAATCAACAACCCGTGCATCACAGTTTCCGGCGCCCACATTGGACATCCCCACTTTAAAATCAGTTCCGGGCACAACGGCGTCAGGGATGATGAAACTCTGTTCTCCATCATTGGCCACATTGTTGTTTAAAACGGCATGGAAGGCGCCATTCTTCCACAAATGGA
>Ga0154362_123_pt1 | contig 27944 bp, 46 predicted proteins | sample RifGroA2_FD_115890 | JGI IMG/M metagenome (GOLD analysis project Ga0154362, IMG submission 115890) | Deltaproteobacteria bacterium GWA2_45_12
CCAATTGGCCCCCGTGTTTGCCCGTGAATTACCTGATGGCCGTGGGCAGGCCCTTTATTTCACCTTTCATGGATGTCTTTTAGAACCCGAAATTTCAGAAGAGGGTCAGATCAACTTGGGTCCCGAAGCAGGTTGTGAAGAAGGCCGTTTGGATGACCCGGACATCATGCGCCAATATGTGGCCGCCGGCATGCTGGAAAATAAAAACCTTGATCCCGATCCCGAAGACCTCAAAACCAGCAAGGCCTATATCAATTACCAGATTTTCAACGAAGACCGTCAGCGTTACACCAACTATTACGATTTCCCCAATCACTTCAACTTCCTCAATCCAGACACACGCAAACGCAGCCCCATTACGCGTGATGTAGGATATGGAATGTAATCAACGTATGAACCCCCAGGGCAAGCCCTGGACCCAAGATTCCGTGGCAATCCAAGAAGCCTTGACCCGGCAAGGCGCGTCCCCGAAGCCAACGAGCGTAGGGGATCAAAAGCTTCCCAAAAAACCAAATAGCTCGGAGGCCATAGGACCCCGCGGTTTTATACCGCGGGGAGATTTTTTTAAGAGGGGATTAACTCCCCCCAACCCCCTCTTATTATAAGAGGGGGCAAGGGAAATTCGTCAAACAGATCCCATTTCCTTAAGGGGTTTAAACGTCATCCGATGACAAGAAGTGGGGCCGTATTTTTTGAGTTCTTCCTGGTGGGCCCTGGTGCCATAGCCTTTGTGGATTCCAAAGGAAAACTGGGGAAATTCTTTTTGCACTTGTTGCATCAAACGATCACGAGTCACCTTGGCAACAATGGAAGCCGCTCCAATCGTCATTGAAAGGGCATCCCCTTTTATCAAGGGTTTGTTGGGAATATTCATGCTTAAACCATGGTTCCCATCCACCAAAATAAAATCAGGTTTTATTTTAAGCCCGCTAACGGCATCTCCCATCGCCACAAGGGAAGCCTGCAAAATATTGATTTGATCAATCACCTGATTGGATACGATACCCACAGCAAAACTAACCGCTGAAGACAAAATAACATCGTAGAGTTTGTCCCTTATTTCTGCCTTTAATTTTTTGGAATCGTTTATTTCAGGAAGATAGGTATTCGAATTGAAAATGACAGCCGCCGCCACGACGGGCCCGGCCCAACAACCACGCCCGGCTTCATCAACACCGGCTACATGACAATAACCCTTGGTCCAGTAAGTGCGCTCCCAATAGAGCTTATCAAGCGGAGATTCATGCAGTAGCTTGGGCTGCTGCATCTGCTTTTTGTGGTTCTGGCTGTTGTACAACGGCACCTGCTTCAAGTTTGTTCATTTCTTTATCCAAAGCGGTAATCTTGGCCTGGCGACCAAAACGTTCACGCAAATAATAAAGTTTGGCCCGACGGACCCGGCCTGACTGAACAAGTTCTATTTTCTGGATAATGGGGGAATAAAGAGGAAAAACTCTTTCAACACCAACACCATAAGAAACCTTTCTTACAGTAAAAGTGGAACTGACACTGGCATGATAAAATTTGATGACCGTTCCTTCAAAAATCTGGATACGTTCTTTTTCACCTTCTTTAATCTTGACGTGTACACGAACATGATCCCCACTGCGAAACGAAGTAATGTTTTTGGTGAATTTTTGGGCTAGCCATTGAATGTCAATACTCATAAAAACCTCTCGATTCTATCTCCCCAAAAGACGGTCCATGATGATAGCAACGGCCGCCCTAACGGGCAAATGATTAAAATTTCCGGAACCCTTGATGGGTTCCAACAGGTATTGGGCCTGATCTAATGCCTCTGTGGCCAGCCCATACCCCGTTCCAAACAAAACTAAAACAGGCTTTTTCCCCGACCGCATCAGAGCCTGTAACTCATTGAAAGAAATGGTCTTTTTTTGAGGCCTTGCCGATGTCGCAACAAGGAGAGGGCGACTACCATGGTTTTTTTCTATTGTCAAACAGGTTTCTTCAATACTGGCAGCTACTTCCACCTCGTCCAAGGCCTCTTTTCGGGTTTCATTATAAGTAGCGCCAAAACCTTCCATCCAATAATTTTTGATATACCGCACCATACCTTGTTGGGCTTCCACGGGCGTAATCATGAAACATTTTTCTATGCCGTAAGTTTTTGAAGTGCGGCACAAGTCGTGAATATCAAAATTGGTGATGGACGTGGTCACCAGCTCCCCGTTTTTATTCACGACAGGATGGTGCACAAGAGCCATATAAACGGGGCATACGTGGGGGCGGAACAGATCCGGCCTACGCTCCTTTGTTATTTCTTCAGATTGCTGTTGTCTCCATTTTCCGATGGCCTTGTGATCCCCCTTTTGAAGAACCTCGGGCACTTTTAATCCTTCATATTCAGCCGGACGTGTGTAGTGGGGGTGCTCCAAAAAACCATCCGCAAAACTTTCATTTTTAGGAGCTTCTTCATTTCCTATCACCTGCGGCACAAACCGGCTGACGGCATCCACCACCACCTGGGCCGCCAACTCCCCTCCGGTAATAACGTAGTCTCCTATGGAAATTTCTTCATCCACCACCAGATCAAGGACGCGCTCGTCTATCCCTTCATAACGTCCGCACAAAAGTAAAATGGATTTGTATTTACTTAATTCTTTTGCTTTTTGATGATTGAACTTGGCTCCCTTGGGCGAAAGATAAATGACATGTTCAACACCATGCTTGGCCTTGATGTCACGAACAGCCGGCACAACGACATCGGGCTTGAACACCATCCCCGCTCCACCGCCATAGGGGCGATCATCCACCGACTGGTGTTTATTGGCAGCATAATCACGCAGCTGATGGCAAAAAATGCGAATGCCCCCTTCCTTCTGCGCACGACCCAAAATACTTTCATTAAAGTAGGGTTTCAAGATTTCCGGAATTAATGTCAAAATATGAAAATCCATTTAGGTATTAATCTCCTCAAGCCCTTCGGGAATATCGATGACAAGAATCTTGTTTTCCTTTTCAACCTTGCAAATCCACCCGCTTACAATGGGCACAAGCATTTCTTTTCCACTGTCTGTTTCCAAAATAAACACGCCCTGCCCTCCTCCATGAGTCATTCCTTTTAGTTTTCCCAAAATCTTTTTTGCAGGGGTGACCACTTCAAACCCCACCAGGTCAAAAAAATAGTACTCCCCTTTTTTGGGACGGGATAACTGCGCCGATTCCACTTGAAGAGAGGCTTTTCTTAAACTTTGCGCCTTCTCCATCGTGTCAATGCCGTCAAAAGAAACCAAAAACCATTTTTGAAGCGGCTTGATTTGCAGGATTTTACTTGTAAATGAATCGCCGTTTTCTTTTGTAATTTGAAGCTGGCCCCCTTTTTTTAGAACCTGGGAATCGGGATTGTAAACATAAACCTTCACATCCCCATGCACCCCATGTTCGCGGTAAATTTCACCAATAGAGATAAGTTGGTCCTGGGACATAATATTCACGTAAGGGCGATTCCTGCCCAAGGCAGGCAGGCACGAATCGCCCCTCTACACAAAAAAAATACCCCCATCAAGATGGGGGTATTTTTAAGAACACGAACAGTTAAAAAAAACAACTATTCGATAATTTCAAGGATGGCACGTTTGCGCATTTTTGTGCTGGCTGCACCAATAATGGTTCGCATGGAACGGGCGGTCCTTCCCTGTTTACCAATGATCTTGCCCAAATCGTCCTTGGCCACTTTCAATTCAATGACAGTGGTCTGTTCTCCTTCAATTTCTGTAACTTCCACTTCATCGGGTTTATCAACCAAGGCCTTCGCAATCATTTCAACGAGTTGTTTCATATTAAACCTCCTACAGTTATTTTAAGTCGCACAAGGTGAGTTTTATTGCTTACGACAAAGCTCCAACCTAATGCACGTCTTGTATGGTCCCATAATTTAAAAGAGCCGAAAAGCTCTCACAATTTTAAAAAAAAGATAACATCAATCAAAACAAAGATCAAACAAGGCTTTAAAGCCGAGGCTTTTGGGTCAAGACCCTTAAGCCGCCTTGTTCTCATCGCCCAAAGTGCGGTCAACCAATTGCTTGACTAAAGCACTTGGCTTGGCCCCATGGGAAATCCAATGTTGCAACCTTTCCTTATTAATGGTGCCCTTGGCTTGGGGGTGCTTAGGATTATAGGTACCCAACACTTCCAAGAAACGCCCATCTCGGGGAAAGTTTTGATCAGCAGCCACCACACGGTAGAAAGGATGCTTCTTTTTTCCGTGCCTGGCTAAACGAATAACAACAGCCATATTTTCTCCTTAGCGTCGCTCGTTGGCTCGTCGCTCGTTGCTCGTAAGATTTTACCAGCAACCAGAGACAAGCGACCAGCGACTATTACAAACCCATTAAATTTTTCAAACCACCCAACCCGCCCTTTTTGACCATCTTCATCATCTTCTTCATTTGCGTAAACTCTTGCAGAAGCCGATTTACATCGGAAACATGCGTCCCACTGCCTTTGGCAATGCGAAGGCGGCGGCTTCCATTTAAGATTTCAGGTCGAAGCCTTTCTTTGGCAGTCATCGAATTAAGAATAGCTTCTTTCACCTTAAGCTGATGTTCAGCTTGATTGAAATCGACCTTACCCCCCAACCGCTTCATTCCAGGCAAATAACCTACCAAACTTTGAAGCGAACCCAGCTTTTTCATTTGCCCTAACTGCGATTTAAAATCTTCCAAGGTAAAATCATTGATCTTGAGCTTCTTCTGAAATTCCAACGCCTGGTTTTCATCAATAATCCCTTTGGCTTTTTCAACCAAACTCAACAAATCGCCACGATCCAATAATTTTGAAGCGAGCCGGTCGGGATAAAAAGGTTCAAAATCTTCCACCTTTTCCCCAATACCCGCAAAATAAACCGGGCACCCCAGAACATAACGGATTGAAAATACCGCCCCACCCCGTGCATCCCCATCCAGCTTGGTTAAGATAACTCCATCAATTTTTAAAAGATCATCAAAACTTTTGGCCACCTTGACGGCTTCCTGGCCCGTCATGGCATCGGCCACAAACAAAACTTTTTTATTTTCAAACGACTCATGCAGTTTTTTTAACTCACCCATGAGCGCCGTATCAATTTGCAATCGGCCGGCTGTATCCACTAATACAATATCGTGGTGGTTTTTTTGGGCTTGGGCCAAACCCTCTTTAACCAACGAAAGGACATCCCCATAGCCCTTGGCCTGAAAACAAGGAATTCCCACCTTTTCGGCCAAAACAATGAGCTGATCAATGGCTGCAGGCCGATTAATATCGGCCGGAATCAGATAGGGGTTACGGCCCTTCTTTTTCAAGAACAAGGCAAGCTTTGCCGCCGATGTGGTCTTTCCTGAGCCTTGCAACCCCACCATCATGAGAACATGGGGGGATTTTCCTGAAAAAGAAAGGGGCTCTTGAACTCCTCCCAAAACAACAATCAACTCTTCATGAATAATATTGAGGAATTGTTGATAGGGGTTTAAATTCTCAAGAACTTTTTGCCCCAAAACCTTTTGCTTTACGTTTTCAAGGAACGATTTGGCCACCCCCACATGCACATCAGCCTCTAAAAGGGCCAACCGAACCTCGCGAAGGGCCTGGTCTAAATTGGCCTCCGTTAACTTCCCATACCCCCTTAACTTATTGAATACATTTGAAAATTTTGAGCCTAGCGTATCCAGCATGGGGTTAAAAATGGCCTCCCTACGGGTGTAAGCCAAGGGCGGGATGATTATTGAAGAAAGGGGTCCATGTCAAGGTCAATTCTTTAAGGGGCTGGGGCCTCTTTTTGAGAGTTCATAGCAGACAATGGTCATGGCCTGGGCCACATTTAGAGAATCAAAATTTCCCTTCATCGGGATTGAAAATGAATCGTCACAGCATTTGGAAACCAAGGGACGCAACCCCTCCCCTTCACTTCCGGCGACAACAACCACCTTGTCATAGGTCTTTAAATGCTCCAGTTTGTTTTTGGCCTTTTGATCGGCAGCAAAAATCCAATAGCCTTTTTCTTTTAAACTTTCCAAGGAACGGACCAGATTAACCACACGGCTTATCTTTAAATGTTCACAGGCCCCGGCCGAAGTCGCCACCACAGCGGGAGTTACTTCAACAGACCTGTCCTTGGGAAGAAGGATGGCCTCCACACCAAAACAATAAGCACTGCGACAAAGGGCCCCAAAATTTTGGGGATCGGTCATTGAGTCACAGGCAATAATAAAAGAAGGAGTTTTTTCAAAATCCAGATCATCAAAATCGACATAGGAATAAGAATCAACCTTTGCAGCAATGCCCTGATGTTTGAAATCCCTCACCTGTTTTTCGATGAAATGTTTTTCAACGTGTTTTAATGGAATTTTTTGCGAACGTGCCAGAGAAACAATTTCGGGATTTTTGTCAGGATCAACCAGAAAAATTTCATGGATTTTTCGACGCCCTGCCCTCATGCATTCAATCACTGAATGATGTCCGTAGAGATATTCGGTCATTTATTTTTTTTGAGAGGTTTGCCATTGGGTTTCTTTTTTCCCAAGACTTTTTTGACCAAAGCTTCTTCTTCTTCCTGCTCTTCTTTTTCCTTTTGTTGTTCTTGGCTGGAAAATATTTTTTCGAGTTCTTTCAAACCAAAAAGAGTGCAGATGAGATGAAGATATTTTGAGTCGTTAGAAGGATCGCTCGGATCAAGCAACCCTTCAGGGAAAACCACTTCCCCCGTAAAAAGCCCGGCTGTTCCTGAAAAGAAAGGGGTCTTCAACCGGTCCCTCATCTTCTTAAAGCGGTCAATGGCCTCCGCAATGGCCTTGGGGTCCATGATGCCTTGAGGAAGCTTGACTCCGGCCTCTTGCGCCGCCTTTTGCAGCGTGGAAAGGGCATCTGCTTGCTTATTGGAAGGGACACTTTGAGTACTTTGGGGACCTATAGAAGTAGAACCTAGGGGAGGTTTGATAGAAGTCATAGAAAGGGCTTGTTACACCATTTACTTATTTTTAGGCAAAGGGAATTTTGTTAACCTAGAACCGTTCTCGTGGGTGGTTGATCCTCCACTTCCGACATAAACTTTAAATTAAAAATTTCATCATTGCGACCATTAATATTAGTGAGAGCTGCAACTAACTTTTGGGGAAGATGCTCTCTATGGCCTAAAGAAGCGGCTCTTTCTAAAACATCACACAAAATTCTGGCCATCGCCCCCATATCGTTACATTCCTCCGGTATAGGATGACATGAACTTACACCACCCTGTTCACGGCAAATTCTATCTGTGGCATCTTCAGTATTGGCATCACCAAAATTACGGCAAGCTTGCACATAAGTGGCCTGACGTTCAGCTTGACAGCTTTCTTCTTTGGACACGCCCCCTCTCTGAATGAATCCAAGATAATCAACAGTATCTTCTAAAAATGAAGCAACAGCCTCAAGGGGTAAGCCTGCCAGGGAAGTTAAGGCTTCTCCTCGATGATCCAACCCTGCTTTTACTTGGGGATTCTCAGTATTAACACTTTGATCAGCAATCGTGGTACCGAGTGCTGTAGGACTTGGCTTATTTTCAACTGTCATAAATAGCTCCCTCTTTCTCTCTAAATAAAGCAAAGGGCATGCCAGTTAAGGCCAAGTGTATTAAATTATAACTAATTGAAATATTTAAGTTTTTTATTGACTCCGTCTGGAAGGTATTTTAGAAGAGTTCGAAATGGAGACTCGTACCGTCCATAAATCGGACTATAGACCTCAGTTTTAACACCATGAGTCAATACGATCGAAAAGACCATTTTTATCAAAAAGCCAAAAAAGAAGGTTATGCCGCCCGATCGGCCTACAAACTTTTGGAAATGGATGAAAGATTCAAGATCTTCAAGCCCGGAATTAAAATCGTTGATCTAGGCTGTGCCCCGGGGAGTTGGATGCAAGTGGCGGAAGAGAAATTATTGGTATCAAATAAGGGCGCAGCAAGCAGCGCCCCTACGACATCGGCACCTCCGCACATCCACACCCCCGCACATCCGCACACCGGCACATCCACACATCCACACATCATCGGCATCGATCTTCTTCCCCTCCACTACCAACCAGGAGACAATGTTTTTTTCATCCAGGGCAATTTTCTCGAGGAGGAAAACCGGAAAAAAATCAAAACAACCCTTGGAGGAGCGGCCCACTGGGTGCTTTCAGACATGAGCCCCAATCTTTCGGGCATTGCTTTTAAAGACCAGGAAGCCTCACTTGAATTGGTGGAAAAAGCGTTTCAATTTTCCAAAGAAGTTCTCAAAAAAGGGGGCGGGTTGGTGGTTAAAATTTTCCCCGGACCGTCAATGGGGCCGCTTAAAAACGAAATGAAAAAATACTTCAAAAATAGAGAGACCTATATTCCCGAAGCCACTCGCAACACCTCTGATGAAGTGTATTTGGTCGCCACCGGTTTTCAACGCACAACATAAAAGAACTTTATTTTATATATATTTAGGTAGGCCCCTCCCCGTTTTTTTCTCATTTATGAGGTGTTGTGTATTTTTCTCACAAAGCCTCTTTTTTCCTTCTTTGCAACATGATAAGAAATCAAATGGTTAGGTCATAAAAAGATCTTCTTAAGTGGCATGCTTACTGCACTTTAAATAAGGAGGAGATGTTTATGAAACAACGCATCACGTCAGTAACCGTCCTTTTTTTCATCCTCTTTTGCCTTAGCTTCAATACGGCTTGGGCCAAGGATAAAAGCAAAAATCAACCTTCCAAGGACACGCAAGACGAAACAACGGTCAACACAGACGTTACGGATTCCATTGTCGCCCTGCAAACAGGGATGAACAATATTTATCAAAATACCAGCAATGTGAAGCTAAGCGAAAATGTCCGTTTTTCTGTTTATTCGTCAGATGGGGTGGGTGGATTTTTAGAATTGGGTTTCTAACCCTAGGGTTTCTAACCCCGGGGATGAAATTTTTCGTGCACTTCAATCAATTTTTTTCTACTTACATGCGTATAAATCTGGGTTGTTGAAATATCGGCATGCCCAAGCATCACCTGTAGTGATCGCAAATCAGCCCCCCCATCCAACAAATGAGTCGCAAAAGAATGCCGAAGCACATGGGGACTAATTTCTGTTTTGATTCCACAAGCCCGACCGTATTTTTTGATATGCGTCCAAAACATTTGGCGGGTCATATTTTGCCCACGATGAGTCACAAAAACATACGAGCTTAAACGCTTTCCCAAAAGACGGGATCTTCCTTCTTTCAAGTAGACATCCAAGGCTTTTAAAGCCGACTGGCCTACGGGAACCACCCGCTCTTTGGACCCTTTTCCAAAAGCCAGGACATAGCCCGACTGCATGTGAAGCTGATTGAGTTTTAATCCCACTAATTCAGAAACCCGCAAACCCGCCGCATAGAGAAGTTCGAGCATGGCTTTGTCACGCAACCCATGCAAAGTATTTGTAGCAGGAGCCGAAAGCAATTTTTCCACATCGAGCCCAGATAAAGCATGGGGTAACTTGGGCAAAATTTTGGGAAGATCTAAGAGTGAAGTCAAATCATGGGACAATAAATTTTCTGCATAACAAAAACTGAAAAAAGAACGCAGCACCACCAGATTACGTGCCAGGGTTCGTGATTTGGCCCCGCCATTCTTGCGATGCATTAAAAAAGTGACAATATCTTCGGTGGTGATAGAAGCCAAATCCCTTATTTTTTTCTTGATGACAAAGGCATGAAACAAAGCCAGATCGCTTCCGTAAGCCTCAAGGGTTTTTTTGGCCAAACCCTTTTCCACAAGGATGAATTGCAAAAAACGGTCAATGGCACTATCCAAAATGGGAGGGGAACTAGCAGGCATGGAAGAATTATGCAGCTTGAAAAAGATGGGAGCAACAGAATTGTAAGAGTGTAAGGGCGATTCATGAATCGCCCCTACCATGCAAACCATGAACCACAAAGAATTTCCATTTCAGTTTGAAAGTACAAAAAAGATCCTTCTCTTCCCGGAAAATGAAACACGTTTTAAAGGGGATGTTTTGGAAATCGGACCTGGACGTGGGGATGTCCTGTTTGGACTGGCCAAAAGTAATCCCACCAAAAGATTTGTCGCCATTGAAATAGGGAAAAAACGTTTTTACAAATTAAAGGAGCGTATTCCTAAACGAGGGCTCAATAATATTCTCCTTTTTGGTGGGAATGCACGCATTGTGCTCCCTTTTTATTTTAAAGAAGAAGGAAGTTTTGAAACCATCATGGTGCTTTTTCCAGACCCTTGGCCCAAGGGGCGTCATGCCTTTCGCCGGTTGTTGAGTGTGGAGTTCATCACCCTTCTTTCTTTTCACCTTAAAAAGAGAGGCCATTTAATCATGGCCAGTGATGACAAAAATTATATCGATTGGGTTCTGGAAAATATGACAAAAATTTCCGGGTTTAAAAACACAATGCATCCGGAAACCTTCTCGCAACGCATAGAAGAACTGTCTGAATCTTATTTTGAAAACAAATGGAAGAAGTTGGGAAGAACGAATTATTTTTTGAAATATGAAAAAATCTAGTCCTTCGACAAATTAATATTTATTCTACTAATTTGCTCAGGACTAGTGCTGAGCAATTTAATAATGATCTTAAAAGATCATTATTAAATTGTCGAAGTACTAGTTGGCGGGATCCAAAATATTTTTGACCGCCCCTAAAAGTTTCTGGGCTTCGTAGGGTTTTTGAAACCGAGCCTTGACCCCCAAACTTTTGGCCCATGCATCCATTCCCGGCTCAGAAGCTCCACTGAGAATAATGACGGGTATCTCTTTGGTCAGCTGCTTTTCCCGGAGCATCTCAAGAACAGCCGATCCTTTTCCCGAGGGCATCTTCCAATCCAAGATAATCAAATTTGGTTTGATTTTTTGGGCTAGTTCATAGGCCACCACTCCGTCATGGGCACAGGTGACTTTGTAGCCAAAACCTTCCAATAACTCCCTTAAAACACTGGTAAAATCTCTATCATCATCAGCTATGAGAATATGGTGGGACATAGAAAAACATTGTGGCAAAAAGCCGATGGCTTGTCCAATGGGAATCTTAAAAGAAATGGTTACTTATGACCCCTTAAAACAAATTCTTCACGATAAATGCGGATACAGGCCAAAAATAAGGCCGTAATGACGGGGCCAAAAAGAATGCCGATGGGGCCAAAGAGGGCCATGCCTCCAATCAGTGAAAAGAAAATGAGAAGGATGGGGATTTGAACTTTGCCGCGCATGATGAGAGGTTTTAAAATATTATCAATTCCTGAAATAATCAAAGCCCCATAAACAAGGACAATCAAGCCATTATGCGTATCCCCCTGAATCAGAAACCAGACACCCATGGGAAGCCAGACAGAGGTCGCTCCCACAATGGGCACCATCGACATAAAAAAGGTAAGAACCGCAAAAATAAGCGAGGCGTTTAAACCGACAAAGGCAAAACAGGCCCAGGCAAGCAAGGCCTGAACCAATGCCGTAAGCAAGTACCCCCACACTGTGGCATGGATCATGTTTTTACATTCAAGAGCCAGCCTTCGTTCATAGCGTTCAGCCAAGGGGGCGATATCCAGAAAAATCTGGAACAATTTTTTTCCTTCGATAAACAAGAAAAACACGCTTAAGTGCATCACAAAAAAACTAAAAGCAAAAGTGGCTGTACGGCTTAAAACCTTGGGAGAAAAATTGTAAATAGACTCGGCTGATTTAACCCCAATCTGCTTTAGAATCTGATTTGCATCTATTTCCAGGCCCAGCTTGGCTTGAACAAACTCCAGATAGGGGCGTATATGATTTGCATAAAACTCAACATGGGTAAGCCTGTCCAAAAAACCCTGGGCATTTAAATCGGCAACAACATGAATGACCTGGTTTGTCAAAAGGGCGATCACAACTCCACTCGGGAAAACCAAAAGAAGAAAAATGGTAAAGGTACAAAAAAAGGAGGCAAGATAAGGCTTCTTCAAAAACCTCAGAAAAAAATTTTCATAAATGGAATAAAACAGGATGCACAGAATGGCGGCCAGAGAAAGAGCAATAAGAAATGGTTTTAAGAGAATAAAAAAAGCAGCCCCTAAAAGGAGTAGAAAAAAATAGAGAATTGATCTTTCGTTAAAAGGGTTCAAGAAATGATGTTTGGGCGTTAATTGCTCGCTGGTCCCTGAGCGGAGTCGAAGGGGCCACCTCGACTACGCTCGGTGACCGGTCAAATTTGCCCCTACTTTTTTGTTTTCTTTTCTTCTTTTTTGGCCACCTTGGATTCCTTGGCTTTTTCAGTTTTAGGCGCCTTTGTCGCTTTTACGGGTTTCTTTTTAGCTTCAACCTTGCCTTGAGAAGCCTCTCCCTGTTTGTCGGTATTGCTGGCCAATCCTTCAACATACTCAATAATGGCCATGGGAGCAGAATCTCCATGCCTGAATCCAAGCTTTAAAACACGCGTATAACCACCGGCACGATCTTTGAAACGGGGAGCCAAATCAGCAAATATTTTTCTGACCAGGTCTTTGGAACGAACCAGATTAAAAGCATCGCGACGAGCCGCCAAAGTGCCTTTTTTGCCCAAAGTAATAAGATGGTCTGCAAAACCCCTCATTTCCTTGGCCTTGTGCAGCGTCGTTTCAATTCTTTCATGTTGAACGATTGCTGCAGCCATATTGCGAAACATGGCCCAACGATGTTCTGTGGTACGTCCTAATTTTCTTCCTGCAACCCGATGTCTCATAACGTGTCTCCAGACATGTCATCTTAGGCACTCATCATGCCAGATGACAAAAAAACATAATGAAAATATGAACAACTCGGGAGCAAGCCCCCGAGTTTCATCCTGAGTTGATCCGTTTTTTTATTTCGGCCCCAAGGGGCTAAAGTTTGAGTCGAAGGATCAAACAACCTCTTCCGTCGATGGCTTTGGCTCTTCAGTGGGTGGAAACCAACCATCAATCTTCAAACCCAGTCCCAAACCCATTTCGCTTAAAATTTCCTTGATCTCATTTAAGGATTTGCGTCCAAAATTCTTGGTTTTAAGCATTTCCATTTCACTTTTCTGAACCAACTCACCGATATATTTGATATTGGCATTTTGAAGACAATTGGCGGAACGAACTGAAAGCTCAAGTTCCTCCACACGACGATTCAGGTTTTCGTTGAGTGTGTCTTCTTCTTGGGGCAGTTCAATTTCAACGGGTTCCTGACCTTCTTCAAAATTGATGAAAATTTGAAGTTGTTCCTTCAAAATTTTCGCTGCAAAGGCCACGGCATCTTCCGGAAGAACGGAACCATTGTTCCACACTTCCAAAATTAAACAGTCAAAGTCAGTGTTTTGACCCACACGGGCGTTGGTCACATTATAGTTGACCCGTTCAATGGGTGAAAAACTGGAATCAACAAAAATGGTTCCCACAGGAGCCTCTGCCGTCTTGTTGTCTTCAGCCAAGCAATATCCTTTTCCCAGTTTTACCTGAAGTTCCATGACCAGTTTTCCATCTTCTCCCAGGGTGGCAATAAGATGATCCGGATTTAAAATTTCAACGGCCCCTCCGGTATTGATATCTCTGGCATAAACCTGACCGGCTGTTTTTGCTTCCAGGGTCATGGTGGCTGATTCACCGTGTAAAAGCTTCAGCTTTAATTCTTTTAAATTCAGAATAATGTTGGTGATGTCTTCTTTAACACCGGGCAGAGTCGAAAATTCGTGCATGACGCCATCAATTTTGACAGAAACAATGGCGGCGCCTTGCAATGATGAAAGAAGAATACGTCTTAAACTATTACCCAAAGTCAAACCAAAACCACGTTCGAGGGGTTTTGCTTCAAACTTGCCATAGTTGGCTGTATGTGTTTCTTTTTCCAGCTCCAGGGATTTGGGGCGAATCAAACTTCTCCAGTTTTTATAATTAAGGGTCATGGGGTTCCTCCAAAAGGGTGATTATTTTGAATAATACTCAACAACAAGGTTCTCATTCATGGGTTGTGTAATTTGAATACGTTCAGGAATGGCCTTGATGGTGCCAGAAACTTTTTCGCGATCAATTTCCAACCACTCAGGAATGCCACGACGTTCGCTGGCTTCCAAAGCTCCCACAATACGAGCTACCTGCTTGCTTTTGTCCTTCACTGAAACAACATCCCCGGGCTTTACGTAAGCCGAAGGAATGGTCAGTTTTTTGCCGTTCACCAAGAAATGGCTCTGGGTGATAAGCAGACGTGCTTCACGTCGTGAATTGGCAAAACCAAGACGATAAACCATGTTATCAAGACGGGACTCCAAAAGTTTGATCAGGTTATCCCCGGCCATTCCTTTAAGACGTTCCGCCTTCGTGAAAATACGTGCAAATTGGCGTTCCAAAATACCATAGTACTGTCGAATTTTCTGCTTTTCGCGCAATTGAACACCAAACTCCGAAGGTTTTGTTTTACGCATTTGCCCGTGTTGGCCTGGAGCATACTCGCGACGCTCAATGGCACACTTTTCGGTGAAACAACGATCACCTTTTAAAAAGAGCTTTAAACCTTCACGACGACAAAGACGACACACTGAATTATTATATCGAGCCATAAATAAATTATACCCTTCTCTTTTTAGGTGGCCGGCACCCATTATGAGGAATTGGAGTAATATCCTGGATTTTGGTAATGCGAATCCCTGCAGCCCCAATGGCACGCAAAGCTGATTCACGCCCAGCCCCAGGGCCTTTAATATAAGCCACAACCGATTTCAAGCCATGTTCACTGGCCTTTCTGGCGGCATCATCGGCAGCTATCTGAGCCGCAAATGGAGTGGATTTTCTTGACCCCTTAAAACCGCTCATCCCGGCAGATCCCCAGGATAAGGTATTCCCCTGGACATCTGTAATGGTAATGATGGTGTTATTAAAAGAAGCCTGAATGTGTGCAATTCCTTGGGACACATTCTTTTTGCTTTTCTTTTTCTTGTAACCTTTTTTATCTTCTGCACCAGCAGCTGCCTTTCCGCCTTTTTTGGCGGTCGGTTCAGCGCTAATGGTAGGTAAATTCTGTTTGGTTGCCATAAATGATAGTTCTCCAAATTATTTCGGTGACGGGGCCTTCTTTTTTCCGGCCACAGTTTTACGGGGACCTTTTCTGGTTCGTGAATTGGTTTTCGTCCGTTGCCCGCGAGCGGGAAGCCCCTTCTTGTGCCGTGACCCACGATAAGAACCAAGATCAATCAGTCGCTTGATGTTCATGGCAACGTCACGACGCAAATTTCCTTCAACAACATATTTTGCATCAATAACCGCCCTTATTTTGGCTATTTGGTCGTCAGTTAATTGCTCGGCTCGCAAATCACCGGAAATACCTGTTTCATCCAAAATGGAAGAAGAACGGGTATTACCAATTCCATAAATATAGGTAAGAGCCACTTCTATTCTTTTACGTGGCGGAATATCAACTCCTGCTATTCTTGGCATTTTCTTTCCTCTTTCTGTTGGTTACCCAGGTATCAAGACAATTCTGGAATTGTCTTTTAATAAACGGTTTATGACCGCACCCAAATTACCCTTGTCTCTGATTATGTCTTTTGTTTGAACAAATAACACGGATGCGTCCAACACGGCGCACAATCTTGCATTTGTCACAAATTTTTTTAACTGAAGAACGTACTTTCATTTAAGTTATGAGTTATGAGTTATGAGTTATGAGACGGACAGTCAAGACTGCCAACCCAGAACCCATAAACCACAACTCAATTTTTCATCACTTGGACCTGTAAGTAATTCGTCCACGTGTTAAATCATAGGGAGATAATTCAACTTTAACCTTATCCCCCGGTAAAATTTTGATAAAATGCATGCGCATTTTACCTGAAATATGGGCCAACACTTTATGCCCATTTTCAAGCTCCACACGGAACATGGCATTGGGCAATGGTTCAAGCACTGTTCCTTCAACTTCTATTGCATCTTCTTTGGCCATTTATCGCTTACCAAACGTCTGGTAGGGACAATCCTAGGATTGTCCCTACATGGACAACATCAATCAATTCCTTCTGCTTAACACCACCGGCCCTGTATCGGTACAGGCTATGGAGTGTTCAAAATGAGCCGACCATTTTTTATCCTTGGTCACCACGGTCCAACCGTCGGCTAATACTTCCACTTCGTGCGTCCCCATGTTCACCATGGGTTCTATGGCTAAAACCATTCCCACTTTAATACGTGGCCCCGTGCCCTTGACTCCATAATTGGGCACTTGGGGTTCTTCATGCATTTGACGACCAATTCCATGCCCAATAAAATCACGAACAACAGAATAACCGTTTTTCTCGGCATGGCTTTGAACTGCAAAACCGATATCGCCAACCCTGTTTCCTTCTACCACTTGGGTAATGGCTTTTTGAAGACTTTCCTCGGTCACCCTCATGAGATTCTTCGCTTCCTCACTCACAGTTCCCACACCCACTGTTAGGGCAGAATCCCCTACAAAACCATCATAGGTCACCCCACAATCGATCCCGACAATATCCCCTTCTTTGAGGACTTTTTTACCAGGGATTCCATGAACCACTTCCTCATTCACCGATAGACACAATGACTTTGGATAACCGCGATACCCGATAAAAGTGGGAATTCCCCCTTTTTTACGGATGAGTTCTTCGGCAATTCTGTCCAAATCATTGGTGGTTATTCCGGGAGCCACCACTTCACTTAGTTTTGAAAGAACATGGGCCACAATCTGGTTGGCCTTTTCCATCTTATTAATCTCGTCCTTGGACTTCAAAATAATCATTCAATAAATTCCAATCTCCTTGGAGATAAGGTCAAAAACTTCCTTGGCTTCACCCTGCCCCTTAATATTTTTCAATATCCCTTTTTGCTTGTAATATTGAATCAGGGGTTTTGTCTGCTCTTTGTATATTTTTAGCCGACGCCGAATTGTTTCCTCTTTATCGTCCTCACGCTGAAAAAGTTTCGCCCCACAGCGGTCACAAACTCCTTCCGTTGAGGGAGGAGCAAAACTGGCATGGTAACCAGCCCCACACCGACTACACTGCCTTCGGCCTGATAGCCGAACAACCAAATCGGCATCATCTACCTCAAAATTCAAGACATAATCCAGGAACTCACGCCTATTTTTGAGTTTCTTGTCAAAAACCTTGGCTTGAACCTCAGTTCGTGGAAAGCCATCCAGAATATAACCTTGCTGACAATCCCTTTGCGACAGCCGATCTTCGATAATTTCAAGGACCACATCATCGGGAACCAGTTGGCCCGAAGCCATGAACTCGGCCACCTTCATACCCAACAGGGTTTTATTTCGGCATGCTTCCCGAAAAATATCCCCCGTGGATATTGAGGGCACCTTGATCTTTTCATGCAAGAAAAGAGATTGTGTCCCTTTTCCTGATCCAGGCGGCCCTAGAAGTACAAGTCTCAAACACGTCTCCCTCTGAATTTTCCAGCCCGTCCGCCCAAGAAACCTTCGTAACTTCGTGTGAGTAGGTACGATTCCATTTGGGCCACTGTATCCATGGCCACACCCACTACAATCAACAACGAAGTACCACCAAAGGTTGAAGCAAGAGTTGCCGGAATACCAAATTGACTGATCATCAGACTGGGAAGGATACAAATCCCAGCCATGTACAAAGCCCCACCCAACGTAAGACGACTTAAAATGCGGTCAATAAAATCAGAAGTGGACTTTCCTGGCCTAATTCCCGGAATATAGCCACCGTTCTTTTTCAAATTTTCAGACACATCCATGGGGTTAAAAGTGACCGCTGTATAAAAATAAGTAAAAAAGATGATAAGCCCCACATACAGGACATCGTGAAACCACCCCTGGGTCAGAAAACTGGCCATCGTCTGGAGTCTTTCATCCTTCCAAAATTGAACGATGGTTGCCGGAAACAAAATAAGGGAAGAAGCAAAGATGGGTGGTATCACTCCAGCCATGTTGAGCTTCAAGGGTAAATGCGTGCTCTGTCCCCCATACATTTTACGTCCGATCACCCTTTTGGCATATTGGATGGGGATGCGTCGTTGGCTCCGTTCAAAGAAGATAATCACCGCAATCACCGCAAAAATAAAAACCAGTAAAAACAAAAAACCCAAAAGGCCGGCGAACTGTTCTTTGGTGCTCCAGGCATCCCGAAAACTACCGGGGATTCGGGTAACAATCCCTGAAAAGATGATCAGCGAAATGCCGTTACCGACACCCCGTTCCGATATTTGTTCCCCCAACCACATGATAAACGAGGTTCCTGCCGCCAATGTGAGCATGGTGGTTATATAAAAACCAATCCCCCCAACACCGGGCAACAAAACCTGCTGCTGTTCCAAGCCATAACTGATGCCAAAACCCTGGATCAGGGAAAGAAACACCGTTCCGTAACGCGTATACTGGGTGATTTTTTTACGCCCATATTCGCCTTCTTTTTGAAGCTTTTGAAGGCTGGGTATCGAAACAGCCAAAAGCTGCAAAATAATGGAAGCACTAATATAGGGCATAATCCCCAGGGCAAAAACGGAAAACTGGTCAAGGGCGCCACCGGAAAATAAATTAAAAATGTCAAAGAACGATCCTTGTGCAAAAAATTTCTTTAAGGCTTCTACATTAATACCGGGAGTCGGGATAAAAACCCCTAACCGATAAATGGCCAACATCAACACCGTAAAAATAAGCTTTTTACGCAGCTCTGGAATTTTGGCAACTCCGCTAAAGCCCCCTTCAGACACTATGTACCCCCTTTATGCTTGAACTGCTTGTCCACCGGCTTTTTCAATCTTTTGGCGAGCCGACTCAGAAAAACGATGCGCTTTTACTACAAGACTGACCTTTAATTCGCCTTCACCCAAAATTTTAATCGCTTTGGCATCTTGCTTGGAATGAACCAACCCCGCATCAAGCAAAGCTTGGCCATCCACCTGGGCATTGGCGGTAAACTTGGCCAATTGCCCTACATTCACAACAGCATATTCTATGCGACTCAAAGGACGGAACCCTCTTTTGGGAATACGGCGTTGAAGTGGCATTTGTCCCCCTTCAAAACCTGTTTTATGAAAACCACCCGCACGAGCCTTTTGCCCCTTGTGTCCACGCCCAGATGTTTTACCCAAACCGGAAGATTCTCCGCGGCCACGTCTTTTCTTTCCTTTGACGGCACCTTTAGGTGCCCTTAATTGATTCAACAACATAAATTTGTCCTCACAAAACCGAAACCAGATGCACGACCTTACGTACCATTCCTCTTAATGCAGGTGTATCCTGAATTTCTTTCACCTGGTTTATTTTGGTTAAACCCAAACCTTTTACTGTTTGTCTTTGTCTCACATTGCAACCGGCAACACTATGAACCAACTTGATTTTCATTTTTTTATTTTGGCTCATAGGGTTTCTCCTGCAACAACTTCCGTCCTTTTACGCAACGATCTCAAACTTTGTAAGCCTTCGAAAGTGGCCTTCAGAACATTGTGCGGATTTCGCGTTCCCAAACACTTGGATAAAATATCGTGTATCCCCGCTGTTTCAACAATGGCACGTACCACGCCTCCGGCAATAACACCGGTACCGGGCTTGGCTGAACGAAGCAAAACCTTGGCAGCCCCAAAACGTCCTAAAACATCGTGAGGAATACTTTTACCTTCCAAAGCCACCACAATCATTTGTTTGCGAGCCCTTTGGGAAGCTTTTTTAATGGCTTCAGGAACTTCTGCCGCCTTACCTAAACCATAACCGACCTTTCCCTTGCCATCGCCTGAAACAACCAATGCTGAAAAACTGAAACGACGTCCGCCCTTCACCACTTTGGCCACGCGGCTTATGTGTACAACTCTGTCGGTGACAAGATTTTGTTCACCTTCGGGGCTATCAATAACTTTCTGTAATTGTTCTGACATGTGTAAAAAACCCTCTTATTAAAATTTTAATCCTTCTTTGCGGGCCGCTTCAGCCAAACTTTGAACAACCCCATGATACAAATAGCCATTACGGTCAAAGGCCACCTTTTGAATGTTTAAGCTTTTTGCCTTTTGGGCAATAAGAGCTCCTACCTGACTGGCTGCCTGCTTATTGCTTCCACCCTTTTTATTTTCCATCGAATGGGCGAAAGCCAAAGTCTTTCCGCTAATATCATCAACGATCTGGGCATAAACATACTTAAGACTTTTATAGATGGAAAGGCGTGGGCATTCAGGAGTCCCTGAAATTTTCTTGCGAATACGTCTCTTTCTTTTACCCCTCATTTCAAGTTTACTTAGTGACATAATTATTTTCCACCTCCAGCTCCGGCAGCCGCCTTACCCTGTTTACGCACAATCACTTCATCTTCATAACGAATTCCCTTACCCTTGTATGGTTCAGGAGGACGAAGGGCGCGAATATTGGCAGCGACCTGCCCTACAAGATCACGGTTACATCCCGTAACACTGAGTTTGGTCTGCTTATCAACGGCAATCTTTATTCCTGCAGGAATGGCAAAATTAATGGGATGGGAAAAACCCAAAGTCAGATTCAGGATTTGCCCTGCAACATCCGCACGAAATCCCACTCCTTCAATTTGCAAATTTCTCTTAAACCCTTCCGAAACACCTTTGACCATGTTTTGAATAAGGGCACGATACAAACCATGGGCCCGTCTGGCCTCACCACTGTCATCTTTGCGCTTTATCACAAGATGCTTGTCAGTGGCTTCCACTGTAACAAAAGATTCAAAATTTAAATCCAGCTTCCCCAAGGGGCCTTCAACATGACAATTATTTTGGGCCACTTTTGCCTTGACCTTGTCCGGAAGAACGACTGGTTTTTTACCTGTACGTGACATACATACCCTTTCTTACATCACCAAATTTGACACAACACTTCGCCACCAATCTTTGAATGACGAGCTTCTCGATCAGAAATAATACCCTTGGGCGTTGAAAGCACCTGCACTCCACTGCCTTTAAGCAAGGGCTTAATATCCCGATAACCACGATAAATACGACGACCTGATCTGGACACCCGATTCATTTTGCGAATGGTCGATTTTTTATTTAAGTCGTATTTTAAAAAAACCGTTAATTGGGCCTGGGGAGCAACCTCTTCTTTTACATAGCTACTGATAAAGCCTTCTTGTTTAAAAATTTTCAAAATTTCTTCTTTCACTTTTGAAGAAGGTATTTTGACGGAAGCATGGCGTGCCTTTAAGCCGTTCCGAATTCGGGTCAATAAATCTGCAATGGGATCAGTGGTCATAAAAATTCCTCAAATAAAAACTACCAGCTGGCTTTGGTTACACCCGGCAATTCACCACGCAGGGCCCGTAACCGAAAACACAATCGGCACAAACAAAATTTACGAATAAAAGCACGGGGACGGCCACAAACGTGGCAGCGATTATAGCCCCGAACCTTAAACTTTGGTTTTCTACTTGCTTTAACAATAAGTGACGTCTTAGCCATAATTTTAAACTAACCTCTCAATGGGAAACCCATGGAACGCAGCAAAAGTTCCCCTTCGCGATCATTTTTTGCTGTCGTTACAAGAGTGATGTTCATTCCCCGGACCTTATCCACCTTGTCGGATGAAATTTCGGGAAAAATAATCTGCTCAGTGATCCCCACAGTATAATTGCCATGCCCGTCAAAACCACGTTTGGGCAAGCCTTTAAAATCGCGGGAACGCGGAAAGGCTACATGAACAAGTTTGGCATAAAAATCATACATAGAATTCCGGCGCAAAGTAACGGTGCACGCAATAGGCATGCCTTCTCTTAATTTGAAACTGGCAATGGATTTTCGTGCCCGACGAACAGCCGGCTTTTGTCCGGTAATCATGGCAATCTCTTTTGCCACCGTATCCAAAATCTTGGAGTTTTGTGTCGCTTCAGAGACACAGCTATTCACCACGATTTTTGTCAAACGGGGAACATTCATTTTATTAGTCACACCCAGCTCTTTCATAAGCTTGGGAATAACTTCTTTTTCGTAAAATTGCTTGATCATAAACTTTATGTCTTATCCAAGACCTCGTTACATTTGCGACAAATACGCACTTTTTTTCCATCTTTAAGAGTTTTAGCTCCAAGACGAACGGGTTTTGCACATTTGCCGCAATAATACATGATATTAGAAAGGTGAATGCTGGCTTCCTTACTCAAAATGCCTCCTTGGGGATTAGCCTTGGTGGGTTTTGAATGCCTTTTAACCATATTGATTTTTTCAATCAAAACACGGTTATTCTCACTCACAAACTTGAGTATCTTCCCGGTTTTTCCTTTTTCTTTTCCGGTGATCACCATGACGGTGTCATCTCGCTTTAATGCTAATGCCATAATCTTACCTTCCTTAATTTCCTACAAAACCTCGGGTGCCAAAGAAATAATTTTCATGAATTTTTTGGCCCTTAATTCACGAGCCACGGGCCCGAAAATACGGGTACCGATGGGTTCACCATTGTTGTCAATAAGAACAATCGAATTTTCATCAAAACGGATATAAGTCCCATCCGGGCGGCGAATTTCCTTGCATGTACGAACAATAACACCCTTTTTGACATCCCCTTTTTTCACCTTGGCATTGGGAAGTGCTTCTTTAACAGCCACAACAATAATATCGCCGATGGTGGCATATTTTCTTCGGGTACCTCCCAAAACTTTGATGCAAAAAAGCTTTTTGGCTCCTGAGTTATCGGCCGAATTAAGTACCGTTGTCATTTGAATCATAAACAATACCCCAATCCCTTTTTGTCAAAAGCTGACAAAAGAATGAAATTAAACAGCAACTGCTTTTTCAACAATCTTGGTGACCGTCCAACATTTTTCACGACTAAGAGGACGACATTCACGAACTAAAACCGTATCTCCGATCTGGCATTCATTTTTTTCATCATGGGCCTTGAATTTTTTGCGCTTGGTATAATATTTTTTAAAGCTTGGGTGTCTCACTTGACGTGAAGTTTCGACAACAACCGTTTTGCTCATCTTGTTGCTTACCACTTTACCCATGAGTTCTTTTTTTAAGATATCCATAAAAATGTTCTATGTAGTGACGTTTCTGTAGTGACAATCCTAGGATTGTCACTACTAGGCCTTTTGTTGTTCAATGGTTAAAAGCCGCGCCAGGTCCTTTTTCACTTCACGAATGCGGTGAGTTTTTTCCAACTGGCCCGTTACTTTTTTCACCTTGAGATGAAAAAGCTCCGTCTTCCATTCGGCTTTAAGTTTTTTTAATTCCGTATCTGTTTTTTCTCTTAAATCTTTAGGCGTCACGATAATTCTCCCGGGTTATAATTTTTGTTCTTAAGCCAATTTTGTGAGAAGCAAGTTCTAAGGCCCTCTTGGCAACATCAGGGGCAACCCCTTCCATTTCATAAATAATTTTTCCTTCCTGAACAGGGGCAACCCAATCTTCAGGAGAGCCTTTTCCCTTTCCCATACGTGTTTCAAGAGGCTTTTTGGTTAAGGGCTTGTCAGGAAAAATACGAATCCAGATTTTCCCGCCGCGTTTGATGAAACGGCTCATGGCAATACGGCCCGCTTCAATCTGGCGGGTTTTGATAAAACCCGATTGCAAAACTTGCAGGGCATAATCACCAAAAGCAAGATTAACCCCACGGCAAGCACGACCACGAACACGGCCTTTTTGTTGCTTTCGATATTTTACTTTTTTCGGCATTAACATAAATTTTGTACGGTCCCCGCACCGCGGGGGCCCCTACCCTATTGAATCACCACATCTCCACGATAAATCCAAACCTTTACGCCAATAATTCCGTAGGTGGTGTTGGCTTCAGCCAGACCATAATCGATATCGGCACGCAAGGTATGCAAGGGAACTCTGCCTTCACGATACCATTCCGAACGGGCAATTTCAGAACCTGCCAAACGCCCGCCACACTTGATTTTAATCCCCTTGGCTCCAAACTTAAGAGACATCTGCACGGCCTTTTTCATGGCACGACGATAAGCCACACGACGTTCTAACTGAAGAGCAATATTTTCGGCAACCAGGTAGGCATCCAATTCCGGACGACGTACTTCCTGGATGTTTAAAAATACTTCGTTCTTGGTCATTTTCTGTAAATCAACTTTAAGGGCATCAATGCCGCTTCCTTTTTTACCGATAACCAACCCGGGACGAGAAGTATGGATGATAATTTTGACCTTGGTTGAGGCACGATCGATATCGATTTTGGCAATACCCATGCCCTGTAACCGTTTTTTGATCAGGTCTCTAAATTTGATGTCCTCGTGGAGCCATTTGGCATACTCTTTTTTGGCATACCATTTTGAAAGCCAAGGTCGGATAATCCCGATACGAAAACCAATTGGATGCGTTTTTTGACCCATTCGATTAAATCCTTTCGTCTAAGACAACAGTCATGTGGGACAACTTTTTCTGAATGGAAGATGCCGAGCCTTTAGCGCGGGGCATAAACCGTTTCATGATAGCTGCCTGATCAACCATAATCGTTTTTACAAAAAGCCTGTCAGCACGGGCACCTCCCTTTTGAAGGGCATTGGCCACCGCTGAACGAATTAGTTTGCTTACATCGACCGCTCCAACTTTACGTTGGAACTTTAAGCAATCCAGGGCTTCCTGAACACCTTTACCACGAACCAAATCAACCACCAGCCGAAGCTTTCTTGGCGATTGACGAATATATGTAAATTTTGCTTTTGCTTCCATTGTTAGTAAGTACGGGCTTCCAATTTCTTTATGGGGGCCCCTACAGTCATAAATTATTTGGCTGCGGGAGCAGGAGATCTGGGTCCTTCATCCGCCTTCACTTTACGGTCCCCTGAATGAACCATAAAGGTGCGAGTTGCAGCAAACTCACCCAATTTATGCCCCACCATGTTTTCAGTGACAAACACAGGGATGAACTTGCGGCCATTATGAACCGCAAAAGTCAATCCGATAAAATCGGGAGTAATTGTTGAGCGACGCGACCAAGTTTTGATCACCTTTTTATTGTTATTACGAACAGAATCATCCACTTTTTTGGCCAAATGCAAATCTACAAAAGGACCTTTTTTAATCGAGCGACCCATAATTAAGCGTTCCTCTCTTTTACGATAAAGCGTTGTGTTCTCTTATTTTTACGCGTCTTCATACCACGCGTACATTTACCCCAAGGTGTCACAGGATTACGCCCCCCATGGTCACGACCGTGACCCCCGCCGTGAGGATGGTCAACGGGATTCATGGCTGTACCACGTGTATGCGGTCTCCAGCCCAACCAACGATAACGGCCTGCTTTTCCTATGGTGATATTTTCATGATCCAGGTTGGAAACCTGACCGACGGTGGCACGACATTGCAAAAGAACCAAACGAACCTCACCTGAAGGAAGACGTACTTGGGCGTATCGTCCTTCTTTAGCCATGAGTTGGGCCATGCAACCAGCGCTACGCACCATTTGCCCTCCTGCACCGGGCTTAAGTTCAATATTATAAATATTGGTACCCGTGGGAATATTCTTTAACAAAAGGGCATTGCCCATGTTGATATCAATTTCTTTATCGGATGAAACAACCTTGCTGCCTACCTTTAAGCCATCCGGAGCAACGATATAGCGTTTTTCCCCGTCGAGATAATGCAAAAGAGCAATACGAGCCGAACGGTTTGGATCATATTCAATGCCCGCAACTTTAGCAGGGACATCAAGCTTGTTTCTTGCAAAATCGATCTTACGATAAACTCTTTTATGCCCACCCCCACGATGCCGACTGGTCAAATGCCCATAGACATCTCGTCCGTAAGAGCGAGTCAGTTTTTCAACAAGAGTCTTTTCCGGGACCACTTTTGTAATATCCGAAAAATCGTTTGTCGTTTTATGCCTTAAACTGGGCGTTTTTGGTTGATAGGTCTTCACGCTTATACTCCTTCAAAAAGTTCGATTTTTTCACCTTCTTTAAGATTCACAAGAGCCTTTTTCCAATTTGACTTCTGGCCAACACTGCGACCGACTCGCTTCATTTTGCCGCGAATGATGGCCGTATTAATGCCCGTCACATTCACGTTAAAAAGCTGTTCAATAGCGGCTCTTATCTGTGTTTTTGTGGCTTTAAGGTCAACCACAAAAGCGTAACGAGGACCTGTCCCTTGAGCCTTCACAGCCTTTTCAGTGATCAGTGGCTTCTTTATAATTTGATGCAAATCCATAGTAACCTCTATGTAAGGGCTTCCCCCTACCCTTTCAAATATCTTTCGTTAACCATCCCAAATGATTCCTGGGTAAAAAGAACCTGGGGGTACTTCAACAGATCAAACACATTGAGCTGATTGGCCAAAATGGTCTTAAATCCTTTCAAATTACGGATTGATTTTTCAATAACATCCGTCTTTTTATCCAACACAACCAAGGCCGATTTAAGCCCCAACTTGCCAAAAACTTGAGCCGCAAGCTTGGTTTTGATTTCCTTAAAATGAAGAGCATCCAAAACAACCACTTTTCCGTCTTGCAACCCACTGCGAAGCGCTTCACGCAATGCAAGGGCTCTTACTTTTTTATTGGCCCCCAAGGAATAATCACGTGGCTTGGGACCATGGACGCGCCCCCCACCCACAAAGGGAGAGGATTTCATCGAACCGTGACGGGCTCCACCCGTTCCTTTTTGGCGATAAACTTTCTTGGTGGTGAAATTAACTTCCGATCGTGTTTTTGTACGTACAGTTCCATGATGCTGACCTGCCAAATAAGTTTTAACAGCCTGGTATAAAACGGCCTTGTTAAGTTTGTCGGACAATACGGCATCGGGAAGAGACACTTCTCCCACTTTTTTCTTTTCAGCATTAACTACATTAAGAGTTCCCATGAATTCTCCTTAACTTGCTTTTTCGTCTTTCTTTTTTGTTTCCAGAAATCTTTTTTCAAAATCACCTGAAACAGAATGAATAATAACAATACCACTATTAGCGCCCGGCACAGCCCCACGCACCAAAAGCAAATTTCTTTCAGGCTCAATGCCAGCAACACGTAAATTTTTAACAGTCACCTGATCCCCACCCATACGACCGGCCATTCTTTTTCCCTTAAAAACTTTTCCGGGATAAGTACGCTGTCCAATAGACCCTGGAGCACGATGCGAAACGGAGCAACCGTGAGTCGCGCGACCACCGCCGAAGTGGTGGCGTTTCATGACACCCTGGAATCCTTTTCCTTTGGAAAGACCCTCAACATCAACAAAATCACCGGTCTGAAAAAGAGAAACCGTCAGCTCATCTCCGGGAGTATATTGATCGGCAAGGGGAGTCCGAAACTCCTTCAAAACCTTTAAAACTTTAAAGCCCTTTTTTGTAAAATGCCCCTGAAATGCCTTTGATTTACGTTTGAGTTTGGCTTCCTTAAAACCCAATTGCACAGCAGCATAGCCATCCGTCTGGGAGGTCTTCTTTTGCACCACCAAACAAGGGCCCGCCTTCAATACTGTTACAGGGACCCATTGACCGTCTTCCCCAAAAATTTGGGTCATGCCTAATTTTTCAGCTAATAAACCTGACATAGTTATTAGTTATGAGTTATGAGAGGATGAGTTATGAGAAAAATCAATTCATAACCCCTTAAGCCCATAACGCACTCATTCATTACAACATCTTAATTTCAACATCCACACCCGCTGACAATTCAAGCTTCATCAGGGCATCAATGGTCTGCTGGGTTGGTTCCAAAATATCAAGCAATCGTTTATGCGTTCTAATTTCAAACTGCTCTCGGGATTTTTTATCAACATGGGGAGAACGCAACACGGTATAGCGTTCAATTTTCGTGGGCAAAGGAATGGGACCGGAAAGCCTTGCTCCTGTACGCTTAGCTGTATCAACAATCTCCACAGTGGATTGATCCAGAAGTTTGTGATCAAAACCCTTCAATCTGATTCTTACTTTTTGTCCACGATAATCGTTAGCCATAAATCAATTTCATGAATGCATCATGTAGGGGTCCTGCTTGCCGGACCCTTTAAGGGTGCAGCAAGCGAGCCACCCCTACTTACATTCACAAATTACTCAATTATTTCCGTCACCAC
>Ga0154362_164_pt3 | contig 27697 bp, 21 predicted proteins | sample RifGroA2_FD_115890 | JGI IMG/M metagenome (GOLD analysis project Ga0154362, IMG submission 115890) | Deltaproteobacteria bacterium GWA2_45_12
GTATCAATGACGGAGCGTGTATTAAAGTAAAGAAGGACAAAAATAAGAATGAGCGTTAAAGGGATGATGATTTTTAAACGCTCAACAGATCGGATGGTACTTTCGTATTCACCACTCCAGCGAAAAGTGTATCCGGCAGGAATTTCAAGTTGTGATTGAAGAATTTTTTGGGCGTCATTGATATAAGTTCCCGGATCGCGATTTTTTAGTGAGATGAAAATATAACCCACGAGCATCCCGTTTTCATTCCGGATCATGGAAGGCCCCAAAGTTTTATGAATATTGGCGATAAATCCAATGGGAATTTGGGCGCCCGAGGGTGTGGGAACAAGAACGCGTTTTATTTCATCCAGATCGTCCCTTAATTCACGGGCATATCGAAGATTGACTGTGTAACGTTCGCGGCCTTCAATGGTGGTGGTGATGGCTTCACCCCCAATGGCTGAAGTAATGATGGTTTGAGCATCTTCCATGGTTAAGCCGTAACGCGCCAATTCGGTACGGTTGATGTCAAAATCCAGAAAATACCCCTGAGTGACGGGTTCGGCAAAAACGGATTGCGTGCCTTGGACCGATTCAAGAAGGGGCTTTATTTTCTGGCCAATGGATTCAATGGTTTTAAGATCGGGGCCGGAAATTTTTATCCCAAGCTGTGACCGGATGCCCGTTGAAATCATGGTCACCCTGTTCTGAATGGGCATGACAAACGAGGCATTGGTCCATCCGACCATCTGCATTTTTTGGGTCATTTCAGCGGTGAGTTCTTTCCAGCTTATATAGTCCGGCCACAGCCAGCGATAAAAGGTTTGCATGCCTGTGGGTAAAAATGAATACCAGCGGTCTTTTTTACGCCACTGGTCTTCGGGTTTTAAGACAACCGTTGTTTCGACCATTGAGAATGGGGCTGAGTCGGTGGCGGTGTCCGCCCGGCCCACTTTTCCAAAAACCGATTCGACTTCAGGAATTGATTTCAAGATTTGATCCTGGATAGCAAGGGACTTGGCCGCCTCTGTTGTTGAAATGCCAGGAATGGAAATGGGCATGTACAAAAGGGTCCCCTCATTTAAATGGGGCATGAACTCAAAACCCAGATTCATGAAAACAGGGATGACGGTTAAAAAAAGAAGAAATGCTCCCACGAGTGTTTTTTTCTTGTGGTAAAGAACATAGCGGCATGCGGGCTCATAAATTTTAAATAAGAGGCGGCTTACCGGATGTTTTTCTTCCGGGTAATAAGTGCCGACCAGTGTGGCATTGGCCAGTTTGTTGATGATCTTGTTTTTTAATTTAAGGGGGTCCATCCGGGTAAACAGCATGCGCATGGCCGGGTCCAGGGTAATGGCAAGAAAAGCGGCCAAGGCCATGGCCAGGTTTTTTGAAAAAGCCAGCGGTTTGAATAGTCTTCCCTGTTGATCCACCAGGGAAAATACAGGAATAAAAGCCACAGCAATCACAAGCAACGAAAAGAAAACCGAGGGCCCCACTTCCTTGAGGGCTTTGAGGCGGATTTCATGAAAATCACCCTTGCGTCCGGAGGTTTGCCACTCCTCCAATCTTTTGTAGGCGTTTTCCACTTCAACAATGGCACCATCCACCAACACGCCGATTGAAATGGCAATGCCGGCCAGCGACATGATGTTGGACGTAAGCCCCATCAAATACATGGGAATGAAGGCCAGAAAAACAGAAATAGGGATGGTAAAAATGGGAACCAAGGCCGAGGGGATGTGCCACAAAAATACAAGAATAACCAAACTGACAATGATCATTTCATCGATGAGTGTGTTTTTAAGGGTGTCAATGGCCCGCTTGATCAAGTCGGACCGGTCATACACCGTGATAATTTCAACTCCTTCAGGGAGCGACGATTTTAATTCTTTAAGTCTGGCCTTGATCTGGGTGATGATCTTGAGGGCATTTTCCCCTGATCGCATGATGACAATGCCCCCGACCGATTCACCTTCTCCATTAAGCTCGGCAACGCCACGGCGAATGTCGGGGCCTATTTCCACGTGGGCAAGATGTTTGATTAAGACATGGGCCTGATTTTTTGGATCGTGCCTGACCACGATATTTTCAATGTCTTCCGGTGATTTTAGATAACCACGACCACGCACCATGTATTCACGCCCACTCCATTCGACAATCCTTCCCCCGACATCATTGTTGGATTTACGAATGGCGTCCATGACGTGCGTTAAAGGGATGTTAAATGAAAGAAGGTTTTGGGGATCGATGTTGACCTGATATTGTTTTACAAAACCGCCAACGGAGGCCACCTCGGCAACGCCCGGCACACTTTGAAGTTGAAACCGCAAATTCCAATCTTGGAGCGATCTTAATTCCTGCAAATTATTTTTACCCGACTTGTCGCGAAGGGCATATTGAAAGACCCATCCAAGGCCCGTGGCATCCGAACCCATTTCCGTTTTTACTCCCGCCGGCAAATTGGGAGTGATTTTGGAAAGATATTCCAGTGTTCGCGAACGCGCCCAATAAATGTCGGTGCCATCCTCAAAAATGACATAGACATAGGAAAATCCAAAATCGGACTGGCCACGAATGGCCCTTACCTTGGGGGCCCCCAACAGGGCCGTGATAATGGGGTAGGTGACTTGGTCTTCGATGACGTCCGGGCTTCGATCCCATTTTGAATAAATAATGACCTGGGTGTCCGAAAGATCGGGAAGGGCATCCAACGGCATGTTTTTGGTACACCAAATGGCGATGCCGACCAGAATGCTTATAAAAGCCAGGACGAGGTATTTGTTTTTCGCCGAAAACTCAATGATTTTTTCGATCATTTTTACGGTAGGGACTCCGCATCGCGGAGTCCCTACACCTTTAATGTTGGTGGATGCTTTCCACTTCCATGATTCCCTTCAATTGTGTTTCTGAATCAACCAGAAAACTGGCTTTGCTCACCACTTTTTCACCTTCGGTCAGGCCGTGCAAAATTTCGACAAAATCGTTTGATTCAAGCCCCGTATGTATTTCACGCGGGGTGACACGATTATCCTGGTGCATCACAAAGGCAATGCGGCGTGTGCCCGTGTCTATAATGGATGTTTGGGGGATGGCCAGTTTTTCGCCCATTAAAATCTCAAAATGAACGGTGACAAAGGTGTCCGGTTTAAGCGCAGGACCCTCGGATATTTTGATGCGTACTTTTGCCGAGCGTGTTTGGGGATCCAAACGGGTATCCACACCATCAACAATGCCTTCCCATGTTTCCTGATTCCATGGAAAATTGATGAGGGCCTTGGTTCCCGGTTTAATCAGGGAAGTTTCATTTTCAAAAATGGTGGCATAAATCCAATGGATGTTTTCCTGGGGTTGATAATATTGGGCGGCCGTTTTTTCATTCAGATTTTTAATTTCATCCTGGGTGAGCCCCATCGTTTTTAATCGTATGGCCGCAGCTTCTTTTAAAGAGGGGACATTTTTCGAAAATTCCAGATATTCGGCAATGGCTGTGGCCAGTTCTGGATCAAAAGCAACACGTCCGGTGGTCGTAATTTTTTTTGTTAACTGGCGGAGAGCCGCTGTTTCTGTAGCAAGCCCCACCAAATGTTGTTGATAAGGGGAAATGACAAGGCCTGCTCCCTTTGTGTCTTCCTGGGCATACACAGGAACCAGGGTCATTCCACAAATCGGGCAATTCCCGGGCTCATCCATGTGTATTTGAGGATGCATGGAGCAGGTGTAGTATTCGATTTTTTGTTCGGATGTGCGGACGTGCGGATGTGCGGATGAAGGCGACCTTTTGAGCATCTTTGTTCTTAAGCCGAACAAATCAAAGGCATAGGCAAGCCCTGCCATGACAAGACAGGCGACAATTATTTTCAATTTTTTATTCATATTTTCTCCGTTTTAAAACTTCCGGACATCGGCACGTCCGAACATCCGAACAATTTTTACAAATCCTCTCCCGTCAATTTTTCCAGCAAGGCATATTCCATTTGGTAATCGAACCACATGTTCCAATACATTTGATTGGCCTGTTCATACGAAATTATTTTTTGGAGTACATTGGGGCCTGAAGAGAGGCCGGTTTTGTATTCCTGCAGGGCTAAACTCATGCTGCTTTTGGCCAGGGGAAGAATTTCGTTTTCGTAAGTGCCCACGATTTTGGAATGCTCATGGGCATGATGGTACAAATAATAAAATTCTTCTTTTACGTTTAAAACGGTACTGGCAAGGGTGTTTTCCGCACGTTTTTTTTCAGCATGGGCTTTTTTGGTTTCTGCGGATTTTTTGTTGACCCATAGGGGAATATTAAACCCTACACCCAGGGTGTAGGCATTCTCCATGTCCTGTCTTTGATTGTAGGTGAAGCTTGGTTCCAGGGTGGGGATATAGGAAAGTTTGGCTACGGTTAAATCTTTTTTGGCTTTTTGGAACATGAATTCCACACTTTGGAGATCGCTATTTTGTTTGAGTATTTTTTCAAGAATGTCTTCCGCATTGGATTTAAGGGTTTTTCGTTTTGGCTTGGCAAGCGTTCCCAGGGAAGCTTCCGGATCCTTGCCCCTTAGTAAATTCAGCTTGGCTCTCAGGGCATCTAGTTGATGGCTTAGATCGTGAACCTGTGTTTTAGCTTCGGCTTGCTTCATTTTGGCCATTAAGAGATCGGAAGCCGTGCCGCCCTTCATCGTCGGCTCATTTCCCGGATTCATTTCTGAAGTGGCCGGTTTTTGGGCCAGTGTACTTTTATATTGTGTTTCTAAGGATGAAGAAATGCCAGCCAGACTTTGCAGCATTTTTTCGGCACTCTGTTTTTTGTTTGTGACGGCCAAAAGTTCAAAATAGGTTTTTTTGGTTTCGAAAATGATTTCACGTGTCGCTGAATCAACCATCGCTTTTTTTGAAAGCCATTCCTTTTTGGCGGCGCCGGCCTTGGTGATTAAAGTGCCGAGGAAAGGAATTTCCTGACTGACGCTAAAATTGGTCATCCCTGCATTCCCCAAACTTTTTTTGCGGAAGGGCACTTCTTCAAATTCCACCATCCCCATGGGGTCGTCCAACCAGGCTTCCATCTTTTTGTCCTGACGGCTGGCGTTGGCATCCCATTTGGCTTCCTTTATTTGCGGATGAACAGAAACAACTTCCCCAATAAGTTCTTCTAAAGTGGTGGCCTTTGATTGGCTTGAGATTAAAAGGCTGGAAAGGCTTATGATTGTGAACAAGTATTTATGCATGTTTCTGTAGCGAAGCATAAAAATACACTTCTCTCGTGTTAATTTAAACAAAATTAAAATTTTATGAAGGATGTGTAGACTAAATACGGAGGACGGAAGAAAACCTGTCAGGCACATGAAGGATTTTTTGAGGAAGCAAATTCATCTTGCCTGAAACAAGTGTGGAGAAGACAAGGGGCGTTTCCAATTGAGCCCCCAAGAAAGAATATTCCTGGGTTGATTTTGTAAGCGGAGTGGCTGGTGAAAGAACGGAGACATGGTCCTGGGTTTCACAACAGTGGTTTGCATAAGCAAAACTGGATGCAGAATCGTGGCAGCAATCTGTGCTGGTTATTGAAGCCATGGGGCAAAAGGCTTTTAGACAATAACCTTGGCCTGCTAAAAGAAGGCTGATTCCTAAGAGCCCGGCCAGAATGATTTTGAAAAATTTTTTCATAAAAAACAGTGTTCAGTGTAAGGGGAAATTTTTATACCGTCAAGAACCAGAAATAAATAATATATAAATATATGAAATTATTAGTATTTTTTAGATTTTGCTTCTTTGGCCCAGAGCAGGAAAAGGGCTCTGCATTCTTTGGCTAGAAGATTTTTTTGAATTTGGATGCTGCTTTTACCCCATTTTTTCATTTGGTCATTGGAAAGGGCCAGCTCATGAAATCCGCAGGCTTTTGCATCCTTAATTGTGGCTCCGCAAATGATTTTATCGATGCGGGCCCAATGGCAGGCAGAAAAACACATGGGGCAGGGTTCACAGGTTGAATAAAGGGTGCAACCGGAAAGATCGATGGTTTTTAATTTTTTGCAGGCTTTGCGGATGGCGTGGATTTCTGCGTGGGAAGTGATGTCGGTGGTGGCCCACACCATGTTGTGAACACAGACAACGAGTTTACCCTTTTTGACAATGGCGGCCCCAAAAGGCGTTTGCCCTTTTTGAATGCCAAGCTTGGTCTTGGCAATGGCCAAGCGCATGAACTGTTCATCTGTATTTTGATTTTTTTGCATCACGTAAAAAAAATTATTTCTCCGGCAATGCCATCGGTTGAATATGTGAAAGCCCACCATCGGCCCTTATTGTCTGACCACAAATCCAATCGGCTTTATCCGAACACAAAAACAGGGTGATATCGGCAATATCTTTTCCGTCGGTGACCCGCCCGCGCGGAGTGATTTGCCCGTTTAATTTTTTAATTCTTTCATATTCAGCCCCCATATAAATTTGCGTGGAGGTTGTGGCCAAAAATCCCGGGTTGACGGCATTGACGTTAATTCCAAGTGGAGCCAGTTCCACACCAAAATATTTCACCAAAGTTTCCATCGCGGATTTGGCGGCGCCCAAAACACCATGGCGGGGGAGATAGGTGTGCGTGTCATAGCCGGAAATGGCCACAATTTTCCCGTTTCGCCCTTTCATGAGCTCGGATGAACGTTGGCAGCCGATGACAAACCCGGTCACAGTAATGGCAAAGGTTTTCTCTATATGATGGGGTTTGATTTCCAAAAGGGGCTTGAAGGCCGTGGCTGCCGCGTTGGCGACAAAATAATCCAGATAACCATATTTTTCTTTGATGAAATCAAAGAGCTTGCCCACATGCTCGGGCTCTCCCATGTCGGCCTGAAAGGCATGCACTTGGGTGGTCCCTGAGCGGAGCCGAAGGGCCATCTCGGCTTCAAAAGCCTTGGCTCCTTCGATATCCTTCCGGTAATTCGTAACGACATGAACGCCTTGGTCGACGAATTGTTTTACAATTTCCTTGCCGGTCCCTTTGATGCCCCCGGTGACAAGGGCGAGTTTGGGTTGATTTGTCATAAGCCCTCCGTTTATTCCATTGTAAGTAACACTGTGTGGCACATTTTTATATAAATCCTCAAATTATTTTTTTTCTGATTGACGTTAAGCCACGCAAATTTTAATTACGGCCCATGGTTCAAATGATTGACGGTAAAGCAGTGGCCCAAAGATTAAAGCAGGAAATCAAAGCCCGTGTGGAAGATCTTAAGGAAAAAGGCATTACTCCCGGCTTGGCCACGATTTTGGTGGGAGAGGACCCGGCTTCGCATGTTTATGTCAAAAATAAAAATGCCACCTGCCAAGAGCTTGGCATGCGGTCGCTTCATCATCATTTACCCGCAAGCACCACGGAAGAAGCCCTTCTCAAATTAGTTCATGATTTAAACGACGACTCGCAGGTGCATGGCATTCTGGTTCAGTTACCCCTTCCCAAACACATTCATTCTGAAAAAATTCTGGAGGCGATCAACCCTTTAAAAGATGTGGATGGGTTTCATCCTGTGAATGTGGGCAATCTGGTTATTGGCCGCCCTGGCTTGAGACCTTGCACCCCTTATGGAGTGATGAAATTATTGGAGGAAACAAAAATCCCCCTGGCCGGGAAACATGCCGTGGTTGTCGGGCGCAGTAATATTGTTGGAAAACCGGTGGCTCTTATGTTACTAGCCGCCAATGCCACGGTGACGGTGTGTCATTCGCAAACCAAAAACATTGAACAAGTAGTGCGCCAGGCTGATATTGTTGTTGCGGCCGTAGGCAAGACCCATTTTGTGCGTGGCAGTTGGGTGAAGCCCGGCGCGGTGGTGATTGATGTGGGGATTAATCGCTTGCCCAATGGAAAATTGGCAGGCGATGTTCATTTTGAAGAAGTGGCGCCGATTGCATCCTGGATTACTCCCGTGCCAGGTGGCGTGGGCCCAATGACAATTATCATGCTGATGGCCAACACGGTGGAGGCTGCAGAAATGGTGTAAGGACAATCCTAGGATTGTCCCTACAGGATAGAATGTTAAAACGAACACCTCTCTATGAATTTCACAAAAAACTGGGCGCCAAAATGGTTGAGTTTGGCGGTTGGGAAATGCCCGTGCAATACACCGGTGTTATCGAAGAACATAATGCCGTTCGTACCCGTGCCGGTCTTTTTGATATTAGCCACATGGGGGAAATCATGGTGTCAGGTAAAGACGCCAAGAAATTTGTGAACTATGTCACAACCAATAATTTGGATCGCATTGGTGACGGCCGTTGCCAATATTCGGTGTGTTGCTATGAAGATGGGGGAGTCGTTGATGATGTAATTACCTATCAGATCACTCCATTTAAATTCTTGATTGTGGTCAATGCCAGCAATACCGACAAAGATTACGATTGGTTTGTGGCGCATAAGGGAGATTTTGATGTCTCCATCGAAAATTTGAGCTCAGAGTATTATCAATTAGCCCTTCAAGGCCCTCTTGCAGAAGGAATTTTAACCCCTCTTGTTTCAATGCCTTTATATCGTTTGGCCACGTTTCAATTTTGCGAAACCATTTTGCGTGGCAAGAAAATCATTCTTTCACGCACAGGATACACGGGTGAAGATGGTTTTGAAATTTATGGAGCTTGGGGAGATGCCCCCTATGTTTGGCAAACTCTTTTGGAGACGGGCAAAACTTATGGGTTGACCCCCATTGGGCTGGGCGCGCGCGACAGTTTACGTTTGGAAGCAGCGCTCTCTCTTTATGGGCATGAAATTGACAAGACCATTAATCCCTTTGAGGCACGCTTAAGTTGGGTGGTCAAACTTGACAAAGAAGATTTTATTGGCAAAGAAGCCCTCACCCAAATTCACAAAAACGGATGCCAGCGTAAACTTGTCGGTTTGGATATGATCGATCAGGGCATTCCACGGCAGGGATATCCTGTTTATGCCGGCGACCAAAAAGTGGGGGCGGTCACCAGCGGTACTTTTTCGCCAACATTACAAAAGCCGATAGGATTGGCTCTTGTTGAAAAGACGCATGCTACCGAAGGAAACACGCTTCAAATTGAAATGCGTGGGCAAAAAAGAGCGGCCAAAGTTGTGGGGCTTCCATTTTATAAGAAAAGTTTTGAAAATTCTTAAATCCCCCTTCATCCCCCCTTTAATCCCGCATACGGGATCCCGCTACGCGGTGATAAAAGGGGAAAGAGGGAGATTTTTACAGGAGGAATTATGGAGATTAATAAAGAATTACGTTACACCAAAGAGCATGAATGGATTCGTTTGGATGGAAACAAGGCCGTTGTGGGCATTACCGATTTTGCCCAGGAACAGTTGGGGGATGTGGTGATGGTTGAACTCCCCAAAGAAGGAGCCCTTTTTGCCAAGAATGAAACTTTTGGTGTCGTTGAGTCGGTCAAATCGGTAAGCGATGTCTATGTACCTGTATCTGGTAAAGTTCTTGAATTTAACAGCACTTTGATTGAAAGCCCCGGCTTGGTGAACGAAGACTGTTACAACGAAGGTTGGTTGATTAAGCTTGAATTGACCCATCCAAAAGAATTGGAAGGTTTGTTGGATGCCAAAGCCTACGAGGCCTATTTGAAGGACGAAGGAAAGATATAGATGTTTTTGTAAGGGCGGTTCACGAACCGCCCCTACGTCAATCATGCGTTACCTCCCTCATACAAAACAAGATATCAAAGACATGCTCCAGGTGATCGGCAAAGATTCTGTCGATGCGCTTTTTGAGAGCATCCCTGAAGAGTTGCGGTTGAAGCGTGCTCTTAACCTGCCCAAGGCTCTTTCCGAAATGGAATTACGTTCTGAAATGCTGCGGCTTTCCAAAAAGAACGTTTCCGTGCGTGATACCGTTTCATTTTTGGGAGGCGGGGCTTACAACCACTATGTCCCATCACCCATTTCGCAACTCATCAACCGGGGTGAATTTTTTACAGCCTACACTCCCTACCAGCCCGAAGTAAGTCAGGGAACCCTCCAGGCCCTTTTTGAATTTCAGACCATGATTTGCGAGTTGACGGGCATGGAGATTGCCAATGCCTCCAACTACGATGCCTCCACCGGTTGTGCAGAGGCGCTTCTTATGTCGGCCCGTTTGAATGGCCGCAAAAAAGCCCTGGTGGCCCGGTCGGTGCATCCGCAATACCGCAAGGTGATGAGGACTTATCTTTCCCGTTTCGGTTACGAAATCGTTGAAGTGGGTTATGCCAAAGATGGAAGTTTGGATTGGAATGATTTTGAAGCCAAGTGTGATGCCTCTGTGGGTGCGGTGATGGTTGGATCCCCCAATTTCTTTGGGGTGATTGAAGATCTTCAAAAAATAGGGGCGCGCACCAAACAGGATGAAAAAACAATTTTTATCACTGTGGCTTCTGAACCCCTTTCGATGGCACTTTTAAACCCTCCCGGTTCTGTGGGCGCTGATATTGCCGTTGCCGAAGGGCAAAGCTTTGGTGTGGGGCTTAGTTTTGGAGGCCCCTATCTGGGGCTTTTTGCCACGCAGCAAAAATACATACGAGCCATGCCGGGCCGCATTGTGGGGGAAACGGTGGATGTCGATGGGAAGAGGGGATTTGTCCTTACTTTTTCAACGCGCGAACAACACATCCGTCGTGAAAAGGCCACTTCCAACATCTGCACCAATCAGGGCCTGTGTGCGCTCATGAGCACCATTTATTTGTCTCTTATGGGAAAAGAAGGGCTGACTCGTCTGGCTCAAATTAATTTATCGCGTGCCACTTATGCCAAAGAGGCGCTTACGGCGACTGGCAAGGTGAAGCTTCTTTTTGATGGGCCGACCTTTAATGAATTTGTCATCTGTTTGCCCGATGCGCAGAATGTTTTAGCCGGGTTGAAGAAAAGAGGGATTTTTGCCGGCATTTGGCTGCCCCGTTATTACAAGGAACTTAAAGACGCCGTGCTTGTTTGTGTGACAGAAATGAACTCCAAAGAGCAGATTGATTTGTTGGTGAGTGAATTAAAAAAAGCTGTGTCATAGATGCTTACGTGACAGGCACCTCGACTCCGCTCGGTGACCACTCGAGCGGTCCCTGAGCGAAGTCGAAGGGACTGGTTTCAGTACATATAGAAAAATATGCACCAAGAACCCACATTATTTGAAATTTCCTCCCCTGGTCGTGAAGGATTCTCACTTCCTGAAACCCAGACTCCTGAAGTTAATCCGGCCGAGGTGATCCCCCAGAATTATTTACGCAAGGAAAAGGCCAAACTTCCCGAGGTTTCCGAATTCGATGCGGTCCGGCATTTCACGCGTCTTTCCCAATGGAATTTCAGCATCGACACCGCTTTTTATCCGCTCGGTTCCTGCACCATGAAGTATAATCCGCGCATCAACGAAGAGGTGGTGCGTCTTCCCGGTTTTGCCCTGACCCATCCGTATCAGGAAGAAGAATTCATGCAGGGGAATTTGGAGCTGATGTATCACCTGCAAAATTATCTTTGCGAAATTGCCGGAATGGATGCCTGTACGCTTCAGCCTGCCGCCGGCGCCCATGGCGAGCTTACCGGGCTTTTGATGATTCGTTCCTATCACGAAGACCGGGGCAATCCGCGAAAGAAAATCATCATTCCCGATTCGGCCCATGGGACCAACCCTGCTTCAGCCGCCATTTGTGGTTATCAAGTGGTCACCATGAAAACCGACAAGGACGGCATTTTGCATGCCGATGCCTTGGCCCCGCTTCTTGATGAAGAAGTGGCCTGCCTTATGGTTACCAATCCTTCAACCATTGGGTTGTTCGAAAAAAATATCCAAAAAATTGCCGATAGGCTCCATGCCAAAGGCGCGCTCCTTTATTGCGATGGCGCCAACATGAATGCCCTCATGGGCATGGCCCGCGTGGGGGACATGGGTGTGGATTGCATGCATTACAATCTGCACAAGACATTCACGACCCCGCATGGCGGGGGTGGCCCTGGTTCCGGGCCTGTGGTGGTGAAGAAAATTTTAGAGCCTTATTTACCGACACCCACGATTGTGAAGCAGGGCGATAAATATCATTTAGAAACCCAATGCCCCAAGAGCATCGGCCGTGTGCGGGCCTTCTTCGGGAATTTCGGCATGTTCGTTCGCGCCTACACTTACATTCGCGAGTTGGGCCCCGATGGAGTGAAAAAAGTGGCGCAGTTGGCGGTGCTGAACGCCAATTATCTGCGTTCGCGCTTAAAAGATCTTCTTCCCCTGGCCTACGAAGCGCCCAGCATGCACGAGGTGATTTTTTCGGACAAATTCCTCAAAGGCACCGAAATTAAAACCTTGGATATTGCCAAACGCCTTTTGGACTACGGCTTTCATGCGCCCACGGTGTATTTTCCGCTCATTGTTCCCGGTTCACTCATGATCGAGCCCACCGAAACCGAAAACAAAGCCACCCTCGACCAGTTTGTGGAAGCGCTTCGCACCATTGTGCATGAAGTGACCGCAAATCCCACTCTCCTCAAAGAGGCCCCCCACAATACCCCCGTCCGCCGTTTGGATGAGACGCGCGCGGTAATGAAACCAAAGTTAAGAGCATAATTTCCCGTATTCTATCCCCCTTTAAAAAAGGGGGATTAAGGGGGATTTGATCCCGGCCCCGTTTTATACGAGGAAAATCCCCCTTTGATTCCCCCTTTTTTAAAGGGGGAAAAGAGAGGATAAAATTTTATCCATCTTGACAAATCCATCCCATCATGAAAATGACCCTCCGTTGGGTTAGGGGAAGCTGGTGAGAGTCCAGCGCGGTCCCGCCACTGTAATCCCTTCGGGGTAAGTCAGGATACCTATCCAATGTTGTAGGGGCGAATCTTGTATTCGCCCTTCATAGGCGATCACAAGGATCGCCCTACATCCTGTGCGAGAGACACAAAACCTCCTTCAAGCCCATCCATTCGGATGTCTTTGGGTTTTGTTTCTCCTTCAACAATTTAATTTATTAATGAGTCCGCCTTCGCTCTTTGAGCATAGGCCGGACAAGGAGGAAATTTATGTCAGCAATTAATTCCGTTGGTCTTTTTTGTGCAGAAACCCCCGGAAGAGGACGAGGGGGGGTCTATTGGATGCCGGATGAAGATACAGGCACTGGTGGGACGGAAGGAAATCCTGTCCCTGAAGCATCTGTTGATCCTGAGGCCGGCCGTGCAGATGCTGCTTTTACACCAGCCGATGCCAATATGTCTCTTGATGGGAGTGTGGTTGTTGCTGATGGATCAGGAGGAAATGGCGGCACAGGAGGTTTGGGTGGAACCGGTGGAATAGGTGGTGCCGGAGGTGTTGCGGGGTCGGGTGGAACAGGTGGAACTATTGTGGATGGAGGTTCATCGGATGGAAGCCCTGATGGAGCAAATCCTCCTCCGGTACCTCTTGTACAGACTCATGTAGCGGTGGCTCTGTCTTCTTATGAACCTGGCTCCAATGCCGTTACCAAATTCTGGAATCTTACAGAAGGCCGCTTTGAAAATGTCCCCGATGTGCTCACGCATCAAGATACGGCCTTAAGCTCTTGCGGGGATGATGTGTTTGTGGTGAGTCGTGGCGATGGGCGCGTTTTGGCGTATAACAAAGCCGATCTGAGCCAGCCCCTTTGGACCCGGCAATTTGCTCCAACCTCAAACCCTCAAGGGGTGGCCTGCGACGATCAAGGCCGTGCGGTGATCTCCTTCTACAATCCCGATCCGATGGAAGCGGAGATGATTGGCCGAAGGGATGTTGTTTTCGTGGATCGCGATACAGGGGAGGATATGGGTGGCATCGATCTGAGCCCCGATTCGCCCGTCAATCCTCGGGTCTCAGCCGTCGGCTGCCGAGAAGATCAATGCTATACCGCCCTTCAACATCAGGATGACAATTTCCAAGTCGTTCAGCCCGGGACATTGAGAAATGTGGATGATAATGCCTTAAGTGTTGAGCTTGAAGGGTCCAATCCTGCGAGGATGGATTCCCATGGTGCTTCTTTTGTGATTGCCCAGACTGGTAATTTTAATGACGATGCGGGCGGCGTGGAGATGATTGATCCTGTGGCTCTGCTGGGGGGCTTCCTCCCTGCGGATGCTTTCGATGCGTTTGCTCCCGGTCTTGTGGCCGTCAGCGGGGATGACGCTTTCGTCGGTTCGGGTTTCCCGACCGTGGTTGCGCGCGTACCCTTGAGTGCTGCTGAGGATGGGGTGCTGGAAGTCTTGCAAGTCTACGCCAGCGGGGCCTTTGCCTCGGATCTGACGACGGTTCATGCTCAAGAAGTGGATCATGTTCTCATCACGGAACGCAATGATCTAGCCACTTGGGCGGTGGTGGAAGTCGATCCCCAAGGCGGAGAAGGCCATGTCCTCATTGATACGCGACCTCAAATGATGGAGGGCGGTTTGCCTCCTGCGGCGGTGGTGGGATTTTAATCCGCTCCAAATTGTCACCCTCTCCCTAACCCTCTCCCCTCAAGGGAGAGGGAATGAAGAAACAAGGAATGATCAAAACAATTAAAAATCTTATTTCCCTTTTTCTTTTTGCCCTTTTGTTTGCGGGTTGTGGGGATGGGGCTCATGAAAACGCCGGTGATGATTTATTTGCTCAGGATGAAGATGGCGATGGTAGCAAGAATATCAATGACAACGCCGATCCTTCCCTGACGGTCTCTTTTTTGATTGTTCATCCTTCTTCCGAAGGTATCCGGTTAAAAGTGGGGGAGGCCGGTCAGCCATCGGTGACTGTTGTGATGGCGGATGGAAGTGTTTATCCCAGGGTGACGCAGTTGTTTCGTATCAATCAGACTTGGGGCCGCGTTTTTTGGGCCATTGCAGACCATGCCGTGGCTTCTGTTTCTGAAAATGGACGTGTGATGGGAAGTTCTCCAGGGCAAACCCGGGTTCATGTTTATTTTTTGGGGAAATCAGGATCTATTCCCGTTGTGGTTGAACCAAGGCCTGGCCATGTTCCTGCCGGCCAGCCGCCCCCACCCCCTCTTGAAGGGAATGAATCTGAAGAACCCGGTGATCCAAATGATGCCTTTATTTCGGACGATGACGAGACCCGGGTCACTTATGGACGCGGGGCCGGCTTTGGGCAGGATGGATATCCTCAAAACATCAGTGGTTCGCCAGGGGATGGCGGATTGTTAAGCTTGGGAAGTGGGGGATCGATTCTCATTCATTTTCGGGGTTATGTCATTGTGGATGGACAGGGGACGGATTTCACCATTTTTGAAAATCCCCTTGGTCCGAATTTTTTTGCCGAGCGGGCGCAAGTTTTAGTAAGTGAAGACGGAGAGAACTTCATTGCCTTCCCTTGCGATGGTTTTGATGAAGATGGGAATGGAGAATATACGGGATGCGCCGGGGCTTTTCCCTTGGGTGATGTGAATCAACCGCGAAATCCGCTTGTTTCAGGGGGTGATGTGTTTGATTTGCACGATGTGGGTTTGGAGGAAGCGCGCTATGTGTTGATTGAAGACTTAAATACCTGTGTGGCAGGTGATTTTGTCTTCCCTGTGTGTTTAGCGGGTGGCAAACAAGGTTTTGATTTGGATGCCGTGGCCATTGTGAATGGGAGAATGAATGAGGAATAAAATATGAAAAATAAATTTCAAAATGTATTTTTGTTTTTTTTGGTTTTACTTGTTTCGTCGTGCGGATCTACTTCCACACAAACGGCTGATATTGGACAAAACCTGGATCAAATAGATCTCAATTCAGGGGCTGAGTTCGTTTTCTTTTTTGCCACAGAATTTGGTTCATCCTCAGGCCAACTGCTTTTGGCCGATTCAAATAACATCGGTCTTTTTGTCAACTCCGGGGTTGAACAACTAGGGGCCGAGGCCAATATCAAACTTTTTGACGGGCTGCTTTATGTGCTTCATGGAGGCGGAGATCCCCAAAGCCCCAGCAGCAACAATATTCGGGTGCTCGATCCACAGAATAATTTTGGGACACAGTCTGAGTTTTCAACGGGAGATGGTACCAACCCCCAAGACTTTGTCGTGATTGATAATCTGGCTTACATTTCCCTGTATAATCCTGAAAAGGACGCTGGAGACAAAGATGCCAACGGGAATCCAGGCGATGTCATTGTCATGAATCTTGATAATGGGCAGGTTGTAAAAAGACTGAGTTTTTTTAATTTTTTATTTAATGATGGTTTCAAAAGAGCTTTGGCTCATAAGATGGTGTTGGTAGGGAACCTTCTTTATGTTTGTATTCAAGATTACGGCACAAATAACGCTGCAAATATTCTGCTTCAAAATGCCCCCGGGAAAATTGGTGTGATTGACACAACAACCAACAGCATTGTTGGTGTGATTTCATTACAGGGCAGAAACCCTGTTGATATTGTGTATTCCGAAAATGAAAACAAACTATTTGTGGCGCTTCAGGCTCCCTTTAGCGGATTTGGGAATGATTATCCTCATGTGCCCTATGGAGGGGTAGAAATTATCCCTTTAAATGACACCAATCACACTATTTTAATTCACGACAATGATTTGGGTGGTTATGTTGAACGATTGGATTTTGGTTTTGAAAAGGTGTTCATCGTTGCGTCCAATTTTGATGCGAATACTTTTGAATTCACTTCGGCCATCCTCACGATGGCTGAGGAAGGAGAGGCTGCAGGGGATGCGGTATCTCTTATTCCGGAAAGCTCTGATTTGCGGGATATTGGGGTTGATAGCCGTCGTCGACTATGGATCGGAAGGCGTACGATTCAAAGCGGGGACCAGGCCTCCAATCCTCGCGTTGATGTTTACGATATTGATACAGGAAATCTTGTCGGTTCAAATACCAATATTGAAGTGCCGGTGACTTCCATCGCCATCGGGCAATTGTGAGGGGAAGGAGTCAGGAGACAGAATTCAGAAGTCAGTAGGAAAACGGGGAACCTCCGTGTTTTAGCTGTAAGCGGGCGAACATAAAGTTCGCTTACGGAATCCAACGTACGGGCGCTGCTTGCTGCGCCCTTCCCTGTGGGGCGCGCCAAGGGGCGCCCCTACGTGGGCCACTAACAACGAGCAGCGAGCGACTAGAAACTACTAAATTTTCTTCCCTTTTTTTTTCTCTTCTCATAAACAGTAGGGGCGCAATGAATTGCGCCCCCACATTTCATGAACAAAAAACAATTACTCATTATTTTTCTGGTTGTCTTTATCGATCTTCTTGGTTTTGGGATGGTCATTCCCATTCTGCCTTATTACGCCAAAACATTTGGAGCTTCAGGCGTGGAAGTGGGTTGGCTGATGATGAGTTATTCGGCGATGCAGTTTTTGTTTTCCCCTTTTTGGGGAAGGCTTTCTGACAAAATAGGCCGTCGGCCCGTGCTTCTTATATGTTTGGCGGGGATCGGTTCTTCCATGGTTGTGTTGGCCATGGCCTCTTCGTTTATGTGGTTGTTGGTGGCACGGGTTCTTGCCGGATTTTTTGGGGCCAATATTTCTGCGGCCAGTGCCTATATCGCTGATATTACGACCCCGGAAAACAGGGCCAAGGGAATGGGCTTGATTGGCGCTGCTTTTGGAGCGGGGTTTTTGTTTGGGCCGGCATTGGGGGGAATTTTATCCCAATGGGGGTATGACAAAGCGCCCCTGTTTGCCGCGGGGTTAAGTGTGATCAACCTGATTTTTGCCTTTAAGAGTTTAGTTGAACCGGCCCTTTCAGAACGTGAGCGTGCCAGCCATCGCAACCGGTTTAATCGCGAAATGTGGCTTCAAATCATTTCCACTCCACAAACGGGGTTGGCCATTCTTTTGTTTTTCATTGTGACCTTGGGGATTGCCCAAATGGAAACAACCTTTGCCCTTTTTCTTCTGTCCCGTTTTGGGTTGGATGCGTTTCATGCGGGGCTTATCCTGGCGTTGATGGGGCTGATTATGGTGGGTATTCAGGGAGGGGGTATTGGAAAATTGGCAAAGAAGTTTGGGGAAAGAAAACTCATCCTCTATGGAGCTGTTTTAATGATGCTAGCCCTTGGTGGTGCCGGCCTGTCCCGGACCATTCCTTTATTTGTGCTTTTTTCGGCTGTACAGGCCGCAGGCTACGGCATCACCAGCCCCTCACTGATGAGCCTTGTTTCACGCTATGCTCCCGTGGGCCAGCAGGGGGCCACGATGGGCGTGTATCAATCCGCCGGAAGTTTGGGGCGTATTTTGGGTCCCTTGTGTGCCGGATTTTTGTTTGATGTTTTCTCCCCCTCAACCCCGTTTTTTGTGGCTTCAGGGCTTTTCGTGATTGTCTTTTTATTTGGCTCTCTTAAAGGCTCTGCATGGTCTTCCGATGCGACCTGTTGATTCGGATGTGTTCAACAGGCATGTTCAATTCATTCATATTCATCCCAAAGACAGCGAGTTGCTCAAGAGTTTGTGTAAAAAAAGAGGACTGGCAGTGGGCTAAAATCAACGGTATGAACCCCAGGGCAAGCCCTGGACCCAAGATTCCGTCCGCCTTAGGCGGACGGGGTTTTGACCCGGCAAGGCGCGTCCCCGAAGCCAACGAGCGTAGGGGATAAAAAAGGCACGGCCAAGGATGCCGTGCCTTTTGAAGCTTATTTTCTTAAGGGCACCTCTAAAAACTGTTGCAGAGTGACCCTTCGAGAGCCTCAGGGTGTCCATTTTTGTAGGGGCAATTCATGAATTGCCCCTACCCGGACATGCCTATGAGGTTCTCGAACCATGAACTCGAGTTTTTAGAGGTACCCTTAAGCGCTTAGTCGCCCTCACCTCCCGTAATTTGATAGCACTCGATGTGGTTGTGGCCGAGCTCTAGGTTGCTGCAGGTTCCGGCGATGTCGATCCCGCCTTCTTCAATGTCGGCAAACACCACAGTAGCCTCCACTTCCTCATTTTCGCAATCAACGGTCTGATCACCGGCAAAGGCGATCGTGGGTTCCTCTGCATCTTCTCCCAGGGTGGCGGCATTGGCCTCCGTATAGTAATCCGATTCAGTGGGATCAACTTCGGTGGCCGTGGTGCCGTCCCAGGCTTCAAGGGCTGTGCCTGTGTTTTCGTCACCTTCCCCGCACTGGCTGACATAGCCGTTTTTGGCGGCGCCGTCCCCCACTTCCAAAAGGCCGATGCTGTAATCATCGCCCGAGTTGGTGTCATTTAAGCCCAAGGTGGCATAGAGGTTGTTGGTAAAACTGCAGGACTCACCATCGTGGCTGCCGGCGCCGCTCATGAACCCCGTGATGGTCGCGCTATCCGAGGACTGATTGAAGGTGATGTCCCCGTAGAAATCAGAGCCGTTTTCTTCGTCGGCGAAGACATGTTGCATGTGGATGACCTTGGGCGTAGCTACGCCGTTAAGCTCATCGACGAACTCCCCATCCACAAGGGTCCCGCTGACCTCGATGGAATCTCTATACGTTTGGCTTCCTTGGGAACCGATGTTGAGCGCTTCCATGGCGAATGTAGTGCCAGAAATCGTTTGGCTGATGTACATGCTCTGTTCGTTCTCATCCCCACTGTCGCCGCACGCGAACATCTCAAAATTGGTCACGGCGCCGCTTGAGTCCTTGACTACCTTGAATTTGATTTTTGAGGGGCCACCGGCGTCTTCACCCTCATCAAAGCTTGACCCCGCGAAGTCCAGGTCAAAGACATGGTATTCGCCATCATAAATATCGATGCCTTCCGTGTTGGCAAAGGCGTCAAAGGTCGTGGTGATGTAGCAGAGGATCAAATCCCCACGTGCCGCTTCGCTGATGGCGGTCTTGCTCATGTTAAACGCCTCGCAGGCGGCCTGGCTTGAGTCGCTGTCAAAATCATCACTGTCGATGGTTCCCAGGGGCATACCGGTAGTGCTATCCCCCAAGGCTTTCACCATAAGGGCCGACATGGAAGCGTCGGCACCGTCCGTGACGGGGCTTGTGGCTGAAGGTAATTCACTGACTAACGCGACGCCGGATGAATCATCACTGTCATCCGATGAAGAGCTCGTTCCTGATGAGCTGCACGCTGTGTTAAGGGCCATTAAGCCCATAAAGATGAAATAAAATAATCTTTTCATAGTTCCCCCTGTTTGGTTGTGAAAAGCTGAATGTCTCCAAAAAGAAAGCAAGCTCTGTGCCAAGGGCCTGTCTTTTTTATGGCCTGTAAATCATTGATATCAAAAAATTAAATTCAAGATGCTTTGAAGCTTGTGGAGGGATATTCGTCAAAAAAATGCCTTGGTAGGAAAAAAGGAGGGGGTAAAAAAAGAAAAAAAGAAAAGAAAAAAGGGGTGGGAAGTTTAGCACTTTCCCCACCCCTTTATTGGGCAGGTTTGCAGGAAAAACAATTTAAAAGAATTTCCGCCTGCGGGCATCTGCCTGTTTCTCCCTTGAGCTAAGCAGGGGAGATGGCAGATGCACATGGCAGGCAAGATATTATTGCAACACTCCTCCAATAACAGCAGGAGCGTTGGTCACAGTGGGTGCATCACCCATTTCCGGATCTGTGAATTCGTTCGTCGGCGCGGAAGGCAGGTTGTCGATGCTCAAGGTGTTGCACTCGCTGGAATCCTCTTCTTCTTGCATGGATTGTTCAATGGTCATCTGGCGGACGTAGTAGGTGGCATCGCCGCAGGTGAGTTCCGTTCCATCTTCAATGGCGAACTTGGCGCGCCAGTGCTCAAAATCGCTATCCTCTTTTTCAATTTTCTCGAAAGGAATCCCATGAAGCTCACCTTCCCCAGAATAATCCAAGAGGTAGGTGCCATTCTCTTCACTTTCATAAAGGCATTGAAGAGGAGGATCAAAGGCAACGGCATCTCCATTGCTGTCAATGAGCCCTGAGTATTTGTTCCATTCATTGGGACCTGTTTCATAATTATAGGAAACAGCTTGGTCCCAGGCTTCCCAGATGGCGGTCATTCCCTCGGTTGAAGTAAGCATGGCGCCTGAATGCGTCCCCCAGCCGTTGAGGCCAAAGGGATCTACATTGGCCGCTTCAGCATCCGAAATAGACACACTCTCACCCCCATAGGTAAGATTAAAGTTGCTATCAAGAATGTACACATAGGGTTCGGGAAGCTCTTCGGGTTCCCACTGGTCAGTCTCCTCATTCAATACCCACTCTTGGGTCTTATTATCAGAATAAGTGGTTCCATTGTTAAAATCATCAGCCGTTAAGTTAGGTTTCGGGCAGTCAAAGTAGCAATACAGGGTGACATCCCCGTTTGCAAACATATCATCTGACGGGGTGACAAATTCTTCGGTGAAGTAGGTGCATGTTTGATCGGCGCTGAAGGCTCCATTTTCATCGGTAACACAGTTGACACTGCCAAAGCCCTGCTTCCAGATGCCAAACCATTCGTAAGTTTCAAACTCCATAACCTCTTCAGGATCCAGGGCGGTTATTTCGCATCCATTTTCTCCGCATGATTGGGTTCCTGTTTTCACAAAATTGGTTCCATTCCATTCAACGGTATATGCTGTGCCGTCTTCCCAGTCCGACCATTGATAGGTGTCTCCTTCAAGGTCGGCTAAAGTCATTTCCCCTTTTGTTCTTTTGATGACTCTTCCGTTGGCTTGTGTAAAGGTATAGGTATTTTCTCCTTCATCATCGGTTACTTGATCCCCATTTGTAAGGGTGAGGTGATCGGGAACCCAAATGCCCCAATAACCAGCCCATGCGAAATTGTCTCCCGTATCGGACTCGCCAATTTTAATACCAAAGCCGGAATTACGGTCCACAACCGCACCTGTTTCATCATAGAGGTTGTAGCGCCAGACGTTTTTGTTAAAGTTGACACGGTCCATGCAAACATTTCGGGTTCCTTCCAGTGTTTCAAAAGAGGTCAGGTAATGGGCCGAATCAAAGGCAATACCGATGGTTTGTAGAGAGCCTTCTCCGGCACCTTCAGCGCCTTCAGCTCCTTCTTCCCCATCTGGCCCGCCAAAGTCAAGGCGGCTGCCAAAGGCCACACCGCTATCTTCACCCGGGGTTAAAACGGCATGGACTTGTTCGCTACCATCACCAATGTTCATTTGAATATCGATAAAACCAAGATCGGTTTCAGAAACCGTGAGGTTTCCTGTGCCTGCCAATTCACCTTCCATGAATTCAGAAAAGTTGATCGTAAAAAGACCGAAGGGATTGGTTGCTGAAGCGGCTTCGGTGACCACCATTTGGGCATGGATTTCATCGGCAAAATCATCATCGGTCAATTCAATCCATGCATTAACCACGTGGGGGCTGGAGTTACTTGCTCGCGATGAATTGACAGTCCATTTTTCAAAGGATTCAGTCTCTGAGGAACTTTGGTTGCTACTGTCAGAGGAATGGTCCTCGCGTCGATCACAGGGGCCCGTATCGATCATGGCGATGTAATCCCCTAAATTTACCATGTCGGGGTATCGAGTTTGGCCGATCATACACATGATGGAATTGATTTCATCCAACACTTCCATCGATTCGTCATAAACATACAGTTCTGGGACATCGGTGATGTAAGCGCCGGAAGTAGGTACGGCAGCCAGGATAGCGGCTCTCATTAGACCACTGATGGAACCAGAGCCTGAATCATCTTGAGCCGTTACCAAGGCCATTTGTTCGCCAATTTCCAAGCCACTGACGTCCGTATCATCGGAACTGTCCGAGGAGCTACTTCCCCCACTACAGGAAGTAAGAAAAACAAAACTCATGAATAATGAAAAAATTAAAAAAATATGATGTACCACATATCCTCCTTTTCAACCCCGTGTGTATGGGAGGTAAAGCAAGGACAGTGCCAATGTGTTCTTTGTAGTAAAGATCTGAATTTATTTGATTTTTGTTTTTTTGATACGGAGGAAATAGCCATTTTTTTGTCTTTAACTAGGCAAATAAGTCTAAATACGTCTAAAAAATGACGGTTTAGTTTGAGTAGGATATGCTGAGTCTCAAAGGGATCCCTTCGGGGGCTGAATGAATTAATTTGAATCAGATTGATGGTTCGATTGCTGCGTAACGTAGCGGAGAGCACCGTTTGTGGAACCGTATGCAGGATAAGCTCAGAGTGGCCCGTTTTTGTAAGATGTTTTTGTAAGGTGTGTGTAAGGGCAATTCATGAATTGCCCTTACACACACCTTACACGGCCCTTACCTTTTATAAAAATTTAGAAAAATTTCTGGACACAATCAGTTTGTCTGATGTAATCAGCCAACTTTTTTAAGCGACTATTTAAGCCAGGTTTTTTCAAGTTTAGCAGGTTTTTGTTCATGTTAAAGCTTACCGATCTACAAAAGAAGATAATCGGACTTGTTCTCCTTCTCGTACTGGTGGGTGGTTTTTTTCTTGTGCGGTTTTTGTGGGGGTTGGGCAATAATTTGGGCTATGCTCCCGATCAGCCCATTCCGTTTAGCCATAAAATTCATGCCGGCGACAACAAGATTCCCTGTTTGTATTGCCATTCCAATGCCGACAATTCAAAACATTCAACCATCCCCAGCATGAATGTTTGCATGAATTGTCACCGTGTGGTGAAAACAGAGAGCCCTTTTATCCAGGAACTCACCAAAACCTATAATGAAGGAAAAGCCTTTGAATGGGTAAAAGTCAACGATGTCCCGGACTATGTTTATTTTAATCACAAGCGCCATGTGACCAAGGGAATTGATTGCGCCCAGTGCCATGGGGATGTGGCCAGTAAGGCCAAAATTGATCAGGTGCAGACATTGCAAATGGGTTTTTGCATGGATTGTCATCGCGCCAATTATGTGCCGACGGATTGTTTGACGTGCCATCATTAAAGTCGGACGGGTCAGACGCGTCTGACCCGTCGGACCAGTCAGAATAAAATGGAGAAAGAACCAAAAAAATACTGGATGGGCTTGGAGGAATACCACGGCACCAAGGAATTCACCGAAAATGCCGGCAAGGAATTCCCCATCCCCCCTCCCATGCAAGAAGTCACCGAAATGGATCGTCGTGGCTTTTTGAAGGTGATGGGCGCAGGGCTTCTTTTGGCGACAAGCGCTTGCACACGTCGTCCTGTTGAAAAAGTGATCCCCTACGTGAACAAGCCCGAAGAAATCACTCCGGGAATTGCCAATTGGTATACATCCACCTGCCAGGAATGTTCGGCCCAGTGTGGACTTCTTGTCAAAACGCGCGAAGGTCGTCCCATCAAACTTGAAGGGAATCCAGACCACGCCCTCAGTCAGGGTGGACTGTGTGCGCGTGGCCAGGCTTCCATCCTTAATTTGTATTATCCAGGGCGCCTTAAGGGCCCCGTGGCCGTGGGACGTTCGGGGGCTTTCAACGAAATTTCATGGACAGAGGCCGATGCTTCCATGGCAACCAGGTTGGCTCAAATAAAAAAAGAGGGGAAAAGTGTTGTGGTGCTTTCAGGAGTTGTAGGGAGCCCCGCCACCAAAAATCTTGTCCGGAATTTTTTGAAGTCTTATTCCGGGTCCAGGCATGTCTCCTATGAAGGGGTGGTTCCTGAGGAAATTGCCGAAGGGCAACGCCTTTCTTATGGCCAAAAAATGATTCCCCGTTATCGTTTGGATCAAGCCGATGTTGTTGTTTCGTTGGGGGCTGATTTTTTGGGGACTTATCTTTCGCCTGTTGAATTTTCAAAAAACTTTTCAAAGAGACGCCAGGTTGAAAAGGATTCCATGTTGAAATTGGTTGTTGTGGAATCGGGGCTTTCCCTTACCGGGAGCAATGCAGACATTCATATCCCTGTAAGTAACGGAGATGAACTTTCGATAGGTTTGGCTTTGGCCCATGAAATAAGCCTTGTGCACGGAAGGGGCTCAGTCAATGGGGAGGCCCGTCGTGTCCTTTCAAATTATTCCATTGAAAAAGTAAGTGCCCAAACAGGGGTGTCTGCCGATGTGCTTCGTAGCGTGGCCAAAGACCTGATCAAGGCCGGTTCCCGCGCGCTTGTGTTAGGGGGGGCTGTCAAAGCCAAGAATGCAGTGGCCTTGCAAGTGGTGGCCAATTTAATTAATTCGAGCCTTGGGTCTGATGGCGTGACGGTGGATGCGGCTGTTTCTCCTTCCATGCAGGCGGATAGTTCTTTTGCGGATCTTTTGGATTTGGCAGATGACATGCAAAAGGGGAAGGTGGGGGCTTTGCTCATTGTTGATTCAAACCCCGTTTATACCTTGCCTGAATCCCTCGATTTTGCTGAAAGCCTTTCCAAGGTTGGCTTGGTCGTTTCTTTTGCAAACAGCATGGATGAAACTTCCGCCTTGGCTGATTTTATCCTGCCCCAGGGTCATTATTTGGAACGTTGGGGCGATGCCAATCCTCAATCTAAAGTGTTTAGTCTGGTACAGCCAGCCATTCGTCCTTTATATAATACCCGTTCATTTCAAGATACCCTCCTTACCTGGAGTGGCTCTTCTTTAAGCTGGCATGAGGCTCTTAAAAATTACTGGCAGGAAAATATCTATCCCCTACGCTCGTTGGCTTCGGGGACGCGCCTTGCCGGGTCAAAACCCTGTCCGGCCTTAGGCGGACGGAATCTTGGGTCCAGGGCTTGCCTTGGGGTTGATACCCTTGATCGCTTCTCCAGCGGATTTGGCTCTTTCGAGGGTTTCTGGGACCATGTTTTACAGACGGGTTGCCTGGATGCCCGTGGCCCTGAAAAAGAACGCGTTGCTTCTTCCCGCAATTTTAACGGGGGCGCTCTTTCTGTTATTCCCTCTCTTGAAGTTTCTTCGGATTATTCTTTAAGCTTGTATCCTTCCATTGCTTTGTATGATGGCCGTTCGGCTTCCAATGCGTGGTTGCAGGAATTGCCCGACCCCATCGCGAAAATTTCGTGGGCCAACTATGTTTCCATTTCTCCCAAAGCGGCAGACGATTTCAAACTTGTTGAAGAGGATGTGGTGAGCCTTTCAGGAGTTGGTTTTGATTCTTTGGAGTTGCCCGTTCATATTCAACCCAAATTAAATGAAAAAACAATGATGCTGGCAGTGGGATATGGACGTACCCAAGTAGGCGATGCCCCTGATTTTACTTATGCCCGTGTCAACATGGGGCAGGTTGGTAAGGATATCGGAACCAATGCTTATCCTTTGCAGAATCTGTCCGATAATTTTCCTGTTTGGGGAAGCCTGGTTTTAAACAGAATTGTTAAAACGGGCAAAAAAGCCTTATTTGCCGACTCTCAAAGCCAGCATCGTTTAAACGAACGTGACATTGTCAAAGAAGCCACTTTTGATGAATATTTAAAAAATCCCCATGCAGGGAACACGCATCACGAAGAGTTGATCAGCTTGTGGAAGCCCCATGAATACAATGGTTACAAATGGGGGATGAGCGTTGATTTGACCAAGTGCACCGGTTGCAGTGCCTGTGTGATCGGGTGCCAATCTGAAAATAATATTCCCGTGGTGGGCCCTGACCAAATTGCCAAGGGGCGCATCATGCACTGGCTGCGCATTGACCGTTATTATCAGGGGGAACTTGAAAATCCGGAAATTGTTTACCAGCCCATGATGTGCCAGCAATGCGATCATGCTCCTTGTGAAACAGTGTGCCCTGTGGCGGCCACCGTTCATAGCCCTGAAGGTTTAAACGAGATGATTTACAACCGTTGTGTGGGAACACGGTATTGTTCCAACAACTGTCCTTATAAAGTGCGTCGGTTCAACTTTTTTGAGTTTTCAAAAGAATACATCAGCCCCATGAACCTTGCTTTAAACCCCGACATCACCACACGAAGCCGGGGTGTCATGGAAAAATGCACCTTTTGTGTGCAAAGAATTCGTGAAGCCAAAGATAGTGCCAAAGATACGGGGAGGTTGGTGGCCGATGGAGAAATCAAGACAGCTTGTCAGCAGAGCTGTCCCACGGATGCCATTGTGTTTGGAAATACCAACGACCATGAAAGCCTGGTGGCCAAAGAGACTCATTCGCCGCGAGGGTTCCATGTGTTGGAGGAAGTTAACGCCCGACCCCAGGTGGCCTATTTGACGAAGATTAGGAATTCTTAGGTACGGGCGAATCTTGTATTCGCCCCTACCAAAAATTTTTTATGGAAACAGCAATTGCGACAATTGAAAAAGAACCCCTGGTTGAACCGGGGAAAACCTATGCCGATTTGGCTAATGATGTTTGCAAACCATTAGAAAGTTTTCCAACGGGGAAATGGTATGCCTGTTTTGCTTTTTCGCTGGCTGCGTTGATTGTGGGTGTTTACTGTGGACACGGCTTGTTTACCCGGGGCATCGGGGTCTGGGGGCTTAATCAACCCGTGGGTTGGGCGGTTGATATCACCAATTTCGTTTTCTGGATTGGTATCGGGCACGCGGGCACCCTTATTTCAGCCATTCTCTTTTTATTCCGCCAAAAATGGCGCACCGCCATTAACCGTTCTGCCGAGGCGATGACCATCTTTGCCGTGATGACAGCCGGCATATGGCCCCTTATCCATACGGGCCGTCCATGGTTGGCCTTTTATTGGTTGTTTCCTTACCCGAACCAAAGACAGTTGTGGGTGAATTTCAGGTCTCCCTTGTTATGGGACGTGTTTGCGGTTTCAACCTATTTTACGATTTCACTCTTGTTTTGGTATATCGGCCTTATCCCTGACATTGCTACCGTTCGTGATCGCGCCAAAAACAAGATTCGCAAATTTGTTTATACTGTTCTTTCCTTCGGCTGGCGGGGTTCCGCACGCAATTGGAATCACTATGAAATGACTTATCTTATTCTTGCGGGTTTGAGCACTCCGCTGGTTCTTTCAGTTCATAGTATCGTAAGCTTTGACTTTGCCGTTTCTATCTTGCCGGGCTGGCACACCACCATTTTCCCCCCCTATTTTGTGGC